>JAEEGL010307920.1_pt1 | contig 18033 bp, 13 predicted proteins | sample 9134231 | NCBI WGS metagenome assembly JAEEGL01 (sample SAMN16246548, study PRJNA631951) | gut metagenome | biome: gut microbiome; feature: rumen; material: fiber-attached | host: Bos | place: Iran: Karaj | collected 2018-10 | reverse complement strand
TTCATATTTTAATCCCTTAGAATTATTTAAAGTTGGAGTAACCTTTTGTTTATAGTTTGTTAATAAACTATTATCATCTGATTCATTTGAAACAAATGATAATGTAGGTAATACCTTAAATGAATATGTAGATACATAAGCATTTTTACCAGTAATCTTTAATGTATAGTTACCAATTGTATCAATTGTAATAACACCAAGAACTGCTTCTCCATTTAAAGTGCATGTAGCGCAGTTATCATAATTGATTCCAAAGTTAAATGCTTCATCATATGTTAATGCAAAAGCATCTGAATTAACACCTTTAGAATTAACAGTTAATGTTTCTAAAATTCTAAATCTATAATTTTTTGTATAGCCATTTGCACCTTTAATAACTAAAATGTGATTGCCAACTGTTTCAATCAAATCACCAGATGTATAAGATGCTGTATCTAGTAATGCTTCAGCATCACCATATATATTTAATAAAATTGAAGTATTATAAGTATATGTATCATAAGAATCTTGAGAAAGTAATTTGTTGCCAGTAGATAATTCTACTTTTTCTTTTATTACAAATGTTAAAACCTTTTTATAGTTATTAGTACCATATAGGTATAATTTATGATTACCAACCTCAGTAATCTTTACACCATTTGCATCACTAATATCATCAAGCTTAAAGCCTTTTAATAGATTATTATTAACGCTAACAAATGTTACTTCTGTTTCATAAACATTTGTAGTTGTTGCATAAGTTTCAGTAGAAGTTGATGATACCTTTTTTTCTTCTTTAACCTCATCCTTATAGAAATAAGAATCAATAGTTAAAGTAATTCTATAAGAATAACCATCTAAATTTAAAGTAATGTAGTGAATACCAATTTCATCAAATGTATAAATAGAATTAATATTCTTTTCCATTTGAGACGCTCTTGAGTTAGCATCTAAATAAAGTGGCTTATAGATATCATTTTCAATATCTTCACCATTACCATCCTTGAATGTTAATTTAGCCTCAAAATCGCCCTTTAGGGTAGTTTCTGTAGTGGCCTCTCCATCCTTTGTGACAATAGGTCTTATATAGAAAAATACTGCAGTATCATCATCTGTTGTAGAAATTCCATTGAATTCAAAAATGAAATAATGCTTACCTACAGACTTGATTTCTTCATTTTGATATAAAGCTGTAGATCTATTTCTTGTAGAAGTTTCTGGGGCATTTAAATAAGCTTTAACGCCATACATATTAAAGCTAAATGATTTACCATTATTATAGGCAGCACCTCTATTAACTACATTTGAGCTAATAACGATGAAGCTAACTTCCTTTTTATAGCCAAATAAAGTTGAGATAGTTAGCTTATAGCTACCAACTCCTAGGCTCTTCTTTAAGATAGCTGAATTAGTATATTCTGATTTATTAGACTCTGTTTTACCATTTTCACATTCAAGTGTGAAATTAACTCCATTTGTGAAATCATAATCATTTAAAACAACTACATTATTAAAATATACTTGGTTTTCAGATACTAATAAGCTTGGTGTAATACTGAAATTATATGTAGTGCCATCAAACACTACCTTATAATCACCAATCTTATTTGCAAGATATCCTGATTCAGTTATTGTAGTTGTAACACCTTCAAATGTAATTTTAATATTATCTACACCTGAAAATAAGATTTGTTTAGAATCATAATATTCTTTATTATTTTCAATATTAATACCATTATTAATCTTAAATGTATATTCCTTATAAGCTACATATTTAGATTTAATAAAACTATCTGATAATTCTTTTGCACCATCTACATTATCTGATGAATTATAGGTTGGATAATAGATGCCAAATTTATATTCACCAGCCTCAGATATAACGTCTCCACTATTATACTTTGTACCATTAATAGTCATGTAGTTATTTGTTTTAGCTGGAATTACAGCTCTATCAAATGAAGATGAAGTGATATTCATTTCTTCTTCAGCTACTTCAAATTTGTATGTAGCAACGCTTTCTGTTTCTAATCCCTTAATTACCATTTCATATAAACCAGCAGTTTTAATAGTAGTACCTTGGCTAAATTCATAACCATTGATAATCATCTTACCACCAGAAATAATAGGTAATACTTCTGCATTATATTTATGGTTTGCGATAATATTTGTTGTAGGATTATTAGTAAATGTAACAGTTAATGAATATGAACCTTCACCTTTAATAACTAATGTATTTAAACCTGGGTTATATGTAGTATATCCAGAATAAATAGATTTATTAGATAAAGTGATTGAAGATACTTCTAATTCATATTCAATCTTAGCTGAATTTGTAGTATTAACTTTTAAAGAAACTATAGAATCTGTAATATTATATCCTAAAGTTTTTAATTCTAATTCAGTATAGTCTTTATCTTGGTATGTGCTATTACCAATTTCTACTGTTGCACCAACAGTAAATTCTAATACATCAATTACTTCACCTTTAGTATTTTTAACTTCAAAGTGATAATTACCAACCTTTGTTAAAGAGTTAGTATATAATTGACCATTACAGTATACTTTTGCACTAGTTCCTTCTGTATATTCTACAGTAGGAATAGTTGTAGTCTTTTTACCATTAATTTCATCTTTATTAGTAAATTTAAAGATTTCAAAATTAAATGATTTTTCTTCAAGAGCAGCTTTAACAGTTAATGTATTTTCTCCTTCTTTTTGAGCAAATACATTACCACTAACTTCTTCCCCATTTAAAAGATAAGTTACGCCTTCAATTTCATCTAGATTTAATTCTAATTCATTAGCGTAAACTTCATTTTCATCGAAATTTAAATTAACAACATAATATTCTTCATCTTTAGTATCATAATATGTTGTTTCAACTATTTCTGGATTAAGAGGATCTTCAGATACATCTTCAGATTTTACAATTGTCTTTTTATAAGAAACCTTATAATAACCAGAATTAGATAAAGTCATATTTTCTGTTATTAATGAATCATTAACTTTAACCTCATCATAGCCAGTGATATCTACGATAGGTGATTCATTAACAAAAAGAGTTGTTGTTTTTTGAGTAGATTCATTAGTTGCATCTCCCTCAGATGCATAAACATCATTTACAAATAAGAATAGTAAACAAAAAACAGAAAAAAACATTAATAATACAAAACACTTTTTCTTCACTTTTTTATACTCCTATAATATTTACTTTTTAATTCAGTGTCAAAAAAACACTAACGTTTCATATTATATCAAAACTTTCGTTAATATGTAAGATAAAACACACGAAAATAAAACGTTTTTTATAGAAAAAAGAGTAGGATTTCTCCTACTCTAATACTTCAATATCTTTTATATTTACCTCATCACCTGTAACAAGGTATGTTTTGTTAGTTAAGCATTTAGGGCAAATCTTTGCAAACTTAGTTGTTTTAAATGTTTGTTTACATTCTTCACAAAAACTTATTGCCTCTATTCTTATAATGTTGCATTCACAGTTTTTCATATAGGTTGATTTTTTAATAGCCCATTTCCAAACATCTAAGAAATAATCTGGAATAACTAAAGATACCTCACCTATTTCTAGATTAACCTTTGTTATTTCTTTAACATTATTTTCTTTAGCAACCTTTTCTAGCTTTTCGATGATGTGAAATACTATTCCAAGCTCATGCATTTTCAGCGTTTCCTGTATTTGGATGAGTCTTCTTAGAAGTCTTATAATGTTTCTTCCAAGCTTTTCTCTTCTTCTTCATCATACGAGCTTCGCCTGAGAATGAATGTCCAATAATCTTAATACCACGAAGTGCTGCATAGCTTAATAAGCCTGTAACCTTCTTTTCAGCTGGTCTCATATTTGTACATTCAGGATGATCTCTTACTAAATGAATTGCGTCGAATTCACACTTAGTAGTACATACACCACATCCGATACACTTATTGAAGTCAACAACTGAATCACCACAGCCTAAGCATCTTGATGTTTCAATCTTAACTTGTTCTTCAGTTAATGTCTTATGAGCATCTCTAAATGACATCTTATGGTCGATAGTTTCATCCATACCTTCAACTTGACGAGAAGCTGTATCATAACCTTCAAACTTAACATCATCAGTATCTAATGGTTTGAAATCTCTTCTATCTTTACCAATAGTCATTGATGCATGAGGACGAACGAATCTATGAATTGAATCAGCAACCTCATGACCTTGAGCGATTGCATCAATTACAAATTTAGGACCAGTATAAACGTCACCACCAACGAATATTTCAGGGTCTTCAGTTTGATAAGTTAATTTATCAGCAACTGGGTAGTTACCTCTCCAGAATGTAACCTTAGTATTCTTTAATAGGTCACCCCATTCAATTGCTTGACCAATAGCGAATACAATCTTATCTGCCTTAACAGTAATTGTTTCATTTTCATCATATAATGGTGAGAATTTCTTTGTTTCAGGATCAATTGTTCTTAAGCACTTCTTTAATACGATTCCTGTAACATTATTCTTAGAATCAACTAATACTTCCTTTGGACCCCAAGAGTTGTTGATAACAACATCCTCTTCCTTAGCCTCAGCAATTTCATCCTTTGCTGCTGGCATAGTAGCTAGGTCTTCTAAAGAGAACATATTAACTGATTTAGCATTTAATCTATGAGAAATTCTTGCACAGTCGATAGCTACGTTACCACCACCGATAACTACGATATCTTGTCCTTCTAATGATTCCATCTTTTCGTATGAAGTCTTTAAGTATTCAACAGCTACACTTGTACCATTTGCAGTATCATTAGCAACACCAGGACGTCTTCCACCTTGACAACCAATTGCTACATAGAATGCTTTATAGCCATCATTCTTTAATGATTCAATAGTAACATCCTTACCAACTTCAACACCACACTTAATTTCAACGCCTAATGCCTTAATTACTTCAATTTCAGCATCGATAACGTCTTTTTCAAGCTTATATGATGGAATACCATATTGCATCATTCCACCTGGCTTCTTATTCTTTTCAAATACAGTTGGTCTATAACCTAATATTGCTAAATAGTAAGCTGCAGATAAACCTGCTGGACCTGCACCTATAATAGCAATCTTTTCATCGAATTCACCATTTCTCTTTGGAATATTCTTATTTGGAATATATCTATTTTCTGAATTAATTTCTCTATCAGCAACGAATTTCTTTACTGCGTCAATTGAAACTGCTTCATCAATCTTTCCTCTTGTACATGCTTCTTCGCAACGCTTATTACATACACGTCCACAAATAGCTGGGAATGGATTTTCCTTCTTAATTAAAGCTAAAGCTTCTAAATATCTTCCTTGGTTTGCCATCTTTAAATAGCCTTGTACAGGAACGTGTGCTGGACATGCAGCCTTACATGGAGATGAACCTGTAGCATATGAATTATGCATCCTAGCTGTATCACGGTAATTTTCATCCCAAGCATACATACCCCAATGAATCTTATCAGGTAAAACAGAAACAGGATATTTAACCTTGCTTCCATCCTTCTTACATAATTTTTGACCTAACTTTACAGCACCTGCTGGACAATATTCAACACATCTACCGCAGGCTACACACTTTTCAGGTTCAACCTTAGCTGTAAATGAGCTTCTTGACATATTAGGTGTATTGAATAATAAGCTTGTTCTTAAAGCGTTACAAATCTTAACATTACAGTTACAAATAGCGAAAATCTTATTTTCACCATCAATATTTGTGATTTGGTGAACATAACCTAAATCTTCAGCTTGCTTTAAAGTGGCTAAAGCTTCTTCTTTTGTGATTGGTCTACCTTTACCAGTTTCAATCATATAGTCAGCCATATCACCAACACCGATACACCAATCCATAGGATCATCAGCACAGCCTTCATCTAAGGCAGCACGAGATGCACGGCATGAACAAATACCTGTTGAGAAATGTCCATCATATTTTTGTAACCAATATGAAATCTTTTCAAGCTTAACAGCTTCATTATTCATTTCAATTGCTTTTTCTACTGGTATTACATGCATACCAATACCATTACCACCAGGTCTTACCATAGATGTAACCTTTTGAAGTGGTGTAAATGTCATTCTTTCAAAGAATGAAGCAATTTCAGGATGTTCTTCAATTCTTGAAGCTACACTGTTAAAGAATTCTGCTGAACCAGGAACAAAGAATGGTAATACATATCTTTTTCTTCTTGGTGCGTTAGTTGGACCATTATCATCATAATTATTACCATAATCATATTCAATTAAACCGATAACAGCCATTTCATCTAGAATTCTTTGTAATTCTTTAGCATCCTTATCTTTATTAAGCTTTAAAAGATCTTCGAAATAATAATGCTTTCTTACCTTCATCTTTAAGGCAACATCAGCCATTTCATCAGTAACGATATCCTTTAAACCCCAATATTCAGCATCATCACTTGTTACACCAAATAATTTATTAGGTACAACGTCTGTGATTTTTCTGCCTAATTTTAAAATCTTCTTTCTTGGATTCTTCTCACCTTGAGAAGGAACTTTCACATAATCGTATTGTTCAGGCACCTTAATCCCTCCAGTTCTTAATTTGGTTTTCTAAATATTCTACGACTAAATCTACATTTTCATCCTTTAAGGCTGAAATAGGAATTATCTCAGCATTAGGATTTCTAAATTTAATATTTTCTTTAACCTTTTCTAAACTAAAATTAAAATATGGCATTACATCAACCTTATTAATAACCACTAAATTACATACTTGGAACATTAATGGATATTTTAAAGGCTTATCATCGCCTTCAGGAACTGATAAAATGTTCATACTCATTACAGCTCCTGTATCAAATTCAGCAGGACATACTAAATTACCTACATTTTCTAGGATAACTAAATCATAATCATTATCCTTTAAACCCTTTAGGCCTTCTTTTGTCATTGTGGCATCTAAATGACACATACCGCCTGTGTGAATTTGAACAGCTTCAACGCCTGTTTCTTCAATTATCTTTTTAGCATCAACTAATGAATCAATATCAGCTTCCATTACAGCAATTTTATATTTTGATTTCATCTTGTTGATAATATTAACTAATGTAGTTGTTTTACCAGCACCAGGAGATGCCATAACATTTAATAAAAATGTTTTTTTATTCTTTAATTCTTTACGTAGTTCATCCGCATGAACTTCGTTTTCCTTAAAGACACTTTCTTTAATTTCAATAACTCTTAAATTACTCATTGTACCAAACCTCATTGATATTCTAACAAATATTTTTTTACTTTGTAAAGAGAAAAAAAGCGATTTTAAAAAGTATTTTTCAATACTGAACAAAAGTCATTTTTTTGTTCAAAACATCGCTTTTTTTCCAATACAGTATGTCGTATAAAAAATGATAGATTTTTATACTTTCTACATTTATTTTTTAATTTTATTTAATATCATTAAATATCTATCTGATTCATCTAAAAATTTTTCTAATTTGAAACACTCTTTTAGCTCATTTTCTTCTGTTTTAGGATCTCTTAAACCACAAGAAATTTTAGATGCATGATCATTATGATAGCTATTTAATTCATCCTTACCTAAATTATGCATAATGACAAGCTTTCCATCTTCCTTTAAATCATTATAAGCCTTTAAGGCTAAGGCCTTTTTATCTAAGAAATGAGGGAATGCATTAAATATGATTATTTTGTCGAATTTCTTACTAAATTTATAATCAATATAATCTCCACAAATATATTCATATTTAGTCAAATCATTATTTTTTAATTTAGCTCCATCAATCATCTTTTCTGATAAATCAATTCCTAATACTTTTCTTTTAGTATAGTTATAAATTAATGGAGTAATAATACCTTTTCCACATCCTAAATCTAGGATATCTTCATTTTCTTTAATATCTACTAATTTTAAAATTGAATCTATTTTATTAAGATCATCTTTTTTATTATTCCAATTATCAGCAATACTTTCAAAGAATTCTTTTACTTCATTATTCATTAGGCAAAAATAGTCTCCCTATTTACCTTACCATATCCACCAAAAGACATTGGATATGCATTAATTTCAGTTGCTAATTCTTTACCTAAGAAAGCCTTAGTAACTTGATTTAATTTAGCATTAATATCAATATCATTAAATAATTCAGGATATACTACCTTAGCATTAAACCAAGTGTTGCATAATGCAATTTCTAGGTTAGTATAATATGCATTATATGCCATTTGTAGATATACTTGGTCATTTTGCCAAGCCTTAGTTGACTTAATTAAATTTAAATCATCTGCTGATAATTTCTTAATATTTTTAATAGCGGCAGCATCTAAAATCATAACATCCATATTTGATGATAATTCAACGAATTTTTCTTTTTCAATTCCTTGAATACCATCCTTTGCTAAATCAGTAACAACATTATTGATTTTTGCAACATTAAATGGTGCATAATTTTGAGCTGTTTGTAAATGATTTGTTGTCCCCCAGTTACCTAAGCCACAAATATATACCTTCTTTTGTTCTGCAACAACAATATTAGAAACTCTTCTTTCAATTTCAGCTTTTTCTTTAGCAATAAATGTATTTAATTCATTTGCCTTAGCTTCTTTATCAAATACTTTTCCTAAAAGTGTGATTGAGCTTTTAACATTATTATCAAATACACCAGAATAACCATATTTTACAACAATAACAGGAACCTTAATTTGTTCTTGAAGTGCATTCGCCTTATCCACATCCTCATATTCAGAAACAATAATATCTGGATTACAATTTAAAATCTTTTCTGGCTCAGCAGCTTGTGCTTGTGGACCACCCTTACCACAAGATGGTAACGTCTTAAAGGCATCCTTTCCAGCAATATAGTATGGTCTTGCAACTGAATCAAACATTACTGGTCTACCTGTAGCTCCCTCATTATCGATATCTTCAGCGCCACCAAGCTGAGACAGATCACCAATATATGAATACATTCTTAATGCACCAGCACCAATACATACAACTCTTGAATAGCTTCCTGGTAAAACTGTTACCTTTCTTCCTACCATATCTGTAACTTCTACTTCCTCTTTGGTAGTTGGTGTTGGTTCATTCTTAGAACATGATACTCCTAAAAATAACAATATAAATAATACGAAAACAAAACTAATTCTCTTTTTCATTTGAACTCCTCCTAAATTTTATGAATTTTGTACCTTCGATATCAATTATCATACATTCCTTATTGAACGCTTTATAAATATTATCCTCGTTAAAGATTTCTTTATTTCCCTCACTAATAATTGTTCCATCCTTAACAAAAATAAATTTATCTCCTAAATCATAAGCTAAATTTAATTCATGAAGAGATACTAATATCATTAGATTCTTCATTTTAGCTATTTTCATTATTACATCATGTAATAACATTTCATTTACAACGTCTAAATTTGATGTAGGCTCATCAAATATCAAAAGCTTTGGCTCTTGAGCTATCGCTCTAGCTATTGCGACACGCTGACGTTCTCCACCAGATAATTCAAGAACATTTTTATTTTTTAAATGTTCTAGATTTAATTCTTTAATTACCTCATTACATATATCCTTATCATGTTTAGTTGGATTTAATAAATAATAAGGTAATCTTCCTAATAATACACATTCATAAACAGTAAGTGGTGGCATCTCAATATTTTGAGATACATAAGCTATATTTTTAGCTCTTTCATTTAACGACATATTAATTAAATCTAAATCATCAATTTTAATGCTTCCCTCTTTTGGCTTTAAGAAACCTAAAATTGTTTTGAAGATGGTAGATTTACCACTTCCATTTTCTCCAATCAATACACCAATCTCACCATTTTCTAGTGTGAAATTAACATTATCAATTACAGTTTCATCCTTGTAATAGCCAGATGATAAATTGCATACCTTAAGCATTTTTACCACCTCTTTTTCTTCTAAAAATTATATATAAGAAGAATGGTGCACCAACAAGTGATGTAATAATACCAACAGGTATTGCTGAACCATTGCCTACTGTTCTTGCTAGTGTATCAGATACTAATAATAATATTGCACCTAATAACACTGAACCAGCGATAGTATATTTATGATTATATCCAAATACTCTTTTAGCAATATGAGGACATATTATACCTACAAATCCAATAATACCAATGTTTGCGATACAAACAGCTGTTAAAAGGGAAGCAATTAATAAAGATATAAATCTAAATCTTCCAACATTTACACCTACACTTTTAGCTATGTCATCTCCAGCAAGCATTGCGTTATATCTATTAGATAATATAGAAAAGAATGTTACTGATAGTAAAACAACTACTAATATAATTAAATCAATTTGATATGTAGCTCTAGATAAATCGCCAAAGCTCCAAATAATGGCAGCTGAAAGTGATACATCAGTTGCATAAAATTGGATTAAAGATGTTAGTGCTGTCCATATTGCAGCCATGGCAACACCACATAATATTACAGTTTCTTTAGAAAATGATTTAATCTTACATAAACCTAAGGTTATTAACACAGAAACAAATGCGAATATAAAAGCTATTAATGATGTTGAATAGATATTTGAACCATCAAAAAAGTTTTTAACATTATTTCCTGTATTTAAAAAGCCACCAGCAAGCACTATGATTGAAATGTTTGCACCTAAGGTTGCCGCATTTGAAACACCTAGTGTTGAAGGTGATGCCATTTCATTACCAAGGGTTGTTTGCATAATTAGACCAGCAACAGCCAAACCACAGCCTACTACTACTGCAGCAATCGCTCTAGGTAATCTTATACTTTGCATGATAATAATATGATTATTTTTTCCTTTACCAAATAAAGCATTAATTGCTTCACTAAAGCTCATATTTGATGAGCCAACAAATAAAGAAACAATAAATAATATTATAGCTATCATACAAAGGCTTATTAAAATTATGATATTTTTCTTTCTATTTTTTTCCATAATTATCACCAAAGCATTGATATTTTAACATTTGATAGTTCAACTTTCAAACAATTTTAATGAATAAATCTTGATTTTTTGTTCAATATCTAGTACAATTTATTCAGTAAGATACACGATGTTCATTAATTATTGGAATTATTATAAATTATTAAACATCTTGTTAGGGGGAATAGTTATGGATAAGAGAACTGAAAAGACTTTAGAATCAATTTATGATGCTTTTACAGTGCTAGTAAATACTAAAGATTATGACGATATTACAATACAAGATATATTAGATAAATCTAATGTTGGTAGATCTACCTTCTATACTCATTTTAAAACAAAAAATGACTTACTATTAAAGGTAAGTCAAGATATATTTGAGCATGTTTTTTCTCATACTTTACAGGAAGAAAAAAGCCATGATTTTTCAAAAGAAAATTTCTATGATTTTAAGCATTTAGTTACACATATCCTATATCATGTAAGAGATGAAAAAGAATTAATAAAAGGTATTCTTCTTTCTAAAGGAAATAGCTTATTCTTAAATGAATTTAGATTACATTTAACTAAATTTGCTAATTCATATTTTAATAATTATCCATATTCAAAGGATAATCTATTACCATTAGAATTAAAAAAACAATTATTAGTTGATGGATTTATCACAATATTAAAATATTGGATAGATGACGAATTTGCTGAAACACCTGAGATATTAACAGATTATTTTGTATCCTTAATAGCATAATAAAAGGCTCTTTGAAAAGAGCCTTATTTTTTTATCTTCTTTCTTTTAGAATCAGCTTTTACCTCATCAGTAATACAAGTTGGAAATAATTTATCAGACATTACCATAAGCTTTGTAAATCTTCCAACTAAATATCTAGCCTTTATATGCTTTTTTAAAGCTATTCTAACTATCTTTTTAGATACCTTTATACTATCTTCTATAAAAAATGATTTTTTAGAATAACCATCCTTATAAAAATTAGCTACTTCCATTCCATCTTTTTCATAAACAGTCCCTTTAGTAGAATTAATTAATTTATCACTAGCTATAATTCCCCAATTAGTTTTAAAGGCACCAGGTTCTATAGCTGTTACTTCTATGCCATATTTTTTTAAATCTATCCTTAAAGAATCAGTAAATGCCTCTACTGCATATTTTGATATATTATACCAACCACCAAAATAGGTAGTTACTCTTCCTGCAATACTAGATATATTAATAATTCTTCCATGGCCTTTTTCTCTCATTGAAGGAATAATAAGCTTTGTTATATTTGCCATTGAAAAAACATTAACATCCATTTGACGCTTTGCATCTTCTATAGATATAGCATCAATTGGACCTAATTCTCCATAGCCTGCGTTATTAATTAATATATCTATTTTTCCTTCTTTAGTTAATATTGCATCAACTACTATTTTAGTATTATCATAATCAGTTATATCAAGCTTATAGGTATTAATACCATATTTTTTTAATTCATTTAGCTTTTCTTCATTTCTTGCAACACCATAAACAATTAATCCTTTATCATGAAGCATTTTTGCTGCATCATATCCAAATCCTGATGATACTCCTGTTATTAATACTACCTTTTTTTCTTTTTCCATTTTTAATACCTCATATTAAAGCTAATATGATTATATCATATAAACAAAATAATAAGGAACCAAAAGGTTCCCTATACTTTTATTTTTTGGATCTATCAACAATTACATCACTTGGAATAATTGCCTCATTAGGACAAACCAGAATGCACAAATGACATCCTACGCAATTATTAGGATTTAAAATAGGCTTTCTATCCTTAAAGCTAATTGCTTGATGTCCTCCATCCATACAAGATATATAGCATCTACCACAGCCTACACAATTGCTTCTTATAAACTTAGGTAAGATTGCGATATCTCTTTTTCTTTCTGTAACATCCTTTAAATTATTAATATTATATCCATTTAGTTCTTTTAGTGATTTAGCACCAAATGTTCCTAAGAAAAGTTCTAAGCCTTCCTTTAAATCATCAATAATTCTATATCCATATTCCATTACAGCTGTTGTTATTTGAACTGATGATGCGCCTAAGGCTAAAAACATTAAGGCATCCTCAAAATTATATATACCACCCATACCTGAAATATATAAATTCTTTAAATTCTCATTAGCTGATATTTCAGAGATGAATCTTAAGGCAATTGGCTTAACTGCAGAGCCTGATAATCCTCCTACAGAAAATTGTTCTGCCTGAGATTTACCTAAATACATATTTTTAATTGCGTTTAATTCTGTAATAGATTTAATAGTATTAATTAAGGCTACACCATCAGCATTGCCTTCCTTTGCAGCTTGCGCAGCAGGAACAACTGATAACACATTAGGAGTAAGCTTAGCAACAACAGGAATCTTTACTGCATCCTTAACAATCTTTGTATATCTTTTAACAAGCTCAGGTACCTGACCGATATCACTTCCCGAATGCTCTTCAGTCATATTAGGGCATGAAAAATTAAGCTCTAATGCATCAGCTCCTGCTTCTTCACTTATCTTAGCTAAATATGCCCATTCCTCATCAGTTCTTCCCATAATAGATACAAGTAAGAATTTATTAGGATAATTCTTTTTTAATCTTTTAAATATTTCTACATTATCAATAACAGAATGATCTGATAATTGCTCAATATTTTTAAATGCTAAAAATGTACCATCTAAATTCTTTAAGGCAGAAAATCTTGGTGATGTCTCATGAATATCAATTAAAGATATTGTTTTAAAGGCGGCACCTGCCCAGCCAGCATCAAAGGCTCTTGCTACCATTTCATATGTAGATGAAACTACAGATGAAGATAGTAAGAATGGATTTTCAATTTTGATTCCACAAAAATCTGTTGAAATATCAGCTTTCTTTATTTCTTTTTTAAAAGTTTTCTTTTGTTCATTAACTGATACCATTATATCTTTTATTTTAACCTTATCATTTAGAATACAGGCATTCTCACATTTAGCATCACAATTAATACAAGAATCGTTTATGCAAGATATTGCCCCTAGATAATTATTAAATTTTAAAGATCTTATAATCTTATCTGGTTTTAATCCTTTATCACAAGCCTTAGTACAAGGTGCATCAGCACATAAAAGGCATGGAATTAAATCTCTTATATTAGCGTTCATAGAGACCTCCTATTAATTTTTAATAATGTTTAATACTAATTTCATTTTAACATTAAAATAAAAATAAAAAAATACCCCTTAGGCAACACAAAATTCACCAAAGGGGTATTATCTATATATTTATATATTAATTAATATATTATAACCAAAGTTATGAATTACTTTGTAATTCTTGAAATGTAAGAACATTTCTTTTCATCATAATCAAAGTAATCTTTTGAAGACTTGTTTGCAGCAACTAATACAGCAGCAACTGGAGCAACTAATACAAATAAAATAAATAATTCTAACATAATATCTACCTCTTTCTTTTAATTCCAAAGAGATTATAAACGTTTACGGAAAATAGTAAAGTAGAATACGTTTTCATTTTCATTGTATACAATTGAAACACGTTTTCATTCTACATTTTTTTGCGATGTGTCCAGAAACTTTTCACTCATTTTCATTGAATATTTTATGCAATTATATCGATTACGATGTTAGAATTATTATAAAAAAACGGTATTTTTATACCGTTTTTCTATGTTTTTTTACTATTCAGATGCTTCTTTTTTAATTCTATGAGTTTTTCCATCCTCACCAAGGTATGTATTATCACTTGAATAAGGCTTTAATTTTCCTGATTCAAGCATCTTTTCTACCACCTCTGCAATCTTAGGATCAAACTGTGTTCCGCTGCAGCGTTTGAATTCTGAAATAATCTTTTCAACAGGATAAGGATCTTTATAAACTCTTTTTGATGCCATCGCATCAATACAGTCAGCACAACAAATGATTCTTGCAACATAAGGGATATCTTCTCCCTTTAATCCTTTTGGATAGCCTGTACCATCATATTTTTCATGATGGTATTCAGCGCCTTCAATAATTTGAGGAATAGTTGATATACCTTCTAATATCTTTGCACCACGAGTTGTATGACTCTTCATTACTGAAAATTCATCATCAGTTAATCTTCCTGGTTTATTTAAAATTAAATCAGGAATTGCTATCTTACCAATATCGTGAAGTAGGGCAATATAATAAATATTATCTACCTCATCATCCTTTAAGCCTAATTCTTCAGCAATCTTTTTAGAATAATAGCCAACTCTAATTGAGTGACCATTTGTATATTCATCCTTAGCATCGATTGTTCTAGCGATAGCTTGGATAGATTCAACAGTAATATTTTTATATTCTAATTGTTTTTTCAATGATTGCTTTGTTTTAGCATGAACTATAAAGAATAAGATAAATACAATAGTTCCTGCAGATATAATAGCTATTAATATCCAGAACCATACCTGCTCATAAACCTTTTTTTCCTTATAAAGCTCTATTGTAACCTCATTAGATAATTGTCCATATTCATCTACTGCGTATACATGAAATTTATAACTTCCACCAGCTAGGTTTGTATAATAGATACTTCTGTTTTCTCCATTTGTTTCATGGTAGTCTGTATCAATACCATCTAGCTTATAATAAATTTGATAGCCTTTATTAGGTCTAAATCCTAATATAGATAAATCAAAGGCAACACGGTAAACATTCTTATTAATAGTAATTGAATTACCATAAGCAAAATCATCATCTAATCCAATTGCGGCAACAGTCATTTTAACTGGAATATTTGCATCACGCTTTTCATTGAAGTTATAAACAAATATACCATTTGTTGATTGGAAATAATAAATTTGTTCTTCCTCATCATAATAGCCTGATGTATTAGCGATAATTGATTGTAATCCATTTGTATTATCATAGAATTCATAATCAGTTAATGTATCGCCTTCTAAGCTATCAGCAATATAAATTTGAGTTTGGCTTCCAATAACATATTTATAGCCAATTTCACCGTTTGTCTTTTTATATTTTATTTTTGATAATTCAACAATTGAGCCCTTTATATATGGAACTGTTATTTCCTTTGAAATATATGATCCATTTATAATTTCTAATCTATATAATCTACTATTTAAATTATAGTAAATATAATCGCCATCAACTAAGAATTTTAATCTATTACCTGTAACATTTTTCTCAGTTGGCAATTCTACGGCATTTTCAAAATTATCATCTATAACATATAAGCCCCGGGTTCTATCAAATAATAGCTTACCATCTTTTGTTTTATTAATATATAAAACATTTGAACCTATATGCATAACAGAAAAACATTCGCCATCAAATTTAATAACACCTTTTGCATAGCCTACTGCCAAATAATTATCAAAGGCTCTTAATGCTCTAGTTGTATTAATTAATTCTAAGTTAGGATCACCTACAAGCTTTCCAATATGGTCCTTCATATAATCAGTATCAAATATATTGACAGTTTCATTTAAAGGATCATATTCTACAATACCAATACTTGATACTGCAAAATAAATCTTATCATTAAATTTTTCAATATCCTTTGGAGCGAATGTGAATTTGAAATTTTCATCACCTGAAGCTCTTCCCTCTAAGGTTTTAGCATTAGCATAATCATTAATTGTATCCATTAAGATATTATCAGGTAATATCCTTTTATTAACTGTATCATATAAATAAATATAAGATGATGTAATAATATATAAGATATCATCAATCTTTTCTACAGCGTAAACATTTCTATCAAATGCAGGTGGATTAGCAAGTGATTGCCAAATAGGATCATCATATAATAATTCTAAAATCGCATTTTGAGTAATAATAGAAACTCCTGATGCACCAATATAGTGTGATGCAATCCATATATTTCCTTCATAATCGACCATTAAATCAATTAATTGGCTGTTATTCTCTAATCCATTAACTAAAGCTATAGAAGGTGTTTCAGTGGCTAAATTTACACAATATAGGCCATTCTTTTCACAAGCTACATATAATATTTTTTGATAATCAGAATAAAGTAGCTTATTGATTTGGTCTCCAACTGTAATATCATCTAAGAATTCTTTTTTTTCCATATTATATCTATGGATTACACCGTTATTCTTACCAATATATAGAATATCTCCATAAGAATAAATATCTAATACCTTTGGATATAATAAAATTTCTTTTCCGTTACTATCAAATATTCCATCTTCATTTTGATAATAGAAATTATTTCTTTTTGGATCAATTGCGATATCTAATATTTCATGATTCTCTGTACCACTTACTAGTGTTGTTGTCTTAGTTTGTATATTATAAATATAGGCACCATTTTTAGTTGATACATATAATAAATAATCATCTGCATCAATAATAATATCTATGATTATTCCAAAATCATATTCAACTATAGAAAAAGCTTCATTTTCATAAATGATTATTTCATCTGAAGTCGCAATATATAAAGTGTTATGCTTATTAGCTAAAGCTCTAACATTTAGTATTGAATGTTCTTTACCTTCATAAACGAAGTTTTTATAATTTTTAAATTCCTTTGAATCATAACGAACTAATCCTGAATACTGAGCAATCCAAACATATCCATCATCTGTTTGACATAAAGCCTCTGCCCCAGAAACCTCTAGGTCTACTGGAATTTCCGTTTTATCACCCATAATGGCATTAGCTTTAACTGGATTAATTAGTGTAAATGAAACAAATAACAAAATTAATAATAATGTAAAATTATATAATTTTCTCATAAGCTTCCCCCTAACCCAATTTTAATACCTTCTTTCCTTTTATTATACTAAATTTTTTTATAAATTAGCACTTATTTTTATTATATTTAAATGAAAACGTATTAAATATTACTCATTTCCAAAGAGAAAAGAAAAAAAGCGCATTGGAAAACCAATACGCTTATATAAATTAATCCTTTTTCCTTTAAATCATCAAAAGTAATTGTATCATCATCATTAAGCTCACTAGATAGCTTATTAATGTTAATAAACACTTTTTTAGTGTCTACTAACATTTTATCATTTCACTTTAAAGCACCTTACTTTTATTA
>JAEEGL015511716.1_pt1 | contig 18034 bp, 10 predicted proteins | sample 9134231 | NCBI WGS metagenome assembly JAEEGL01 (sample SAMN16246548, study PRJNA631951) | gut metagenome | biome: gut microbiome; feature: rumen; material: fiber-attached | host: Bos | place: Iran: Karaj | collected 2018-10 | reverse complement strand
TCTACTTAATCTTTCATCATCTTTATTATATATAATTTTTTCATTTACAACATTACTTTCGACTTCTAAATTTTTATTATAAATATTATTATTCGAAATAATTTTATTATTATTATTAGAATTAGTATTAGTAGTATTATAATTACTTAAATTAGAAACAGAATTAATATTATTTGATTTATTACTAATATCATTATTTTTTTTCTTTCTTAAATTAGGATTAATTTTATAATCATCTCTAGTATATTCTACATAATTACTAAAAGTTCCATAATAATTATTATTTTTATTTGTAATTAAATTATTTCTTTCTGTTGATTTTGGAGAAACATAATATGTACTTTTACGAGATGCACTATAAGAATAAGGATTTATTCCATTTCTTAAATGATTATTATCACTTTGATTTAATAATTTTTTTTTATTATCTATTATTTTTTTCGAATAATTTAATTCATGATTTATTGAACTTAAATGCTCAGTTCTACTTTCAGTTAAATAATTTGTTCCTTTTTCATTATAATTAGATGAACTTGAATTATCAAAAATGGATTTTTTTATTTTTTTTGGTTTAACAATTTTATTATTTAATTTTTTATTATCTATATGTAAACGAGATGAAAATAATAAAGATAAATTTTCTGGAATTGAAGTTGAATAAAAAGGTTTTTTTATATGATTGTTAATATGATTTTGTTTAAAATATTTATCTAATATTTTATTTGGGCTATTTTTTCTGAATTTATTTTTTTCACTGAAAGATTTATTTTTATTTTTTGTTTGTAATAAAACATATTTTGGAATATCAAATGAATAAAGATAATAATATTTATCATTTTTTAAATTATTATTGTCTATTGTATCATAAGGATTTTTTAAATAATTATTATTTTGATCTGATGAATTATATGATATTGAAGAATTAATATTTGGATTATATTTATAATTTATTTTTTTTTTATTATTTCCATTTTTACAATATGAAATTGAATTTATTTTTCTTGATGGCCTTGATATATTATTTGTATAACTTTGAAATGGATTAAATATTATTTTTTTATTTATTTGAGGAGTAAATGAACAATTTTTTTCTTCATCTTCATTTATTTTTCTTTCTAATTCATTTATACGATTTTGTCTTCTTTTGATATCACTAAATAATTTATCATGAATATTTTGCTTATTTATATTTAATCCAAATTGTTGAGATTGATGTTGATTTAATAGAATAATATTATATCTAAATTTTTGAAAATTTAAAAGTTTTTTCATATATAAAGATCTTTCATAAATTGAAAATAACTTTTTTAAACATTTCATTATCTTGATATTATCATTTTGAATAAACATTGTGAAAATATTATCAGATAAGACTAAAATATTAAAAATATTTAAAGTTACTTTTAGCATTTTTGATATTTTTTGATAAAGAATATTTTAAATATGTAGCTAAATTTAATACAGTTGTTTTTGGGTTTTTTGGAGATAAAGTCAATTTTTTATCAAATTCTGATAATCTTATACCCTATTTTTTATTTAATTTTATCTTACTTCTCTGAATAAAAATTGTGATAAATTTTCTTTTGATGATATTTCCATTTCTTCTTAAAATTAATTAATAAATATAAAAAAACAAAATAAATTTTTTTATTAATTAGAAAAAATATTAAATTAAATATAATTGATATTAACAAGTTTTTTAAAATTTTTATTTCAAACAAATTTTGAAGAAATAAATTATGATATTTTGATATTATTTTTTTTATTTATTTATTTTATTTAAATAAAATTTTTTTCTTTAATCATTTCTTTTAATCAAATATATATTTAATCATTTTAGACTTAGTTTTTAAATTATATTTGCTAAATAATTTAGAATATAGTTTAAACAAAGAATTTAATCTCATTTTAGAGAAAAATAAATTCATTATATTATTTTTCAATATTAATGATTAAATATTGATAATAAAAAAATTTTAATTGATGAAGTAAAAAAAATTTAAATAAAAGTATGATTTAAGTAATTGAATAAATCAATAAAATATATAATTTCAATATAATATATTTTTCATTATTAATAAAATATTTTTAAACAAAAAAAGGTTTAATAAATCATTTTTCCTCATTATATTTCAGATGACAATTTGGCCGAGTGGTTAAGGCGTCTGCCTGCTAAGCAGATGGGGAAACCCGCGTGAGTTCAATTCTCACAGTTGTCGAAAATTTTATTTTTTTTATAAAATAAAAACGAAAAAAATTTTTTTTAAAATTTAATCATTTATTGAATGATTAATTCAATTTAATTATTTTAAATAAAATAATTTTATGTATTCTTTTCAATCTATTTAAATTATATATTATTATTTTATTTTTATATTATTTTAAATACAATTTTAAATTATAATTGTAATTTAGAATCAAAATAAATAATCAAACACATCTTTTTATAAGAATAAATTTATAAATTCTACTTTAACTCTTTTTGTTATTAATTAAAGTTTCTTCAATTTTTGGTAGAAAAAATATGTAATTTAAAATCAATGAAATATTTATTATTTTTTTCAATAAAAATAAAATTAATTTAAATACTATTTTTATTAATTCATGACTGTGAATGAAAAATATACTCTTTTTGAAGATTCAAAAAATCCAATAAATTCATCAAATTCAGAAGAAGAAGAAGGGAAAATTGATAATAATTATAATTTAATGAATAATAATATCGATGAAAACAATCAAAAAGATCCAAAAAAAAGATCAATAATAATAATAGAAGATTTAATAGATGAAAAAAATCAAATAAAAAAAGAAAATAAATTAAAAAAAAACAAAACAAAAAATATTATTAAACAAATTTCAATAATATTAAATAAACCAAGAAATATATTATTTTCAATAGTGTTATATATTTTATCAATAATCTCTATTTTAATAGCAGTTGGCTTATATAATATAAGAGAAATAAATCATAATTATATTTTATTATGTTTTGAATTTAAACCAATTCCTCAAAATTATTATACAAAAGAATTTTTTGTTTTTTTAACAAGTGTCTATGCAACTTATTATATTTTTTTTATTATTATAAGTATACTTTTATTAATTTGTTATTGTTTAATTAAAAATAATAATAATTTTTCTGCAATTTATTTTGAAGATACTTCAATTTTTTTTCCCATTTATTTAATTTGTTTTATAATAAAGAGTTTTATAGGGATTTTTTTTTTAATGGACTTATTTCAAATATATTTTCATTTAATATTAACAATAATTGGTTTTATTTGTTTAATTTATATTTTTATTCAAGGAAAAAAAAGGAGATATGACAATATTTTTAATTTAATTTGTCAAAATTTTTATCCTAGTATATTACTTTGTTTTGAATTATATTCTTTACTTTTTTTAATATGTAGAATTTTAACAATTGGACAATGTGAATCATATAATAGAAAATATAAAGTTAAAGTAGAATTAATTGGAAATTTAATTTATTTTTTAAGTGGAGTTTCTATAATGATTTTTTATAAAGATATTCTTTTTCCTTTAACTTTAGTAATAATAGAAACTGGTCTTTTAACTAAAGCAGGTTCTAGTGAATTTTTATTAGTTATATTAAATATTTTTTTTCTATCATTTATGTTTTATTCTTCAATATTTGTTATTATTACTAATAAATCAAATATTTTTAAATTAGAATTACAAAAAAGAGAAGAAAAAGTAATTTATTTCTAAGTAATTTATTTTAAATTATATATATTTTAAGTTTTATATATTTTCTATTAATTTTAATAATTTTTAAATTTTAATATTATAATTTTTTTAAAATTTAAAAAATAAAAATTTAAAATTAATGAATCAAATTTCATTTGATATTATTTATAAAAAAAAAACAGATAATGATGTATTTAGATTATCAAATGAATCAGAATTTCATCAATTAAAATTAATGATATGTGGAAAATATAAAATATATGATGTAAACAAACTTTATATTTATTATAAAGAAAATTTAATAACTAATCAAGATAATACATTATTAAAAGAAATATTTAAATCAAAAAAAGCTAAAATTGAAATATCAGATAAATTAATATTAAAAAAAAAAGAAAATTATAAATATTATTGTAAATGTAAAAATGGAGCAAATTATATTTGTGATAAATGTGATGAATTTTTATGTGAATTATGTTATAAGAAAAAAAAACATATTTCTCATACAAATAAATTAATAAAAATTTCTGAATATCCAAGTTATTTAAAAACTGTTTTAAAAGATTATGCAACTGAATTAGATGATAAAATTTTAAATGATGAAGGTTATAAATTTTTTCAATTTTGGAATATTGATTTACAAAACGAAATTAATAATGTTAATAATTGTTATGAATTTATTAAAAATTTAGTTGAGGATATTAAACAAATTCAAATTGATTATTTAATTAATATTTATGATGAAAATAAATTTTTAACTTTAAAAAAAGAAATTGAAAAAGTTATTGAAGAATATGCAAATATTATTATTGATAGTGATTTTGAAAATGTTGTCAAACAAAAAAAGAATTTATTTGAAAATAGTAGAGAAATTTTAATAAAATATTCTGAATTAAAACAAATTTTATTAAATTATACTAAAACTGTTAAAGATATTCAAACTTTTAATCAAATAGTAATGAAAGAAATTAAAGATAAATTTAATTTAATTAAAAAAAAATATAATTTATGTAATATAAATACATTCTTTTATAATACGAATATAATAAATACAAATATAACTAATATTAATAATAATTTTAATTATAATAGTAATAATAATATTAACAATAATAATTATATAACAAATTTAAATTCTCAAAGAGAAAAATCACCAAAAGTAATTTCTAGTTTAAATTTATCACCAAATCAAATTTCAAATACATATTTTTCTCCTGTTAATATAACAAATAATTTAAATTTAAATAATAGTAATAATAATATCAATTTAAATATAAAAAACCAAAATTTTAACAATTCAATAATTAAAGAAGGAAAAGAAAAATTTCTTTTCAAAATAAAAGATGAAAGAAAAATATTATGTTTCTCAATATTAACTCAAACATTTAAAGAAAAAGTATATTCAGATAAAGGAAATTTCAAAAAAGAAATGTCATCAGAAAGTGATATCTCACAATTAAATTTAAATAATAAATTATATATGTTAAGTGGAAAAAACTTTAATAAATTTTATTATTATGACTTAACACAAAATTCAATTTTTTATATAAACAATACATTATTTTCACATTATTATGGAGTATTAATTTATTGTATTAAAAATGATTCAATTTATTTATTAGGAGGAAATAATCAAATTAAAAATGAAAAATTACAATTAAATAATTATAATAAAAACTTTGAATGGGAACAAATTCCATCTTTAAATGAAGAAAGACAAGAATTTGCTTCAATGTATTTTAATAATTATATTTATATTTTTTTTGGTTTTTCTTTAAAAAAAGGAGTAAATTTATCATCAATTGAAAGAATGAACATTGATTTAAATGATAAGTTTGAAATTATTTATTTAAATGAACAAATTTCTTTATCTTCACTTTCTTGTGCAAAATATATTGAAGAAAATGGAGAAATTAATAATGAAAATGAAATACTTTTATTAGGTGGTTTTGATGGAAATAATTATATTGATACTAGTTTAGTTTTTAATATTGAAGAAATGAAAATTAGAGATTGTGATATTGTTATTCCAAATATTAATACACATTATCAATTTTTATTTCAATTAGAAAGTAATTTTATTGAAATTGAAGATGCTCAAATTATTTTTGATATGAAAAATAATATTCATCTTTTAACAAAAAATTCTTATTATCTTTATAGTGAAAATCAATAACAAAATTTATTATTTGTTTTTTAATAACTTTTTTATTAATATGTTTTTGATTAATTTTTTAAAATTATTTATATATAAAAGTATTCAAAAAATAATATTAAATTATAAATATTTACATTTTTTTTTCTTAAATATGAATATTAATTGAAAAACTAATAAAACAAAATTTATATAATAAGATATTATTTTGTTTTTTATAATAATTTGTTTGTGAATAAAATAAAATTAAATTTATAATTTAAATATTAAATATTGATAATTAAAATGTCAAGAAATATTTATAACAAATTTAATGAGTTATCAAATAATTGTTCTGATATATTAAAGACAATGAAAGATATGATAGTTAATACAGATAAATTTTCCGAATATTCAAGAAATTATAATATTTATACACAAACTATAACTTTTATGAAACCAGAAATTAGAGAATATCCTATAATAAAACATAAAGAATATATTCCAATTAGTAAAAGAGTATTTTCTTTTTCTAATGAACATCAAAATAAGAAAAAAATAAAAAAAATTATTCCAAAACTTCTTTTAAAAGGTTCAAATAAAAAAAAAGATAGTAAAAATAATTTTTATACAATAAGAAAAAAAACAATTTCTTCAAGGAATGTTTTTTCAAATAAAACAATAAGAAATTTTTCAAATAATAAATTAGATGAAGATAAAATTTTTTTACTAAGAAATAATATTTTTTATGATGAAACATATAATGATAATAAATATGATGAAAGTGAAATTTTTCATAGGCAAATTTTTTATAATAAATATATTATCAATTATATTGAACAATTAAAAACAATAAAAACTGAGAATTTAACAACATTTGTGGAAAGAGATTTTTATAAAGAAAATTTAAATAAAACTTTTTTTCAATCTTCTGAAAATGATGAAATTATTTCTTCAATTTTATTTAAATCAATGAAAATATCTTTTATCAATCAAACAGATAAAAATAAAAAACCTATTTCTTTTGATATTCCTTTTACATATTTACCTCTTTTTTATTTTAATAATATGAGGAATATAAAATATATATTATTATCTTGTTTTAAATTTTCAAAAAATTTTGAAAATATTTTTTTTAATGAAGATGATTTATATAATTTAATCAAAAATTCAGAACAATTTGAATGTTTTCATAAGAAAAAAACAATTAAAATTGAAGAAACAAAAATAAATGATGAAAAATATGCAAAAATAAATGACATGAAAAATTTAAAAAAATTAATAAATAAAAAAATAAAAGTTAAAATAACTGATAATAATGTTCATAAAATAAATAAAAAAATAAATCCTTATAATGCTAAATATGAAAATCAATATAATGTATATTATTATATTTGGGTTACTCCAAAATATAATTTTAAAGTTGAATTAAAAACTCCAAAATTAGAAATTAAAATTTATAATAAATATTTTATATCTAAATATGTTGATTTTGAATTAATTTTATTTTTATTGAAAAGAAATTTTCTTATTTGGGATTTTTATATTGTTCATTATTTATTCTCTTTTAAATCATTTAGATGGATTATTAAAAATATTTTATCCAAAAATCCAAAAAATGTAAATTTATTTTCTCAATATAAAGAAGAAAATTGTGGTTATATTAAAATTAATAAAGTTGGTGAAAAATTAAATATAAATTTATCAAAAGATAAATTTTGGAATATGAATTATAATAATCATCATTTTATGTTTATATATACAAATGCAATAAGTATAAATTATTTAAAAATTTTACATAGTTATTCTGTAAATATTAGTAATGAAATGATTAATGAAAAAAAAGATTTTTTTTTTATTTTTAATTTCTCACAAATGAAAATATTAAATAAAATTTCAAAAAGACAAAAATTAACTGATTTTATTAATAAATTAGTATATGCTGAAAATTCTAATATATTACTTCATTTTGATTTTTTTGAAAATTTTAATAAAATGTGTTACATAGATAAAAATATTAATTTAAATGAAAATAAACAAATTATTGAACAGAGAAAAAATTCAATAAGATATTCATTAAGTCCAGATCAAGTTTATAAGAAAGGAAATTTATTTGAATTAAAAAATCAATTTTCAATTGAATTAAATTCTCCTTATATTGAAACAGTTGAATATATAAATAATATAAATAATAATAATAAAAGTAATTCAGAAGATATTTATTGTATTGTTTCAAATGATATTCCTTCTAAAAAAAAAGAATTAAATATTAAATCAATAGATGAATTATGTGATGAAAATATGGAAAATTGGCCAAAGTTAATTATTCAAGATTCAAAATATGATTACTCTGAAATTGAAAATAATAATTTTATAAGGAAAATTCCAAATAGAAAAAATACTCAAAAAACTATAAATATTAGAAATAGAATTCATTCTCCTACTATTAAATCTAAAAACAAAAGTAAGAATTTTCTAACTATTGATTTAAATTTAAAAAATGATTAAAGATGTAAATAAATGTTTTTTTAATAATTGTTTTAATATGTAATTATAAAAATTATTTAGATTTTTTTTATGTAATAATTTTATTTAAATTAAAATAATGTAATTATTAAATAATATAATATTGCAAATTTTATGTTTTATTTGATTTAATATTTCTTCCTTTTTTAGAATTTAAAAATTCAATTACCCCAAAATTAATTAAATTTTTTAAATAATATTTATTTATTATTTTATGATTTTGTTCTAATAAATATTCATTTTTAAAACCATATTCCCTTTCAAACAATTTTTCATTCATTCCAAATATTTCTATTATTTCAATTAATTTCTTTTTTAAAAAATTATTAATTAATTTCAAATTTTTATCATCCTTATTTTTTTTATAAATATTTTCAAAAAAATTTATAATTATTTTATTATTATCATCAAAACAATAATGATTATTAGTTAATAAATTTTCAATTGATTCATTTAAAATTTTAATATTATAATCTTTCATAACTCTATCTTTTAATTTTTTTTTGATATTATTTGAAAAAATATAAATAGGATGGTTCAATAATTTATTTAATGTATTAATTATGAATTTAATTGCTTGTAATTTTACTTGTTTAAATATATTATCCTTTCTTGGTATATCTTCTTTTTGTTTTGGATTTCTTTTTCTTTTTATATAATTTTGAAAATTTTTATCACTCTTATTATCAATTAATTTTTCCTTATTATTATTATCAATTATATTCTCTTCATTCTCAATTATTATATTATCTTTATTATCTTGTTTGAAGATTTTTTTTTTTATTTCTTCTTCAAAATCAGGATTTAAAGTATTTTGTGTTGAATATTTTCCCAAATTTTCATTAAATGTAATTGGAAAATCTTCATTAAATTGTTTTTCCCAATTAAAAATAAAATTTAAGGATTCATTATCATTCATTCAATTTAAATATTTATTTATTTAAAAAATTTTATTAATGTTAAATAAAAAAATTAAAAAAGATTTAATTAAAAAAATCCCTTTTTTGTAATATAAAATCATATATTTATATCAAAATAAATAAAATTCATAATTAATTAGATTAAAATGGGAAATTATAATAGTTTGAGAATTGAATTTAACAAAGAATTACAAAAATTTGGAAAAATAAATGAAGAAAATAAGCTTAAAATTAATGAATTAGAACAAAAATTTAAAGCTCAAAACAAAATTCAACAAATTAATCAAATTAAAAAAAAAATTGAAAAACAAATAAAAGATTTAAATGAACTCAACTTAGAATTTGAAAAAGATAATTCAGAATTTGATGTAAAAATAAGAAAAATTAATCACAAAATAGCTAAATATGATAATGAAAAAAAGAAAATTCAAAAAGAATTAAATTTATTAAATGAAAGGAAAGAGAAATATGAACAATTAAAAATGAATAGTGATGAAGATGAATTACTTAGAATCACAAATGAAATAAATAAAAATACTAAAAAAGAAAATAAATTAATTGATATAATTTCAAATTTAGATGGACAATTAGATTCAATTGGAAAAAATAGAAAAGAATATTATCTTAAATTAGAAAAAAGAAAAAAAAATATTGAAGAAGTAAATGAAGAAATTAAAAATTCTATAAATAATATTTCAAAAAATCATTCATATAAAATTAGTTTAACAGAAATGTCTCCAAAAAAATTAAATACTTATAGAGAAAATTATAGTAAAACTTTATCAAATGAATATACTGTATTATTAGAACATAAAAATGAAGAATTAGAAGAGACAATAATGAGAAAAGATAATGAGATAAAAGAATTGACTAAAAAATTTCAAGCTGTGAATGAAAAGTGTAAAAAATTGCAAAAAATAAAGAAATAAATATTGTTAATTAATTCAATTTTATTAATTTGTATAATTTTTTATACTGTAATATATTTTAAAATAATTTTGAAAATAACAAAATAATAAAAATTATATTTACAGGTAATAAATACTACTTTATTATGTAAATTTTGATATTTTAATTGTTTTTTTCTTAGTTATCTTTTTAATTTTATTATATTCATTTTTTTTTAAATAAAAATAAAAAATGATAAATATTAAATGTACTTTCTTTATTATTAAATAATTATTTTTTAAAAAAAATTTATTTATAAGAGAATATCAAAAATAATCTTTTAAAAATTTCTTTAAAAAATGCAAACTGAAAATTTTGAATTTATTGATGATGAGTATATAGAAAAACAGATTTTATTTCAAGAGTTGCAAGATAATTTAACAAATAATTATGAATGTAAAAAAGATGAAAACCCTAATATAATTTCAACAAAACCAACAGAACAAAAATCTGATCAAAACAAAAATAAATATTCACAATTAGAATGTGAAAATAATTTGGATGAAAAAAAAAATAATTTTACTCAAAAAAAAACTGAAAGAGAAAAACAAGAACCAACAAGAAAAGATAATATTTTCAAACAGATAAAAGTTAAAGGAATTAAATTTGGAATTGACACAATGAATTATTATCATATTGATAAAATAAATAGATTTTATAATTTTAAAAACAAAATTGAAAAAGTAGTTAAAGAAAGATTAAAAAAAGAATTTAATCTTGAAATTTTAGAATCTACAATTGAGGAAATTTTAATTAAATATAGTGAAAATGAATTTAATAAAAAAGTTATAGTTTATATATATGATAATTTAGAAAAAGAAAAAGATAATGACGATTTAAATTTTGTTTTTAATTTTTTAAAAATGAAATTTATTGATGTTATTAAATTATTTGCATTATCAAAAGAAGAATATTATAATAAATTTGGTTATTATAATCAATTTTTACTTGAAAATTCTTCTTATTCTAATAAAAAAGATATGAAAGATTTAATTGAATTAGGAATGATTGAATATTTAAATGAAAAAACTGGAAGAAATATAAAAAAAAAGGGATGTGAAAAATGAATTTAAAAAAGTTAGCATTAAAAATAAAATATTAATATTTATGATTAATGATAAATAATCTTAAATCATTAAAAAATCATCATTATTATTATTTTATTATTTTTTATTTTTTTTTACTTTTTTCATAAACTATTTTAGAAAAGAAAAATTATTTAATATTCATTCTTTTAAATAAATTAATTTTTAATTATAAAAGTTAAATTATTATTAAAAATTATTTTAAAAAATATAACATGCACAACAACTATCTCTAGACTCATCTTCTTTAGATAAAATATTAATAACAGAATCTTTAATTTCAGAAAAATAAACAGATAAAATTTCATCAATTAACATTTCATTTTTAATTTTATTATCAAGAGTAACAGAATATAATTCTTTCATTCTATTTAAAAATTTCATTCTTGTTAAATTATCCAATTCTAAATTTAATTCAATTAAAACAGTTTTATCAATTTTTTTATCAATATCATTTTCATTATTTAATTTTAAAGCAATATTTTTAGTCAAAGGATTTTTACTCAAATCACATAAATCATCAGTAGAACTTAATAATATATGTAATAAATATTCATTATTACTTTCATATAAACCATCAGTTCCGCTTATTTTTAATTTAAAATTAGAAAAAGTTGTTCCTGAATTTCTTCTATCAACTAAATAATTTTTTAAATCTTTTTCAAGAATTGAAAATTCATAATCTTCAAATTTATTATCTGGTTCATTTTCATTTTGAGAATTTGAATAATTAGATAAAAAAACAATATTATCTTTTCCTTTTGGAATATTAATTAAATTTTTTGTACTTAAAGTAACTTCTTGAAATATTTCAAAAACATTTTCTGGATTATTTTTATCAAGATTTATTTTTTCATTATCATTTAAATCATTATAATTTTCTTGATCAAAAGAAGTATTAATATTTAAAGTTAATCTATATGGTCCACTTGGAAAATTATTCATTGAAATAATATAAGTATATAATTTACTTATATAAGTTCCTTTTTTTTTTTTTTTTCTATTCTATTTGTTAACATATTTAATAATTCATTTATTTTTGTTATTTTTTCTAAAATTTTATTTTTTTCTATGTAATTATTACTTATTTTCTTTGAGATATTTGCATCATTTAAAGTTTTTGATATTTTATTAATAAATTCATCTGTTGATATATATAAATTTCTTAAGTCATTTCCTCTATTTATTTCTGATAATATTTCTAAAAGTTTATTTGATTTTTCATAATTTGGATATGGAGTTAAATTTTGAAGTAATGATTGAAATGTTTGATCATTTTTTAAAAACCAAACTCTGTGATCGAAAAATGAATTTTTTTTGTATCCTTTCATTTTAAAATATTCTTCAAATTTTTCACATAATAAAATATATCTTAATTTATTTATTTCTGATGAATTTTCTTCTCCATATGACATCTTTTTTTTATAAATTTTAAATTATACTTTTTTTTTTAAATTTTAAAAATATATTTATTTTATTTCTTTATTTTTTTATATTATTATTTAAAAATATTTAAATTATTATATTTATTTATTTTATTTTTATTGTAAATATAAGTTTAGATTTTTTTCTGAATCATATAAATTCATCCATGTTAAAATTTCTTCATTTAACATATAAATATTTTCTTTTCCTTCTTCAAGTTTTGTTAATAATTTTTTATTGTTTGATTGATGTTCAATTATATCTAATTTATATTCTTCAATTTTATTTTTCAATTCTTCATTTTTTAATTTAGCTTGATTTAATTCTTCAGTTAAATTACTATATTTTTCTTCATGAACATTTATTTTTGCATTATTTTCATATTCAATTTTTTTTAATAAAGATTTTAATTCTTTAATAATTTTATCTTTATTAATAACTTCTTCACATTTAATTTTATATTTATTAAAATAATCTTTATTTCTATCAAGAAGTAATGTTAAATCTTCAACTTCTGCATTTAATTTAATATTATCAATTAAATATTTATTCTTTAATCTTGTTCTTGCTTTTATTGTATCTTCTAATTTTTTTTTATCTTTTTGAACTCTAAAATTATCTGTTTCATTTATAATTTTTTTTAATTTTGATAAGTTAATTAAATTTAAATTTAATTGATTTCCTTGTTTATTACATTTTCTATTTAATTTAATATTCTCATTTTCTTCTTTTTTAAATTCACTTATATATTTATTTAATATTTTAGATAACAATGAATATATTTCAGTAAATTGTAATACTAAATTTCTCCAAATTGAAATTTTTAAAACATTATCATTGAATAATTCATCAAATAATAAATCTAAAAAAGTATTATTTGAATATCTTAATTTTCTATAAATTAGTTCAAAATCATTTTTATCTTCTTCTGAAAAATAATCAATAACATCTTTTGTTTTAATTATATCATTCATAAATTTTGATAATTTAATTAAATTTTGATTTTTAAATTCAATATCATTTTTTTCCCTTTTAATAATAATATCATTCAATTTGAAAGGTTCAGGGCTTTTTATTAATTTAATTGAAGAATAACTTATTTTAGGAATATTTAATTTTCTTCTTGGTAAATAATTTAAACTTAAATGTGTTGTTGATGATAAATTATCATCATTAGATAAATTTCTCATCGATAAAGAATTAACTAATCTTATTTCTTTTCTTTTATTTTCTTCTAAATGAGTTAAATCTTTTAAATTTGAATAATCAAAAATTCTATCTTCTCTATTACTTTTAGATTGATCAAAAAAATTTGATGAACTTGTTATTTTATTTCTACTTGAATTATTTATACTATGAATTTTCTGAATATTTAATATACTATTCATATTATAATATATTATATTTTTGTTAAATTAAAAGAATATTTAATAAAAAAAAAAAAAAAGTATATTTATTTTTCAAAAGTAAAATATATTAAAATAAGAAAATATATAAATTAAATAAATAACCAAAAAAAAAAAAGTCAACATAAAAAAAATATACTTTTAAATAAAAAAACTAACTTAAAAAATTTTCGAAATATCATCTTTAGGTTTAAATTCAACATCATATTCTAAATTATCAAAATCAATTTCATTTTCTCTTTCCAAATAATTTAAATTATTCATATCAATATCTTCATTTTCAACTTTTAAATTTAAATCAATATTTCCTTTATTATCATCATAATTATTTTTATATTTAATTAAAGGAGTTTCCACAGTAAAACCATTTTTCCAAGTACATTTATAAATAATATTATTATCTTCAATTAAACCACAACCGTGAATTTTTCCTTCATAAAAATTACCAAAATACTTAATTCCATTATTTTTATTATATAAACCTTCTCCATTTTTTTTCCCATTATAATAATAACCTTCATAAATTGATCCAGTATTAAAAAAATATTTTCCTTTACCATGAAAAATATTATTTTTAAAATTACCAATATAATAACTTCCATTTTGACTTTTTATTTCTCCTTCTCCTTCAATTTTACCATAATTAAAATAACCTTTATAATTTATTCCATTTATCCATTTAAATTCACCTTTTCCATTCGGAATTCCATTTTTTAATTGACCTTCATAATATGACTTATCATTATATATTATTTTACCATAATTTCCCTTTTCTCCATGTATAAAATCACCTTCAAATATTGAATTATCTTTATGAATAAATTTTCCCTTTCCATTAAATAAATTATTCCTTATTTCACCTTCGTAAATATCACCATTTGAATAAAATATTCTTCCAAATTTTAATATTCCTTTATTCCAAATTCCTTCAATAAATATTTTTTCCTTTTTTAAATAATAATTACCAAAACCTTCCATTTCTAATTTATTATTCCAATAACCTTTATATATATTTCCATTTTTAAATTCTATTGGTTGAGGTGTGTTATATATTTGTTTTGAAATTGGGATTTTTAATTGTTTTAATGGATTATTTTGAGTATATTGTTCTATTTCATTTGGTATTTCTTTTTTAAATTCATGTGATGATATGTAATCTCCAAAATTAGGTAAATTTTCTTCAAATTTTTTTATAAATTGTTTATATGGATCTTCTTCTTTAAATAATGGGTCTTGATTATTAAATGTTATTTCACCATTTGTGTCTATTGTATCTTTTCTACATATGTTACAACTCATTCCCATTCCCATTTTTTTATTTTTTTTTATGTTTATGAATATTTTATTTATATTTTCTTTTTTTTTTTTATTATTTTTTTTTTTCTTTGTTTTTAGAAAAAATATTTTTAGGAATTATAATATTATTTTATTTTTTTGGTTTTAATATATTAAAAAATATAATTAAATTTTTTGAATATTAAGATTTATAATATTTTATTTTATTTTGTTTTTTAATTTGTTGTTTTTGAATCTTTTTTTGATAACATGTATCTTAATCCTGTATATGCTTTTTTCTTTATTGAAATATCTCCTATTTCTTCCCATAAATTTTCATTGTTTGAATATCCTGGTACTGGATAAGGAGAAATGTATTCTTTTTCTTTTTTATTTTCTGATTCATTTTCTTTATTTTTTTCTTTATCTTTTTTATTTATTTTATTTATATCATCATCATCTAATATTATATCATTTATTTTTTCATTATATTTTGTTTTCTTTTTTTCTATATTTTCACTATTTTTTTCATTTTCATTATCTTTATTAGATAATGTTTTATTCATTTCATTTTTTTCTTTATTTATTAAATTATCACTATCATTATTATTATTATTTTCATTAATTATATTTTCTTTATTTTCATTATTAACTTTTTCATTATTATTATTTTTATTATTATTATTTTGATTAAGATTATTATTTTGATTATTATTCTTATTATTATTAATTGGAACATTTTTAGTATTTAAATCATTTTGATTTAAATCATTAGTTCCAATTCCTTGATCAATAACACTTTTTTTCTTTCTAAAAACAAATTTATCCATTAATCCTAAATCATTTTTACAATCTTCAAGTTGAATTTCTTCACTTTTATCAAAATGATATTTCGTAGGGAAAATAGTATCAATAGTTAATCTTAAACAATCATCAATCATTCTTGGAATAATTACATTAATCCAAGGAGAAGAAATTTCTATTCCAGGATTCATATTAATTTCAATTAAATAAACATTAAATTGATTATCTAACATAAAATCATAACCAAAAATTTCAAAACAGAAATTTCTATTATTTCTATTAATTTTTTCTTTAATAGAATTCATACTTAACATAATAATTTCTTTAACTTTACTTAAAATATCTTTTTGAACATTAATTTTTTTATCATCTGGGCAAATTTTATCTAAAAATTTTTGAAAGTCATAAAAAGGAACTTCATTTCCTAATTCAAACTTTTGAAAATTATCACAATATTTTTGATATGAATAATTAGTAATATGAACAAAGGCATCTTTATTATTATTAATATCAAATTTAGCTGAACAAGTTTTTAAATGTCCTTCTTTAAATAAATAAACTTTCATTTGATGAGTTAATAAAACCCAAATTCTCATATCACATTTTCTATCATAATATAATAAAGGTTTTTCAATATATTTTTGAATAATAATTTTATCTGTTTTATAAGTATCTGATAAAGGAATTTCTCTCTTATCATCATATTTAAATTGAATATTATTTTCATTATTATCTTTAGTTATATTTGTTAATTTAATTCCTGTATTTAAAGTTTTTATTATTTCATGAATTTTTTCTAATGAATCTGATATTCTTATACATTGTCCTCTATTTAAATTTACTGCTTTAATTACCCATAAATTCTTTTTATTATAATGAGTTGATGGAATTGTTATTTCTGTTTTTTGGCCAATTATATTTTTATCTTCTAAGATAAAATTATTTGAATATAATTTTTCTTTATTTAAATTTTTTTTTTTCATTTCTATTTTATTATAATCAACAATATAATTTTCAATATTAGAAAAAATATTATTAAAATTTTTCTCATTATCATTATTAACTGAAGTAATTATTGTAAAAGGAACATATTTAAATACATTTATATCATTTTTTTCACAATAATCAAAAAGATTTAAAAACATATTACTCTTATTTGCAATTGTTTTAACAAATTCAAAATGATTAACAATTTGAGGAATACTTTCAATTTTACTTAAATGATCATAGTCAATAAATTTTGTATTTTGTTGCCATTTAAAATGAAATAAAGATGTAACACTCATTGAAGATTCTCTCCAATTTATTCTATGATTCATTGCTTTTTTAATTAAATAACTCGCATTTCCAGGGTTAATTACATATGTAAATATTTTTTCTGGAATAAATTTTTTTTCTATAAATAATTTTCTTACTTTTTGTAAATGATCTATAAAATTATCTTTTTCTTTTACTTTTTGTAAATAATAATCAAATTTTAAAGTTTTTTTTTTTTGCTTTTTTTTCTTTTTTTGTTTTATTTCTTCTTCTGATTCTGATAATTCTTCTATTTTACTTTTTGTTAAAATTTCTGTTGAAGATGATCTTATTATTTTTATTTCATTTTCATTTTTTATATTATTATTTATTATATTTTCTATGTCTTTATTTTCATTTTTAATTAAACTATTTGATCTTTTTTTAAATTTATGTTTTATTGATTGAGAAAATTGTTTTGCTAATTCTTGAGATGATAATTTTGGTTTTTCTATTTTTTTATCTTTTGCTATTAATGTTATTTTATTTTTTTTTGATTTTTTA
>JAEEGL015416359.1_pt1 | contig 18034 bp, 16 predicted proteins | sample 9134231 | NCBI WGS metagenome assembly JAEEGL01 (sample SAMN16246548, study PRJNA631951) | gut metagenome | biome: gut microbiome; feature: rumen; material: fiber-attached | host: Bos | place: Iran: Karaj | collected 2018-10 | reverse complement strand
GTAATTCTTTTTGCATCGGTAGTCTGATCAAGAAGAGCCTCTACCTTTTCAGGTATATCTTCCGGCATTGCTGAAAGAGCCATCTTCTTTGCGCCTTCGGTCATTGCGCATTCAGCTACTGATTCCAATATTTTTTTGTAGTCGAGCGTGTTAATTGATTTTAATGATACAGACATGTAATAATCCTGTTATTGTTTAATTTTTTTATAAAAGGTTAAAGTATCAAATCCTCTTTCAAGATGATATAGAAGATATGATTCCGAAAGGGAATAGAGAATATTCATATTGATATCTTTAGCATTAAAGGATAGCAACTTTTTAAGATCAGCATTTTCAATATAAAATAATACTTTCCTTAAATTTTGATTCAGTAGGTAATAATCTCTTTTGTCTGTTCCTTCTTCAATACAGTCTTCGCAAACGCAGTATCCTTCGGAAACAGAAAAATACAAATCAGCGTCGTTTTCTCCGCATCCTGCGCAGCAACTCAGATCCGGCGCGTATCCCAATTCGCAGGATATTCTGAATTCAAAAGCTGATTTGATAAGATCGTAGTCTGCGAGTTTATGAGAAATTGCATATAAGGTGTTTAGTGTAAGCCTTAATATCGTCTCGTGATTTTCATCCTGAACACATACTGAAGATATAACTTCTGCAATATATTGCGAAAGAGAAAACGCAGTTATATCTTCTCTGATAGAATAAAAATCCTCTATTATGCTGCCTTCTTTTAGATAATACATTTCACCATTCGGAGAAATTGTAATTTCACAATAAGCAAATAACTGTGATAAATGGAGGCGTTGACTCTTTATCGAGCGGACTCCTTTCCCATAGACTGTAATCAAGCCTTTTTCTGCAGTCAGAACGCTAAGAATCCTGTCTGATTCAGACACGTCTACAGTTCTGACTACCAGTCCTTTTGTATTTATGATTTCTCCCATTCGAATCAATCCTTATTATCGTTATTTAATCCGAAATCATTAATTAGGAAATCGTTTTCTCGCCAGTTTTCTTTAACTTTTACCCACAAATCGAGAAATACTTTTGTCGCAAAGAATTTTTCCATATCTTCTCTGGCATAACTGCCGATTTTTTTAAGAGTTTCGCCGTTTTTGCCTATAAGAATGCCTTTATGAGAGTTCTTTTCACAATATATATCCGCCCTTATTCTGAGCAGTGTACCCTCATCTTTAAACTCTTCGATCACGACTGCTGTTCCGTGAGGTATTTCGTTATCGGTTAAACGAAGTATTTTTTCGCGGATAATTTCGGACGCTATTTTTTTCTCTGACTGATCAGTCAGATCATCTTCGTCAAAAATCCATTCTCCTTCGTGAAGCAGTTTTGAACATTCCTCAATAACGATTTCAATTCCGTCCTCTTTTAAAGCCGAAATAGGAACAACAGAAGCATATTCTGAAAGTTCCGAATAGGCCAGAATAACGTTTCCGACTCTTTCTCCGTTTGATTTATCTGTCTTATTAAGAACAAGTATCATAGGAATTCCGTCGGAGTTTGCGCGTCTGATAAGTCTTTTTTCAATGTCTCCGGGCATATAATCGGCGTCGGCAACAAGTATCATCGCGTCAACGTCGTTTATTGCGGATGAGATTTCTTTGTTCATTATAGAGCCGAGTTTAGTCAATGATTTGTGCATTCCGGGAGTATCTATAAAAACAAACTGACTTTCTCCTCTTGTGAGAATTCCTGTTATTCTGTTTCTGGTCGTTTGCGGTTTCTGAGAAGTAATCGCTATTTTTTCTCCCAGCATCGAGTTAAGTAGAGTTGATTTGCCGACGTTTGGTCTTCCAACGATTGCAATAAAACCTGTTTTTTTCATATTATTATCTTCTTATTTTCATTTTTTCAAGTATTTTTTTCTGACGGTCAAACATTTCTTTTTCATCGTCTTCTGACGTTTCATGATCGTATCCGAGAAGATGCAATACTGAATGAACACACAAAAACGCGATTTCTCTTTTAAATGAATGTCCGTATGATTCTGCTTGCTCGGCAGCTTTTTCTGCTGAAATAACTATATCGCCTAAAATACATTTTTCGCCGTCGTTAAAGTCCTCATCATCCATTGGAAAAGAAAGAACGTCGGTTGCTCTGTCTATTTTTCTATGTTCCAGATTCATTTCACGGATCGTTTCATTATCGACTATAGTTACCGATACTTCACAGTCTCTGGTGAAATTTTCACAAATCAGAGCACTTTTAATACTTTTCTTAAGTAAATGTCTGATAGGATATCCGATTTTGATTTTGTTTTGGTCATTTGTTATGTAAATGGTGCTCTTCATTTTTTGTTTCTTTTATTCCTTCTTTTTCATATGCAAGGATTATTTTTTGGACAAGTCTGTGTCGGACGACGTCGTTTGAAGTGAATCGATGTATTGATATCTCATCTATATCGCTCAACAATTCAGCGGCGTCTGCAAGACCGCTTTTCTGATATCTAGGAAGGTCGGTTTGACTTAGGTCGCCGTTAACTATTACCTTGGAATTCTGACCGATTCTTGTCAGAAACATCTTCATCTGCTCCGGCGTTGTATTCTGAGCTTCATCCAATATAATAAACGCGTCGTCAAGCGTACGCCCTCTCATATATGCAAGGGGAGCAATTTCTATTGTTCCACGTTCTATCAGTTTTGAGACGTTATCCAATCCCATGGTTTCATAAAGAGCGTCGTAAATCGGCCTTAAATACGGCTCTATTTTGCTTTGAAGATCTCCTGGAAGGAATCCCAGCTTCTCTCCGGCTTCAACAGCAGGACGCGTGATAATTATCCTTGAAATCTGGTGATTTCTTAAAGCTGCAACGGCGAGCACAACGGCGATGAACGTTTTTCCTGTCCCTGCAGGTCCGATACCGAAAACTATCGTGTTATTTTTTATTTTCTCACAATATTCTTTTTGCCCAAGTGTTTTGGGCTTTATTGGTCTACCGCGTTGAGTGACGAATATACAGTTGTTGTCAAGAGTGTCAAGTTCTTCACCGTTTCCTTCTTTAAACATTGAAATTGCATACTCAACTTTCTGATCGTCTATAGGCTCGCCCATTGAAGCGAGTTTTTTTAAGTGCTGAACGATTGAATATGCAATGTCGACTTTATCGGAGGAACTTCCCGAAATTTTGCAGTTTCCGTTAATGGAGGTTATTTTAACTCCTGTTTTAGATGATATTTTCTCAATATTATTGTCCAGATATCCGAATACTTCTGCCAGTATTTCAGAATTGTCAAAATGGATTATTGATTCAGGCATTTTTTCTCCTATAATTTAAATTACCGATGCAACTACCAGAAGCGATGCTCCTGAAGTTTCAATAAGTACCACTGCAAACAATATCAGCAAAACGTGTCTGATAAGAGCTCCGAACATTGAAATTACAATGTCATTTGGTATCATATCAGAATCGTTGTAATCGCTGAGATATTTTGAGGATAGTCCGTTGATAAATTCCTGTCTGCTCAGATACATTATAAGCGCAATAGCTGCTCCGCATAGCAATATGCATATGCCCGTTATATAAAGTAATATCTTTATCAAGTCTTCCTCCTTTAATATATAATAATACAAATGTATTATACCATACAAAAATACGGTTGTCTATTATTTTAAACAAGTATTTTGTTGTTTTTTGTTATATATTCACTTGAAAAAATACAAACGTATATGCTATAATCAATTAAAAGAACTTTAAAAAATCAGGAGGCTTTAAATGATTGTTGGAGCACAGTTATATACTTTAAGAGATTACTGCAAAGATCTTGATTCTTTTGCGGAGACGTTAAAAAAAGTCGCTGATATCGGTTATAAAACCGTACAGGTATCCGGAACTTGCAGTTACGATCCACAATGGCTTGCCGATAGACTTTCCGAGAACGGATTGACTTGCGGGATTACTCATACTGATTTCAACAGAATGGTAAATGAGACCGACATAGTTGTTTCAGAACATAAAGTTTTCGGCTGCAATTATCTCGGTATAGGCGGATTCAGAGGTTTGGAAAAAGAATCTGACGTTGACGAACTTGTATCGTCAGTGAAGAAAATTGCGCCGGTTTTGAAAGCGAACAGTTGTCTGTTTATGTATCATAATCATTTTACGGAAATGATTAAAAATGAAAATGGTATTACCAGACTTCTTGAACTTGCGCAGAGAACGGCACCCGATGAGCTCGGTATTACTCTTGATACTTACTGGCTGCAGTACGGTGGAGCCGACGTTGACGATTACTGCAGAATACTTGCGGGAAGATTGCCTTGCGTACATTTTAAAGATATGAAGATCGTAGGCAGGGAAGTCAGGATGGCAGCGGTCGGAGACGGAACGATTAATTTTGAAAAGATTCTTCCGACTCTTGAATCAGGAGGAACGAAATACGTTTATGTCGAGCAGGATAACTGCTACGGAGAAAGCCCTTTTGACGCTCTTGCAAGAAGTTATAAATATCTTCGTTCTATAGGTCTTGAATAACTGTATTATAATTTAAAAGGAGATAAACTATGGCAAAGATTACTTTTATGGGGGCGGGAAGTACTGTATTTGCGAGAAACGTTCTTGGAGATACAATGCTCGCAGACCCTTTTCATGATTGCGAGATTGCTTTGTATGATATTGATGAAGAGAGGCTTGAAGATTCTTACGTTCTGATTTCTGCTTTGAACAGAAACACAAATGAAGGCAGAGCAACGGTAAAAAAATATCTCGGCGTAGAAAATCGTAAAGCCGCGCTTGAAGGTGCAAAATACGTAGTAAACGCAATTCAGGTTGGTCTTTATGACCCTTGTACTATAATAGATTTTGAAATTCCCAAAAAATACGGCCTCCGTCAGACTATTGCTGATACCCTCGGTATAGGCGGCATTTTCCGCGGATTAAGAACTATTGCTGTTCTTAAGGATTTTGCACGCGACATGGAAGAAGTATGTCCGGATGCGTTTTTCTTAAACTATACTAACCCGATGGCAATTCTTTCGGGTTATATGCAAAGATATACTAAAATCGAAACCGTCGGCCTTTGCCATTCCGTCCAGGTTTGTTCATCTCATCTTCTGAAATCCCTTGGTATGGAAGATAAGCTTGAAGGCAGAAAAGAACTGATTGCCGGAATTAATCACATGGCATGGCTTCTTGATATAAGGGACAAGGACGGGAACGATCTTTATCCAGAGATTAAAAAGCGTGCCAAAGAGAAGAACGCAACTCAGAAGCACGGCGATATGGTCAGGTTCGATTATATTGACAAGCTCGGCTATTATTGTACTGAATCCTCAGAACACAATGCGGAATACAACTGCTTTTATATCAAGCCGGACCGTCCTGATCTTATTGAAAAATTCAATATTCCTCTTGATGAATATCCCAGACGCTGCGTAAACCAGATAGCTGGCTGGAAACAGGATAAAGAAAGGATTATGGCAGGCGGAAACGCAACTCACACCAGAACAAAAGAATATGCCTCCTATATCATGGAATCTATAGAAACCGGAGTTCCCTATAAGATAGGAGGAAACATATTGAACAAGGGTGCAATAGAGAATCTTCCTTACGAGGCGTGTGTTGAAGTTCCATGCCTGGTCGATAATTACGGAATTCATCCGACAAGAATCGGAAGACTTCCTCTCCAGCTTGCCGCAATGAATATGACAAATATAAATTGTCAGTTACTGACTATTGAAGCTGCCGTGACAGGGAAGATGGAGCACGTTTATCAGGCAGCTATGCTCGATCCTCATACCGGTGCTCAACTTTATCCTGATGATATTGTTAAGCTTTGTGATGAACTCCGTGCTGCTCATGAAAAGGCAGGATATCCGATTTTTAACGTTGACTGATAACAATAGACACCAATATAATTCTCCTTGCGGAAAAACCGCAAGGGGGAAAACTTTTATATATTATCACAAAAATGCTCTGAAGTTAACAAAACCGCAGACACAGTCTGCGGTTCTGGACTTTTAAAATCAATTATAGAAAGATTTATTTGTAATAATCTACACTGACCCAATCTGTCAATAGTATAACGGTACTTTTTAAACGTTTAAAAACGTTCATAACTGGTTACAATTTGTCACAAATTAAACAAAAATACGTAAAAATAAATAAAATCCCGCCGTACGGCGGGATTTTATGCTTATTTAATTTCTATAATAGATTCGTCCCACATTTCAGGTTTGTCATATCCCATCAGATTGACAACGGTTGCGGCAACGTTAGACAGACCAAACTTTTTATTATCCTTTATTTTATAATTATCCGAATAATAATTATCATAGATTATAAAGGGAACCGGATTGAGCGTATGGCTTGTTTTTGCTTTATAACTTCCGTCTTTGTTTTTTTTCGGTTCACCTGTTTTCTTGTCAACTTCATACATTTCGTCTGCGTTTCCGTGATCCGCGGTTATGATTGCCACGCCTTTCATTTTATCTATTACAGGAAGCAATCTTGCTAACTGAAGATCAAGAGAAGCGATTGAAATAAGAGTTGCATCGAGGTTTCCGGTATGACCGACCATATCGCCGTTAGGATAATTTACTCTGATAAATTTGTATTTGCCCGAAGAAATCAAGTCAATCATCGCGTCTGTTATTTCGGCGCATTGCATCCAAGGTCTTTGTTCGAAGGGAATAATATCAGAAGGCTTTTCTATATACACTTCTGTTTCTTCGGAAAATTTACCTGAACGGTTTCCGTTCCAGAAATACGTTACGTGACCGTATTTTTGCGTTTCGGAAATTGCAGCGATCGGAACCTTTGTGTCCGCGAGATATTCGCCCATCGTATTTGATATTTCAGGAGGATTAACAAGGAATCTTTTCGGTATGTGAAGATCTCCGTCATATTCAAGCATTCCTGCATACATGACTTTAGGATTTCTTATCTTTTCAAATTTATCAAAGTCTCCGTCAGCGTCAAAGGCTTTAGAAATTTCAATTGCTCTGTCGCCCCTGAAATTATAGAAGATCACGCTGTCGTTGTCTTCGATCGTTCCGACGGGAGAACCGTTTTCCTCGATAACAAATGCGGGAAGGTCCTGGTCGATAACGGATAACTCGTTTCTGTACGTAATAACTGCTTCTGCGGCTGATTTGAATCTTCTTCCTATGCCGAGAACGTGAGTTTTCCAGCCTTCTTCAACCATTTTCCAGTTGGCTTCATATCTGTCCATGGTTATTTTCATTCTTCCACCGCCTGAAGCAATTTTTACGTCGAAATTATTGTCTCTTAAAGAAGTAAGAAAATCTTCAAACGGGTTAATATAATCAAGAGCTGAAGTTTCACCGACGTCTCGTCCGTCGAGGAGAATATGAATTCTGACTTTTTTCAAACCGTCTTCTTTTGCACGTGAGATCATAGCCTTAAGATGGTTTATATGTGAGTGAACGTTACCGTCGGAAAACAGACCGATAAAATGGAGAGTAGAACCGTTATTTTTAACGTTGTCAGTAAGGTCAATCCAAGTTTTTGAAGAGAACATTTTTCCTGATTCGATTGAATTTGAAACAAGTTTTGCTCCCTGTGCAAAAACCTGTCCTGCGCCTAGCGCATTATGACCGACTTCAGAATTTCCCATGTCGTCGTCGGATGGCAGGCCTACTGCAGTTCCGTGCGCTTTTAGTTGAGTATTCTGATATTTTTCTTTTAACATGTCAAGAGTTGGCGTATTTGCACGGGAAACCGCGTTGCCTGGGCCGTCGGGAGCGATTCCGACTCCGTCCATGATTATTGTGACAACAGGTCCCTCAACACCTTTGAATTTATCTGATTTTTTAAGAACGGGCATTTATAATTCCTCCGAAATAAATTATCTTTTTAATTATACCACATAAAAAAAAAAATTCAATAACTATTGACAAATGAAAAGTCAAGTGATAAAATTACGGAAAACTAACGGAGAGGTATATTATGGAAACAAGATCTATGATGGTTATGATGGCGCGCATGTTCTGCATGTGCTCTGTTTGTCATACTTTCTTGAAGTTTCCGTTGTAATTGTTGCTGCTTTTATCCTCGGGAGCTTCGTCGCTCCCGAGTTTTTTATTTGTGAGGTATAAATGAATATAGTAAAAATAAAATCCAAAAATAATCTTTTTAATTCACGAATGTGATTTCGCAATTTTTTATCATTTTGATTAATTACATAATTTTATAAAATTATCATTATAAGGAGTTTATTATGAAAAAAGTTATTTCTATATTAGTTGTTTTATCAATTTTTATTTTATCTTTATCGCTTTTGACTTCCTGCGGGAATAAGATCACGATTGCGATACCAAATGATCCGACTAATGAAGCTAGAGCTTTGGCTATCCTGGAAAATCTCGGAATTATCAAATTAAAAGAAGACGCCGGAATTACAGCTACTATCCGCGATATAGCCGAAAATCCGTACAACGTTGATTTCAAAGAAGTTGAAGCAGCTCGCTTGCCTGGTATACTTAAAGACGTTGACTATGCAGTAATTAATTCAAATTATGCTCTTGACGCAGGTATAAACCCGGCGAAAGATTCGCTTGCAATTGAGGGCTCTTATTCTGCATACGGAAACATATTGGTTGTAAGAGAGGGAAACGAAACAACTGATAAAACCAAAGCGCTTGTTGCTGCTCTTCAAAGCAAAAAAGTAGCTGATTTTATTAACGATACTTACAGCGGATCAGTTATCTCTGTTGTTGATAATCCCGGTGACGGATACGATCCAACGGTAAATTATGATGCGTTGGCAGGTACTAAGATAACAGTTGCCGCCACCCCTAATCCTCATGCTGTAATTCTCAAACTTTGTAAAGAAATACTTGCTGAAAAGAACGTTACTTTGGATATTATTGAATATGATGATTACAACATTCCCAATGAAGTAGTAGAAAGCGGAGAAGTTGACGCGAACTATTTTCAGCATCTGCCTTATTTGAATAACTTTAATTCTGAAAAGGGTACGCATCTTGTTTCAGTTCTTTCCGTCCACGTTGAACCGATGGGAGTATACGGAGGCAAACAAACTACTCTTGACGCGATAAAAGAAACGAATAAATAATTTAATGGAGCAATCGTGATAGTACTCGATCATTTGTCAAAAACATTTAACGGAACAGACGGGTCGGTAGAGGCTCTTAAAGACGTTAGTTTAAAGATTAATGATTCCGATATTTACGGAATAATCGGAATGAGCGGCGCAGGGAAAAGCACTCTTGTCCGTTGTATAAACCTTATTGAAAAGCCTACTCAGGGGAAAGTACTGATTGACGGAGTAGATATTACCGGGCTAAGCGGACGTGAACTCCGTGATATGAGAAAAAAAGTTTCAATGATTTTTCAGGGTTTTAATTTGCTGATGCAGAGGACCTGCCTGAAAAATATATGTTTTCCTATGGAACTTGTCGGTACTCCTAAGAGTGAAGCCAGGAAGCGTGCTAATGATTTATTGGAACTTGTTGGACTTTCCGATAAGGCAAATTCTTACCCTTCACAGCTTTCCGGCGGACAGCAGCAGAGAATAGCAATTGCCAGAGCTTTGGCAACAAATCCCAAGGTATTACTTTGTGATGAAGCCACGTCAGCTCTTGATCCGAACACTACTCATTCAATCTTACAGCTGATCAAAAAAATAAATGAAGATTTGGGTATTACCGTTATTGTCATAACACACCAGATGTCTGTTGTTGAAGAAATATGTAACAGAGTCGCCATTCTGGATGATGGCGTTGTAGTAGAAGAAGGGACTGTAAGCGAAGTTTTTTCATCCCCAAAATCTCAAGCATCCAGAAAACTTGTTTTTCCGAATGATTCTTATGATTCTTTAATCGAGTCGGACGGTTCAAGGCAACTCAGGGTCGTGTTTAACGGTGCTCCTGCTGCCGGGGAACCGATTGTTGCTAAACTTGCAGTTGATGAGGGAATTCTTGCAAGTATAGTTTTTGCAACTGTCAAAAAAATGTCCGGAAAAATTTATGGAAGTCTTATGCTCTCCGTTTCCGGTGATGATAATACAGTTGAACGAGCAATTAGTTTTTTTAACAGAAACGAAGGAATAAATGCTATGGAGGTTATCAAAAATGATTGATTTTTCCAAAGTGTTTTCTTTTAATTCATTCAAAGAGGCATGGGATCTTATTGTAGAAGAATTTCCTTTGGCTATTTTTGAAACGCTTTACGTTACGGTTTTGTCAACATTTTTTGCAATTTTAATTGGTTTACCGCTTGGAGTTGTACTGGTTACCGGAGACAAAAACGGAATTCGTCCTTTGCCTGTATGGCTTATGAAATCATTGAATGTGATAGTAAATTTATTAAGGTCTATACCGTTTCTGATTTTGATGATACTTGTTTTCCCGTTGACAAGAGCTATAATCGGAACGACCGTAGGAACCGTTGCGTCAATTGTACCGTTGGTTATTGCTTCGTTTCCGTTCGTAGCCAGATTGTGCGAGTCAAGCCTGAGAGAAGTAAATCCGAATATAATCGAGGCAGCAGAAAGTATGGGGGCTTCGCCGTTTCAGATAGTTACAAAGGTATTGATTCCGGAAAGTATTCCATCTTTGATATCGAATTTGACTATTGCGGTTACAACTGTACTCGGTTATACTGCGATGAGTGGAATTCTTGGCGGTGGGGGTCTTGGAAAAATAGCTATCAATTATGGATATTACAGATATAAATATCTTATTATGCTATTGGCGGTTGTTTTTCTTGTTTTACTGGTTCAGCTGTTTCAAACTGTTGGGACAAAAATAGCATTAAGGTCTGACAAACGTTTGAAAAGTAAGGAATAAATTAATAAAGGCAGTTCACCGAACTGCCTTTATTAATTTTATAAGATTTCTGATTGTATCGTACAAATCTTTTTCTGCTCTGATTTTTACTAGTTCGTAATCCTTTGCGTAATGTTGAATTGAGAATGCTGCGGTTAAACCGTGATTGAACAATTTTATATAATCATCTGAAATTTCTCCGCATACCGCAACAGCAGGTTTATTGTGTTTTTTTGCTAAAGAACATATGCCTTTTATTGCTTTTCCTTCATCTGTCTGACCGTCGATTCTTCCTTCTCCGCATATAATCAGGTCGCTGCTTTTGACTTTTTCTTCGAATCCGGAGTCTTTAAAAAATGATTCGATGCCGCTTTCTATTACAGTATCTGATACGGCAGCACAAGAAACTGCAAATCCGCCTGCAGCGCCTGACCCGTCTGCGTCTATTAACTGTTTTGCAGTTAAATTTTCAAGTAACTTTCCATATCTGTACAGATTGTTATCTATTAAACAGATCAAATCCGGATTGTTAATGCCTTTCTGAGGTCCAAATACTCTTGTGGCGCCGTTCTGACCGCACAAATGATTTTTTACGTCGCATCTGAGAGTTATTTTACAGTTTCTCAAAAGATTAACAGCTTTACTGAGGTCTGCGCTGCATATTTCCGCAAGTCCTGAACCTGTAGGAACTACGTCATTTCCGTTTTTATCATATAGCTTTGCTCCGAGTGCAGTTATAAACCCTGCTCCTGCGTCATTAGTCGCCGATCCTCCAAGTCCGATAATTATATTGCTGCAGCCTCTGCTGACTGCATCTTTTAAAAGTTCTCCGACTCCGTAAGTACTTGCGTCCTGACCGTGTCTTTCAGCTGTCAAAAGAATTCCTGCAGCTGATGCCATTTCTATTATGGCTTTTTTGCCATTCATTAGATAAAAGGCATTAGTATCGTGCCCATATGGCCCTTTGACCGTACAATAAATTCTATTGTAATCGGAGAAGCATTCATATGCTTCTGTCATTCCGTCACCTCCGTCGGTGACCGGCACAATGATAGCATTTATGCTGCTGTCGATTTCTTTTATTGCCAGCATCGCAGTGAGACATGCTTTTTTTGCGGAAATTGTTCCTTTGAACGAATCAAAAGCAATTAAAACAGTGTTCATTTTCTCTCCGGTATAGTTTTTTATTTATTATAATGTTATATGACGTTTATTTCAATACAATTCAGTTGACTTTATTAATAAAAAGAATTATAATAAATCAATCTGGAAATTGGAGTTTTCAAATGAGGATTGCAGTAATTGGCGGAGGCGCTTCTGGTATGATGGCGGCGGGTTATGCAGCATCAATGGGTGCTGACGTAACTCTATTTGAAAAAAATAAAAGACTAGGCAGAAAATTAATGATTACCGGTAAAGGTCGTTGTAATCTCACCAACAACTCTTCTGTTAACGAAGTAATTGAAAACGTTCCTCGTAATCCTCGTTTTTTATATAGTGCGATAAACAGATTTTCTCCTTCAGATACTATTTCTTTCTTTGAAACTTTAGGTGTACCGCTTAAGACCGAGAGGGGTAACAGAGTTTTCCCGGTCTCAGATAAAGCCGTTGATATAGTCGATGCGCTTGCAGGATACGTTAAAAAAAATGGTGTTAAAATTATTAATGAAAGAGTCACAAGGATTATTTGTGAAAACGGCGTATTAAATGGGATAAAAACTGATTCTGCATTTTATGATTTTGAAAAAGTGATTCTTGCGACCGGAGGCTTTTCATATCCATTGACCGGTTCTACGGGTGACGGTTACAGAATGGCAAAAGAAATTGGCGTCCCTGTTACTCCTGTTTTTCCTTCTCTTGTTCCGCTCGAGACTGTAGAAAATTGGTGCAGGGAATTGCAAGGCCTTTCTTTGAAAAATGTCGGTCTGAAAGTAATAAATATAGAAGATCCCGAAAAAACAATTTATAAAGACTTCGGGGAAATGATGTTTACTCATTTCGGCGTTACCGGTCCCATTATTCTTTCTTTGTCGGCTCATTTAATCGACATAACTCCGGGAAAATACAAATGTATAATTGATTTAAAGCCGGGATTGGATGAGATGACACTGGACAAACGGCTGATTTCGGATTTTAATAAATATTCAAACAGAAATTTATCAAACGCCTTTTCTGACCTTCTTCCATCGAAGCTTATACCTATATTCGTTTCATTAACAGGTATATCAGGATTTAAAAAAGTTAATTCTCTAACAAAGGAAGAAAGACAGATTATATTAAGATTATTTAAAAATTTCACATTTTCCATAAAAAAAACAAGGCCGATTGAAGAAGCTATAATTACTTCCGGCGGTATAGACGTTAAATATATTTCATCTAAAACTATGGAATCCAAATTAGTCAAGGGGTTATATTTTGCCGGTGAAATAATTGATGTTAATGCATACACCGGCGGTTTCAATTTGCAGATCGCGTTCAGTACAGCAAGACTTGCTGCAGAGTCGGCTATAAATCAGGAGGGTTTATGATTCAGATTGCTATAGATGGTCCATCGGGAGCAGGAAAAAGCACTTTGGCAAAAGCATTATCAAAAAAACTGGGTTTTGTATACGTAGATACAGGCGCTCTTTATAGGGCAATAGGTTTGTTTATGTATCGCCTTGGATTGAAGATGGGAGATCAGGAAAGCGTCATAAAGGAACTTCCAAACGTTGACGTAGAACTTAAGTATGAAGAAAACGGTCAGGCAGTTTATCTTTGCGGTGAAAACGTCAATTCGCAAATAAGATTACCGGAGATATCTATGTGGGCGTCTTACGTTTCAGCTATACCGGAGGTTCGAAAGTTTTTGTTTAAAATTCAGAAAAATATAGCTGATAATAATAATGTTGTAATGGCCGGACGCGATATAGGAACCGTCATTATGCCTGACGCACAAGTAAAGATTTTTTTGATTTCATCTTCATCCGCTCGCGCAGAAAGAAGATTTCAGGAATTGTCTGACAAAGGTATTTCCACAAATCTTGAGAGTGTTCTGGCTGATATAAATCAGCGTGATAAAAATGATTCCAGTAGATCCAGTGCTCCGTTGAAGAAGGCTGATGACGCTGTAATACTGGATAATTCTGATTACGAATTTTCTGAAACGCTTAGTAAAGCGCTTGAAATAATTGAATCTAAAATCGGAAAAATCAATAAAGAATAATATGAAAAAAATAATCGTTTCAAAATATGCAGGCTTTTGCTTTGGGGTTAAAAGAAGCCTTGAAACAGCATTTTCAATAATTGACAAAAAAGCTATTAACGAACGCGTTTATATTTTAGGACGTTTAATTCACAATGACAGGATCAATTCTCTTCTTGAATCAAAAGGCGCAGTTACTGTATCCGAAGATGAAATTGATAGTTTGATTGAAAACTCAGGAGATGATTATCAAACGACCGTCCTTCTCAGAGCGCACGGAACTCCTCATCCTATTTTGTCTAAATTGAATTCCGCGTCTGAGAAAGGGAAAAAAATACGTGTAATTGATTGCTCTTGCCCGTATGTAAAAAAAATACATAAAATAGTGGAAGAGAACACTTCAGAGGGAGACGTACTTTTTGTTTTCGGTGATGAAAATCACCCTGAAGTAAAGGGAATTGTATCATACTCGAAAGGTGATTCTTACGTTTGCAAAGATCCTGATGATATTGATATTGACTTTTTACGTGGAAAAAGGGTTATTGCAGTATCTCAAACCACTCAAAGTGTCACTGAATGGAAACGAACTCAAGAAGTTCTTATAAAATACTTGACAAATATATCTGTTTATGATACAATATGCGAAGTTACTGAAAATCGGCAAATAGAAGCTGAAAACATCGCGGCACACTCTGACGCAATGATTGTCATTGGAAGCAAGTCCTCCTCCAATACTATGAAATTGTTTAACGTATCTGAAAAAGTATGCAAAAATACTTTTCTTATTAATGATTCGTCCGAGATAGATGACTCGATTTTAAAAAGTTTAAAAAATGCCGATTCTATCGGGATTACCGCCGGTGCATCTACTCCGGACGATATTATTTTGGAGGTAAAAATCAAGATGAGCGAAATCATCAATGAAAGCGAAAATTTTGAAAAAATGCTTGAGAGTTCTCTCAAAACTCTGAATACAGGAGATATAGTTACTGGTACGATTACTTCAATTACTTCTACAGAAGTTCATGTTGATTTATCTGCTAATGTTACTGGAATTCTTCCTTATGAAGAAATACAGAATGCAGAGCCCCCTTACAAAGTCGGCGATTCAATTGATGCATTTGTTATAAGAGTATCGGATATCGAAGGTGTTGCAGGCCTTTCAAGAAAGCGTATTGAACGCATCGAGGCTTGGAAAAAAATAGTTTCTGCTAAAGAAAATAAAACAGTTCTTGAAGGCAAAATCACCAAGGCTGTCAAAGGCGGTCTTTTGGTAAATATAGGCGCTTACGAGGCGTTTATCCCCGCTTCTCAGACAGGAGTTGCAAAGGACGAAGATTATTCAACGTTAGTTGGGACAATCCAGAAATTTAATGTTATTGATATTGACGACGCTCGCAAGCGTGCAACCGCATCTATTAAGTCAGTTCAGAGAGCGGAGCATAAAGAAGCTGTTGCTAAGTTCTGGTCTGAACTTGAAGTTGGAAAGAAGTTTGTCGGAACCGTTAAATCCCTGACAAGTTACGGCGCTTTTGTGGACTTAGGCGTTGTAGACGGTATGGTTCACGTTTCAGAACTCAGTTGGTCCAGGATTAAGAATCCTGCACAGGTGGTTTCTGTAGGCGATTCTATTGAGGTTTTCGTAAAATCCTTTGATCCCGAAAAGAAAAAGATTTCTCTTGGATGCAAAACTGAAGAGACAAATCCCTGGAACATTTTTACCTCAAAGTACAACGTTGGTGATATTGCAACCGGAAAGATTGTTGGAATTACTTCATTCGGCGCTTTTGCTGAGATTATTCCTGAGATAGATGGTCTTATTCATATATCTCAAATTGCAGATCATAAGATTGCATCTCCTGCAGAGGTTCTTCATCTTGACGATGTAGTTCAGGTAAAGATTATTGCAATTGATAATGAAAACAAGAAAGTGTCTCTTTCTATTCGTGCTCTTAACGAGAACGAAGAAAACAGTTCCGACGGTCAGAACGATGAAGTCGATGCTGAATCTCCTGAAGCAGAAGCAGCAATTGAGGAAACCGAAAACGCGGAAGTTGAAACTTCTCAGGAGTCACCTGCTGAAGAACAGTAAAAAAATATAGTTTTAGCAGCATCTTTAACGATGCTGCTTTTTCTTTTTTGATGTTGACATATGTTTAATTAAATGTTATAATTTGATTAGAAAATGTCTATGTTTTTTTGAGGTCGTTTATGAATAACTCAGATAAATTAAAGAAAAAAGTAAATGGTAAAAGAGTGACAGTGATTGGGGTAGGCGTTTCTAATACGCCTGCTATTGATCTTCTGGTAAATTTAGGAGCGCGTGTCACTGCATGCGATAAAAAAACTGCAGACGTTCTGGGTTTATTAGGATATGAATTAACTGCCAAAGGTGTTAACCTTTCTCTGGGAGACGGATATCTTGACCATATTTGCGCTGATTATATTTTCAGATCTCCAGGTGTAAGACCCGACAATAACGGTATTACTGAAGCTGTTGCCAACGGTGCTGTTCTCACTAGTGAGATGGAGGAGTTCTTTGATCTCTGTCCGTGCCCGATTATCGGAGTAACAGGCAGTGACGGAAAAACTACTACGACTACGATTATTTCGGAAATTCTTAAAGCTGATGGGAAAAAAGTGTTTGTAGGAGGAAATATCGGTGTACCGCTTCTTCCGAAGATTGATGAAATAACTCCGGATAATTTTGTTGTTGTTGAGTTGTCTTCTTTTCAATTGATAACTATGAAAAAATCTCCTTCTGTAGCAGTAATAACAAATATAACTCCTAATCACCTTAATTGGCACAAGGATATGGATGAGTATATCGATTCGAAATTGAATATTTTGAAATATCAGAAACCGGATGACGTAGCAGTTGTTAATTATAATAATGAGATTTTGAGAAATTATATTCCCAAAATTAATAGTAATTTATGTTGTTTCTCTGGATGCAGAACGGATTGCTCTGAAAGGTCAGTATACGTTAAAGACAATTATATTTATTATAATGATAAAAAGATATTAAAAATATCCGACATTAGAATTCCCGGAAATCACAATATTGAAAATTATATGGCTGCCATCGGTGCAGTATGCAATTTTGTAAGTACAGAGAGCATTCAGAAAGTTGCAAGAGAGTTCGGCGGTGTTGAGCATCGTATTGAATTTGTCAGAGAAGTTTACGGAGTAAAATATTTTAACAGTTCTATTGATTCTAGTCCGACGAGAACTATCGCCGCAATCAACGCTTTCAATCAGAAATTGATAGTGATCATGGGAGGATATGACAAAAATACTCCGTATGATCCTATCGGAAAGCCGATTTGTGAAAAGGCTAGAGCTGTTATTTTGACCGGTGCCACAGGTCCTAAAATAAAAAAAGCAATTCTTGAATGTTCTGATTATAAAGAAGGTTATCCTGAAATTTATGAAGCAGCCGATTATTCAGATGCAATTGATATGGCCAGAGATATTGCTATTAGAGGAGATATCGTTTTGATGTCTCCTGCTTCAGCAAGCTTTGACAGCTTTAAGAATTTTGAAGAACGCGGCAGATTTTTCAAAGATAAGGTGATGTCGTTTTAAATTATGATTATTTCATCTAAAATTAAAAAAATAGTTGAATTGGCTGAAAGCGTGCTTTCAGCCGATTTTAAAGAAATCGATAATATTTCTCTATATAATACCGAGAAAGTATTGAAATCATTCAATAACAACCGTGTAGCGGAATCGGATTTTATGGGTTCCAGCGGATACGGATATAATGACGTCGGAAGAGAAAAATTGGACAAAATATATGCCGAAGTGTTCGGAGCCGAATCAGCTTTTGTCAGACACAATATAGTTAACGGCACTCAGGCTCTCGCAATTGGCTTGTACGGATTACTTAGGCCGGGAGACGTACTTCTTTCGATAGCAGGAAAGCCTTATGATACTCTTGAGGAAGTAATCGGAATATCAGGAACTACCGGTAACGGCTCTCTTTTGGATTTTGGAGTACAATACAGACAGGTTGACTTGCTTCCCGACGGTTCTTTTGATTTTAAATCAATAAAAAATAATATTGATGAAAAGGTTAAG
>JAEEGL014251380.1_pt1 | contig 18034 bp, 11 predicted proteins | sample 9134231 | NCBI WGS metagenome assembly JAEEGL01 (sample SAMN16246548, study PRJNA631951) | gut metagenome | biome: gut microbiome; feature: rumen; material: fiber-attached | host: Bos | place: Iran: Karaj | collected 2018-10 | reverse complement strand
ACAGACCTTCTTATCACCTGGCTGTACAAGATGACTGTCAACGACACCAACTACAGGATGGCAGCGGTAATCGGAATCATGGTATTCATAGTCACAGCGGTTATTTCACTGGTTGTCTACAACATGCTTCCGTCAGTTAAAGATGAGGAGGGCTTCCAATAATGAAATCATACAAGACAAAAAGAGCCGTCGGAAACGTCATCGGCTATATCATATTGATACTTATAAGCATAATCTGGCTGTTCCCGTTTATAGGGCTGGTGCTTCAGAGCTTCAGATCCTATGCTACAGAGTACGGCGGAATGGTGGACTACCTGGTGCCCAAATCTTTTTCTCTGGACAACTACAAGTTCCTTTTTGACAAGAGCCAGACAAACTACACTCTGTGGTACAAAAACACAATTACAATAGCGTTCTTTGTGACCCTGTTTCAGACTATCATTCAGCTTTGCGTGAGCTATGCGCTCTCAAGAATGAGGTTTACCGGAAGAACATTCCTGATGAGATTCTGGCTGATCCTTGGTATGTTCCCCGGATTCCTTACCATGATCTGTCTCTACTTCCTCTTAAAGCAGTTCGGACTTACACAGGCCGGTGCCATACCCGGACTTATTCTTGTAACTGTGGCCAGCTGTGGAATGGGATATTATGTCTGCAAAGGATACTTTGATACCATCCCCAAGGCACTGGACGAAGCGGCTATGATTGATGGGGCAACAAGGGCGAGGATATTCTTTACCATGGTAATACCCATGTCCAAGCCTATTATCATCTATACAGCCCTGGTAGCCTTCATGGCACCATGGTGTGACTACGTATTTGCATCCTATGTTGCCTTTGGTCACGACACCAGCTACAACGTGGCAGTAGGTATGACAAGATGGGTGTGGACCAATGACTATCAGGGATACTTCACAAGATTCTGCGCCGGCGGCGTTCTGGTTGCGATACCTGTAACACTGCTGTTCATGTTCCTGCAGAAATACTATGTAGAAGGAGTAACCGGTGGTGCGGTTAAAGGATAACCTATTATGACCAACAAAATGACGATCGATGATATTGCCAGGGCCCTGGGCATTTCCAAGACCACCGTTTCCCGCGCTATCTCAGGCAAGGGAAGGATTGGGGATGACACCAAAGCCAGGGTCATGGATTACATTGAGGAACATAATTACAGACCAAACATGACGGCAAGGGGACTGGCCCAGCAAAAGACCTACAACATAGGCGTGGTTTGGCCTGATGACTACAATGCTGTAGACCTGCCTTTTTTCCAGAGGTGTATGATCGGTATGAGCGAGATCACTTCAGTCTACGGATATGACATACTGGTGACCCTGGTGACCGGTGGCGATTTCTCCGGACTTAAGCGCATTATCGCCAATCACAAGGTTGACGGCATAATCCTGACCAGGGCACTGGTGGATGACAAACAGGCCAAATACCTCAAGGAGAGCAGGATTCCTTTTGTGACGGTGGGCTGTGGCAGCGAGGACGACATTATTTACATAGATAATGATAACTTCTCCGCCTGCAGGGAACTGACAGCAATTCTTATAGCCAAGGGACTTAAGAGACTTGCCTTGATAGGCGGTTCCATGGACCACAACATAACCAGGACCAGATATGACGGATTCCTGGAAGCCTATAAGGATGCCGGCATCACCCCTGATGGATCGCTCACATATCTTGGCGTAGAAAACAAGTCTATGGTGAGAAATATCCTTAAGGACCTGGTGAAAAGAGATATCGACGGAATTGTATGCATGGACGACAACTTGGCGGGCGAAGTCCTGGCCAGATGCAGGGACGAGCACATAAGGATCCCGGATGACATCAAGCTGGCGTCCTTCTACAACAGTTCCCTTTTAGAGGGGGCCGTTCCATCGGTAACCAGCCTCAATTTCGACGACAGAAATCTGGGAGCTGTGGCAGCCAGAACCCTTCTGGATATGATAGATGGGGAAAAGGTTACCAGCAGAGTCCTTCGGGGCTACGAAGTGATACTTAAGGAAAGCACTAAATAAAGGAGTAATTTAATGATAATAAGACCGGACTCCCAAATAACCTTCGATCCCGTCAGCATCCTGGTTGATGGCAAGAGATGGTTCCCAATGATGGGAGAGATGCATTTTTCCAGATATCCGAATCAGTACTGGGAGGAGGAACTGGCCAAAATGAAATCGGGAGGGATAGACATTGTCTCTCTCTACGTGATCTGGATTCACCATGAGGAAATCCGTGGTATATATGATTTTGTAGGAGACAGGAATTTAAGACTTTTCCTGCAGAAGGTCAAGGACAGCGGCCTATACAGTATCCTGAGGATAGGCCCCTGGGCCCACGGCGAGGCAAGAAACGGAGGATTCCCGGACTGGCTTTTAGAAGATGCCAAAGAGAAGGGATATGAGACCAGATCTGATGCCCCGGAGTACCTTGAGCATGTAAAGAGGTTTTATGGAAAGACCTATGAGCAGGCCGAAGGCTTCTTTTTGAAGGACGGTGGGCCGGTAATAGGCATCCAGATAGAGAATGAATATGGCCACTGTGGTGGTTTGAATGGCGAAGAGGGTGAGCAGCACATGAGGACCCTTAAGAAGATGGCTTTGGAAATCGGATTCGATGCCCCCATTTACACCGCAACAGGCTGGGGCGGAGCTGTCACCGGCGGAATGCTTCCTGTGATGGGAGGCTACTGCGAGGCCCCGTGGGATCAGAGGCTCACTGAGATAGAGCCCAGTGGCAACTATATCTTTACAAGAGAGAGAAACGACCACAACATAGGTTCTGACCACGGACTTGGCGTTGGGATTACCTTCGACATGGACAAATTCCCATATCTTACGGCGGAGTTGGGCGGAGGTCTTCAGGTAACCCGCCACAGAAGGCCTATAGCCACGGGAAGAGACACAGCAGCCATGACAATGACCAAGCTGGGAAGCGGAGCCAATCTCCTTGGATACTATATGTATCACGGAGGAACCAATCCTTACGGAAAGCTGACAACTCTTCAGGAAACCAGGGATACCGGATATCCAAACGATCTTCCTGAGTATTCCTACGACTTCAACGCACCACTTCGTGAGTATGGTCAGATGGAGGATACCTACAGGAGAGTGAGACTTATCTCCACCTTCATCCATGATTTTGGCGATGACCTAACAGACATGGCTTATACTGAGCAGCCGGGCAATCCTTCCAAACCGGAGGATCTTGATAGCCTTCGTACGGCAGTAAGGGTTAAGACTGTTAAGAATGCAGATGGAGAGGAAGTGCCAAGAGGATATCTCTTTGTAAACAATTATCAGAGAAGATATGAGATGAATTCATTCAAGAATGTATCTCTTTCTGCTTATGACAGCAACGGAAAAAAACTTGCCACCTTCGGGGACAGAGACATAGAGGATGGAGACTATTTCTTTTATCCATTTAACATGCCAGTGGGTGATACGGCGCTTGTATCAATTGATGCGACACCGGTGTGCATACTACATGACACAGATGGAAAAGGACATGACACATATGTCTTTTATACCGACTCAGACCGCGAAACATCAGCAGATATCAGGGGTGACCTAAACGGAAACAACATTCTGATCATTCCGGAAAAAGACGCTGTGAATTCTTCCAAAGTTGTCATCGGAGGAAAGGAACATCTCATCATTTCGGAGTCAGATGCTGTAACTGACCGAAACGGTCATGTGAATCTTTACTTCCAGGTATCCTCAGATGAAAAGAGAAAAACTCCAACTTTCAGGTGCTATCCGGCTCTTAAGGACGTCCCGGAGGGATTTGTGAAGACTTCAGACGGGGCAGAGGTAAAAGACTTTGCTGATAGCGATGCCCTTGCAGTTTATGAGTATGAGAAAAACTTTGAAAACAATCTGGTGGCAGGATTCAAGGAGATATCGGAAGGAAAATATGAGATCAGATTTCCGGGAGACCTCTACGGTGCGGATGAAATCTTTGCACATATATCTTATGAGGCTGAATCCGCTAAGTTGTCTAAAGATGACGTCACAATAGCAGATAATTTCTACACCGGACAGGAATGGGAGATTGGACTGAAAAGGTTCTACGACAGGTTCGGCAGGTCAGAAGCTCTTTTGCTGGATGCAGATCTTGTGCCCCTGAAGGCTGATGATAAGATATATCTGCAGGATTGGCCGGAAATTAGTAATGGGTCAGTTGCCAAAATTGTTTATATTCTTTTAATAGTACAACATCGTATTAAAATATCGTGATATGACGTATAATAGTGTTGTCGGACTTTGGGTTCCGGCAACACTATTTTTTATGATTTGCACTACCTCAGGAGGAAGCGCATGCAGTATAACTATTACTTTGATATCTGCGCTTTGTGCATACTGGGTACAATAGCAATTACCTCTCTGTCCAGAAGGTGGGTTCCCGCCTACAGGCAGAGAGCTTATGGAATGCTCTTTTTTGCGACTTTTCTCGCCACTTTGTCGGAGAGATTTGAGACTTATATGCAGATGAAGCCTGTGGACGCTTTCTGGTATCATCCTACAGAGATGTTTCTGGGCTCCGTCTATTTTATTGCCCATTTGGGGTCGGGATTTTGTTATCTGATGTATGTAATGGCTGTTCTGGATATATATGTAGACCTTCGGAGATGGCGTGATTTTGTGACAATTCTTTTGAGCTTCCTGGCAGGAATCTCTCTCGTACTTATCAATATTTTCGTTCCTATACTTTTCTTCTATGACCAGAATGGTTTGTATCACAGGGGCAATTTCATTTTCCTGTATTATTTTCTGGCAGGTTATTATATCTTCTTCGGCATCAGCCTTGTTTTCAGGTACAAGTCTTTGATGAGGAGAAGAACCAAGGCGGTAGTTTTCTCTTATGTGGGCTTTATACTGGTAGGTCTTTTCATTCAGTATTTCTGGCCAACAATTCTTATCGAGAATTTCCTCAGTACCATCTGTATAGCACTGGTGTATATTTCTCTTCAGAACCCCAGTGAAATGGTGGATGAAAATCTGAATATTCTAAACCGAAAGGCCCTTTTGGAAGGATTGGAGCTTCGAATCAAGAGAAATGAAGAACATCGCACGATTTTTGTCACAGTGGATAATGTGAAGGCCCTCAGCGATGAGATTGGATACAAGCAGGCCAGGGGTGTTCTGAAAAAGATTGCGATTTATTTAAAAAAGGTAGGATTTAAGGACTTTGCACTTCAGACTTACGCCTACAGATATTCCGAGAATGTCTTTGCTGTTACTGTTCATACAAAAGACAGGAAGCGGATAGATCAGTTGCTTGAAGCTATAGCAAAAAGACTGCAGGAGCCATGGGCTTATGGCAATATGTCCATAAGGGTTGAAGGCCACTGTTTTGTTATAAGTTACCCTGAAAACTATGCGGATACAGGCGAGCTGATAAGCAAACTGGATCTAATCTGTGAGAAGATAGCGGATCAGTCGGATGTAATTTACGACATCGAAAGCATGGATTTCAGTAATCTTAAAGAGGTAATGAATTATGACATGATGGCCCGGGGCAATCTTGATAAAAAGACTGCAGTTATCAAGTACGAGCCCATCCTCTCCAAGATTTACAGGATAAATTACACCATTGATGTGCTGTGCTTTTTCTATGATGAGTATGGCAATGAGATAGACATGAGAGGTCATATACCTGATGTCAGGGTCACTCAGTCACTGCTTGATACCGATGAGTTTGTATATAGAAATGCCTGCAGGGCGCTGGCCTTTTGGAATGGCGGCGACAAAAACGGCAAATACAGGGCCATTGTGGGGCTGTCACAAGGAGAGATCTCAAGAACTGACTTTATTCGAAGAATAAAAAAGATCCTGAGGGAAGAAAAGGCAGAGGCTTCCTGGATAACAATAAAACTCACCGAGACCACGATCACTACCATGAATGACGTGGCTGAGAGAAATCTGCGGTTCCTGAAGGATATGAAGTGCTCAATTGTTGTAGATAAATTTGGAAGCGGCTACGGAGACCTGGATAAGATATTGACCCTTCCTGTGGTGCAGATCAATTTAGATCACTCCATTCTTGTTCAGGCCGGAAATTCTGAGAAGATGAAGAACGTGGCCAAGGGAATCGTGAATCTCTTCCATGATATAAGCCTGTTTGTAGGGGCCTGTGATATTGATTCCCGGGAAGACATGCTAATGGCTGAGGAACTTGGATGTGATTTCCTGTCAGGAGATTTCCTTGGGATACCGGTTAAGGACAGCACTTTTGTAAAGACTATTGATGCATATTTTGAAGAAGGGTAATGATGGATATTCTTACCAACCCACATCAATATAATATATGTTTTTCAGTTGCATCACTGATTCTGATTTTTGTGATCCTGATAATCAATCTCATTGAGGGAGAGCGTGACAACAGGCAGAAGCAGATTTTTGGTGTGCTTATTTTTGATGCACTCATAGTTAATCTGGCAGGTCTTTTCCACAGCCTTTGGCTCTATGCTGATCAGTTCAGAGCTCTGGTTCCGATGGAGACCAACAATCTTGTGGTTCTGGTTCAGAAAATAGCGACATATGTTCTGGCTTACTTTTCACTTCTTTATTTCATGTCTATTTTCAGGGTTGAAGTGGATACTGTGTTAAAAAGAATTATCTTACTTGTGCCAACGATATTTGCGGTGGGATTCTTTTTGGTTGGAACTGTCTCAGATTATTTCTTTTACTTTGATGAATACGGTGAACTGCAGTATGTATATCCGCAGGGGGCATTGGTAAACATTAGTCTTTTCCTGTATTTTCCTTTTGCAGGATATCTGTTTTACAAATACTGTAGATCTTTGAGTACTGAAAAGGCGGTATCGCTTCTTATCTACTATTTGCTGATGTTGGCGGGAATTCCCATAAGGATACTGACCAAATCCAGCTCTGTGTTTGAGTTCAGCGTTTCCATAGCTCTTTTGCTGTGTGTCTATACCTTCCAGAATCCCAGCGAGTTCATTGACAGTTTATCAGGGGCCGGCACAAGAAATGCCCTGAGTTTTACTGTGGCTAATAATCTGCTGCAGAAAAAGGTATTTACGGTATTCGGCATTGTAGTGGAGAGACTGGATGTAATTACGGGTGGAGAGCCTTTGGAAGCGGCGTCGGATCTTCTTGGCCAGATAACTTCTTATCTCAGGCTGCTCTGTCCCACAGGAGAGACGTACTATACCGGTGCCGGCTGTTACATGATGATATTCCCTGAGGCTGAGCCGGATGATCCGGTGATAGAAAAGACCTCTGACCAGATAAAGAAGAGGTTTAAGGAGCCCTGGATTCTCAGGGATAAGGAGATAAAACTGTTCGAGAGTGCATTTGCCATCGGTTTTCCTGATGAGGTGGATACTCTGGAGAAGTTTAATGAAGTATGGGGCGTGATCAGGAAGGCTGTTCAGAGGAGCAACAGGGATGTCCTCAGGGTTTCTGACCTGAACTTAAAGCACGTGGAGCACGACAAAAAGATCGATTCCATCGTAAGGCACGCGCTTGATGACGGAATGCTGGAGGTTTATTACCAGCCGATTTATAACACCGCGAAGAAAAAGTTCACATCCTGTGAGGCACTTCTCAGGTTAAAGAGCCCTCAACTTGGATACATTTCACCGGCGGTATTTATGCCTGTTGCCGAGAGGAACGGTTCTGTTATAGCTATTGACAGCTTTGTTCTGGCATCGGTCTGTGAGATGATATCAAAATCTGAGGCTACTGACCTGGGCCTTGAATATGTGGAAGTGAACCTCTCTGTGGTTGACTGCATCCAGGCAAACCTTTCCGACAATGTCATAAAAACTCTGGAAAAATATAAGGTGGAACCAAGACAGATAAACCTTGAAGTGACAGAGACTTTCGAGGAGGGCATTACCTCCATTATGGATGAGAACATCGACAGACTTTCCGCCCACGGAGTGTCTTTTTCCATGGATGATTTCGGCACCGGATACTCAAATCTGGCCAGGATTTCAACGCTTCCGGTGGATATATTCAAGCTGGATAAGAGCATTGTTCAGGCGGCCTTTGAGTCTGAGACATCCTATATGGTGCTTCTGAACATGGTTAAGCTCATAAAGTCTCTGGACAAGAAGATTGTGGCTGAGGGTGTTGAGACCCAGGAACAGGCGGATCAGATAATAAGATTTGGCTGTGACTATATCCAGGGCTTTTTCTATGCAAGGCCCATGCCTAAAGATCAGTTTTTGAACTTCCTCAAAGAGAATAATAACGATTAAATGCAAAAAAAGATATTCCTTGATCTTAGAACCGGAGAAGTTACCGCCTGCAATGCGGGGCACGATTATCCCTTTGTCTGTACAGAGAAGGAAGATGGCAGCAGAGGGTTTCGGTGACATATAAGGGGCCGGAAATATGTGACGTTGCAAAGACGGACATATGATAATATAATTTAGCAGGTGCGTTTTTTGCGTCCCAAATACAATATTCAGGAAGGTACTATATGGCACTTATTAAAAAACCCGTAACAGGTATGAAAGATATACTCCCAGCTGAGATGCAGCTTAGGGATTATTGCATAGGAATTATTAAAAAGACCTATGCTGAGTTTGGATTTACATCCATAGAGACACCGGCTGTGGAATCACTGGCCAATCTTAACAGCAAGCAGGGCGGTGAGAATGAGAAGCTCATCTTCAAGATAATGAAGAGGGGCGAGAAACTGAACCTTGAGACTGCAAAAGAGGAGAACGATCTGACTGATTCAGGTCTTAGGTATGACCTTACAGTTCCGCTGGTTCGCTACTACGCCAATCATGCAGGAGAGCTTCCTTCTCCTTTCAAGGCACTGCAGATGGGAAATGTCTGGAGAGCTGACAGGCCCCAGAAGGGAAGATACCGTCAGTTCATGCAGTGTGACATCGATATACTGGGCGAGGCTTCAAACCTTGCAGAAATTGAGCTGATCCTTGCTACAACCACAACTCTTGGAAGACTTGGCTTTGGTGACTTCAAAATCAGGATCAACGACAGGAAGATCTTAAAGGCCATGGCTGCTTACAGCGGATTCCCTGAGGAGGAATACGACAACGTATTCATAACTTTGGATAAGATGGACAAGATCGGAATTGATGGCGTCGCTGAAGAGCTTGTTAAGGCAGGTTTCGGAAGAGAGATGGTGGATAAATATCTGGATCTCTTTAAGGCAGCAGAAGGAAAAGGCGCCGTTGAAGGTCTGGAGATCATTGCCGGTAAGATAGGTGATTTCCTTGATGCCGAGACTCTTGAGGGACTTAAGGAGATCATCAGCGCTGTAGATTCCACTAAGACAGCGAAGTTTGAAATGGTGTTTGATCCTACTCTGGTAAGAGGAATGTCATATTACACAGGAACAATCTTTGAGGTATCAATGCCCCAGTACGGCGGAAGCTGCGGTGGCGGCGGAAGATATGACAAGATGGTTGGCAAATTCCTTGGTCAGGAGACACCAGCCTGCGGCTTCTCCATTGGATTTGAGCGCATCATCATGATCATGATGGATGAGGGCTTCAAGATCCCCGGCGAGAGCGACAGGATTGCCTTCCTTATAGAGAAAGGCATAAAGGGCGACAGACTCTCTGAGATTATCCAGGAGTCTCAAAAGCTCCGCGCCGATGGAAGACAGGTTCTTGTAGTCAGGATGAACAAGAACAAGAAGTTCCAGAAGCAGCAGCTTACAGAGCAGGGATACGAGGAATTCAAGGAGTTCTATCTTAATCCGCTTAACTAACAGCTAACTACTTAGAGGAGATTGATACTAACTTGGACATACATATAATAAGGATAATCATACTACTTGCCCTTGTGCTTTTATCGGCATTCTTTTCGTCTGCTGAGACAGCACTCATGACCTGCAACAAGGTCAGGATGAAGGCGCTGTTCGACGAGGGCAACAAGAGGGCAGGAAAGGTTCTGGGGATTCTTGAGGATCCTCAGAAGATGCTTTCTGCTATCCTTATCGGTAACAACATAGTAAATCTGAGCGCTTCAGCACTTATGACGGTTTTTGTGACAGATCTTTTTGGAAGTTTTGCCATTGGAATCGGTACAGGAGTGCTGACTCTTCTTGTACTCATTTTTGGTGAAATCGTCCCCAAAACTATTGCTACGGCATATTCTGAGAACATCTCATTATGGTATTCCGGAACCATCATTGCTCTGATGTTCATAATGACGCCCATCAGCTTTGTGATCAACGGCATCGCTACTATCATCCTTAAGATTCTTCGCGTGGATACTGATAATAGACAGGCCATGACTGAGAACGAGCTCAAGACCTACGTGGACGTAAGCCATGAGGACGGCGTCATAGAGAGCGGTGAGAAAGAGATCATCTATAACGTCTTTGATTTTTCGGATGCTGTGGCCAAGGACATCATGATCCCAAGGATAGATATGAGCTGTGTTAGCACAGAAGCCACCTATAGTGAAGTTATGAAGCTGTTCAAGGAGAACATGTACACCAGAATTCCTGTCTACGAGGAGAGTGATCAGGACAACATCATTGGTCTTATCAATGTAAAGGATCTTGTTCTGCTGGAAGACAGGGAGAACTTTAAGATAAGCAATCACCTGAGAAAAGCTTATTATACTTATGAATTTAAAAAGACTGCGGATCTCCTTGTTGAGATGAGGGAGAGATCCCAGAACGTGGCCTTTGTCCTGTCAGAGTATGGCTCCACAGTGGGAATGATCACACTTGAGGATCTTCTTGAAGAAATCGTGGGTGAGATCAGAGATGAGTACGACTCAGACGAAGTCAATCAGATCAGAAATCTCGGTGAAAGACGTTACCTTGTAGAAGGTAACATGAAGCTTGACGACATCAACGATGAGCTCAAAACGGCTATGGATTCCGAAGACTATGACTCCATCGGCGGCCTCATGATCGAAGCACTGGACCGCCTTCCACGTTACGGAGAGACTGTAACTCTGGAGAGTGGCATTATATTGACGGCAAGGGGAGTTAAGGGAAATCGTATTACGAAGGTGCTGATAACAGTGCCTGAGCCGGTTGATGAAGAGAATAATGATAGTGCGGATAGTTAGGCGGGTTTTGGCTATAAAGCTGAATCGGATAATTAAATTATTAGATATTTAGAGTGGCGTATAATTTTCCAGGTAGGAATAATTTTATACGCCATTTTTAGTCATCTTTGAAAAAGAGTAATAACCATTATTCATACGTTAATAAGAAATTTTTATAGGCCAAATGGTCAAGTTTGAATACATGATATTGAAATGTTGTGGCTATGCCCGCCATCATTGACACCCATACCTATGCATGCTTTATTCGGTTCACCGATGGCGATAGACTCATGAGCAGCTGGTTAGCCTCACCATCGGTCTTTCCAGCGTAGCATGCATAGGCACGGGCATCAATGACAAGCCCTGCCGCGGGCAGGGTGGCTGTCTCTCTTACCTCAGGCTCCAGATCTTTGAGCAGCTGGGAGCATCCGCGACAATTTTAGTTTTGTTTACTGCTTCTTTTGGGTTTTATCCATTTTGTGGCAGTGTGTAATACCTGATTTAGTTACCTATCGTTTGTGAGAAGATAAATGTATGATATGACGAATATGAATTACTGTTAAAAATTAAAAATCGAATTTTCGTACGTAGCCCATTTTTTTTATTACTGTTGGAATTGAAAAAACTCATTTACAGGGGTAAGAATAAGTCAAAATCTGAGTCTGGCAGATAGCTTTCTTTGGAGGTGGATATTATTGTAGAGAGAATGCGGCGGTAGATAGGAGAAAAAGGTAGAAATATGCCGCCGGAACAGAGGATTGTTGGTATGAAAAGAGGAAATGCGGCGGTAGAGAAGAGAAAAAAAGTGAAAATATACCACCGGAATAGAGAATTATCGAGCACTATAAATTGACGGGAAAAAGCAAAAGATGAGGCCGGATAACAGCTGCTCAAAGATCTGGAGCCGGAGGTAAGAGAAGTAGCCACCCTGCCTGCGGCAGGGCGTGTCCTTTGAGCAGAGCACTTAACGAGGTACTTTCGAGTTTAGTGCGAGCCATGGGTGAACACTTAGCGAGGTCTTTTCGAGCTTAGTGAGAATCCCAGATGCATAAATCGTCAATACCAGCTGCTCATGAGTCTATCGCCATCGGTGATGAGTTCCTGGCATTCTGATTTATGACTGTCAAGGATGGCGGACATAGCCAAAACTTTTATACCTAACTCGCTAGATCATCCCATATTTCTCTAAAGCCTTCCAAATACCATCATTCTCCAAAAAATCTGTAGTATAATCACAGATTTCTTTAACTATATCAGCTGATCTGCCCATGGCAATAGATATCCCTGCAGTCTCCAGCATTTCACGATCATTGACGCTGTCGCCGATGGCCATTGTGTCCTTAGGATCAGTGCCAAGCAGATTACATACGTGGAGTATACCCGTCCCCTTGTTATACCCTTTAGGTACCATCTCCACCACAAATTCGTTGTGGATCATATAGTCGTAGATGTCAGAGAGCTCTTCGAAACAGGCTTCCTTATTTGAACCGGTGCAGTCACAGGAGAGCTTGTTCATCTGCCAGTCACCCCAGTTGTCTGAGATTCCAATCAGTCTGTCGCCCATCTCGGTAATTACTTTGTCACCGTACATATCTCCTTTAAAGTCTTCAATATCCATATAGAGATATTCCGGCCCCTCCAATATCGGTTTAAGTCCATGTTTACGAACTGACTCAAGCGTTCTTATGGAATCTTCCCTGTTTATAAGATAGTTGAATAGAGTTTCACCATCATACTCGATCATGCATCCGCAGGCGGACACAATCCCGTCAAATCCTATATCAAGAAGCTCTTTATTCTGAACGAAAGCTCTTGCGCGGCCGGTGTTGATAAAGCACTTGTGGCCGTTCTCCTGGGCCTTTTTGATAGCATCTTTTGTGCTCTGAGGGATGTAGTTTTTGTAGTCCCACAGGGTTCCATCTATATCAAAGAAGATTAACATTTTTTTTACCTCGTAAAACAAAATAAACTGTAAGAGTAATTGCCCCCGTCAGTATCCAGGAAAGTGGATAAACATGGAACAGGGACGAGAAAGTGTGGTGCGTCGGGATATAGGTGAAAACATAAATAAGTCTGAACACACAGGTTCCCAGTATAGAGATGACAGTGGGAGTAAAAGAGTGTCCCATTCCCCTTAAGCATCCTCCGCTGACCTCGTAAGTGGCGATCAGATAGTGGAATACGAAGCAGCTCATTATCCTGATCATGGCATATTCAATTACCGCAGGATCAGTAGTGAAGAGCGATATAACCTGATATCTGAAAGTGGTCAGAAGCACCACGATTATTGCGGATGAACCAACTGCACAACCCATACATATCCAAAAGACCTTTTTGCAGCGGTCATATTTGCCGGCGCCGTAGTTCTGGCTGGTGAAGGTCACGGCTGACTGAGCAAAAGAGTTCATGGCGCAGAAGGACACAAAGTCGAAGTTCGAAGCGGCAGTTCCACCTGCAATGGCATCAGCTCCAAAGCTGTTGACGGTGGACTGGATAACCACGTTGGATAGAGAGAACACAGCTCCCTGTATTCCTGCCGGAAGTCCGATCTGCATCATTTTTATCAGATATTTCTTTTTAATAGTAAGTTTCTTAAGACTCAGGCGAAAACTCTCTTCTTCATTAAAGAGGATAAAGAGAACAATTCCGGCGCCGACAATATTTGATAACACGGTGGCAAGAGCGACGCCTATTACATGAAGATGAAATACTACAACAAACAGCAGGTTCAAGAGCACATTTATAATACCTGACAGTATCATTGCGAAGAGAGGCCGCTTGGAATCTCCCTTGCTTCTGAGGATTGCAGAACCATAGTTGTATATCATGATGGCAGGCATGGCAAAGAAATAAATCCTCAGGTAAAGAATAGCCAGAGACATTACGTCCTGAGGAGCTCCCATTAGTCTTAAAATCGGGCCTGAGAGAACAAAGCCTATTGCAATCAGTGCGAAACCTGCAACGAGAGCCACTGTGATTACAGTGTGAACAGTCTCATTTATCTGCTCCTGATGCCCGCTGCCTATCTCCATGGCGATGACCGCATTTGCGCCTACAGCCAGCCCCACAAAGGTGCTGACGATAAGGTTTATAACAGATGCGTTGCTGCCGACGGCTGCCATGGCCTGAGGAGATGCAAACCTTCCCACCACCGCCAGATCTGCAGCGTTGAATAGCTGCTGCAGGATGCTGCTTATGGCCAGGGGCAGGGCGAAGAGGACGATCTTGTCCAGAAGGCTGCCGTTTATCATATCGAAACTGTTTTGCGACTTGTTTTTTATCATTTCAAATCCTTCTATAAGAATAAGTGAATGTAGTATTCATTGTACTCACCTGTTTTTTCAATGTCAAAAGTGTTATTATAGGAAGCGATATATCAGGCGATGCCGGGAGCTTAGAACCGGCGGGAATAATGAAAAGGGTAGTAAGGGGTTATGTTAAAAGTTTTTTTGGCGGAAGATGAATTCGTGGTCCGGGAGGGGATCAAGAACAACATCGATTGGACAGGTCGCGGTTATGAGTTCTGTGGCGAAGCCGGTGATGGGGAGCTGGCGTATTCCATGATACAGAACCTGAAACCCGACATAGTCATCACAGATATCAAGATGCCCTTTATGGACGGGCTCACACTCAGCCGCATGATCAAAGCGGAATTCCCATCAACTGAAATCATACTGCTCACAGGCTATGAGGACTTTGAATATGCCAAGGAGGCCATCAGGATCGGTGTGTCTTCATATCTCTCCAAGCCCATCAGCGGCGACAACCTTCTTGCTGAAGTTGACGCTGTGGCAGCAAGGATAAAAGAGAGAAACCGTGAGAAGGAGATACGAAGCAGATACTTGGAGGACATGAAGGAGCGCGATGAGATCGATAAGCGCGAATTCTTCGAGGACCTCATCACAGGCAGGAGAGATCTGCCATATATCTTAAAGCGGGCAAAAGAGCTGCATATTGAGATAACAGCTCTGAAATACAATATTATTCTTTTCAAGCTCTGGTCAGCAGGAAGAGGATCGGACGAGTTTTCAAACAGCGTCGTAAAGGCAGGGGAGATCCTGCCGTCACTTGCAGAGAAGTATGGGGCCCTTGTCTTTGACCTGGATATGGCTGGGGCGGCTCTTTTGTTTAAGGCTGACACAGAGGATAAGATCAGAGAAAATATCGACAGTTGCATAGCTGAGATGAAGGCTTACTTCGCGCAGTTCCCCCATGTTAGATACTTTGGCGGCGTGGGTCAGATGGTTGACCGAATCAGCGATCTTCCTGTCTCTTTTGCATGGGCGGGCAGGGCCTTCGCCCACACTTATCTTTCTTCCGATGACGACTTTTTGCAGGGCTCTGAGGAGAGACTTCACCCTTCAAGAGAGGATGTAATTCTCTCGGAGATAGACCCCAAGCACATCGACAGGAGGCTAATAAAAGAGTTCTTAAGACGAGGTGAAGAGACTGAAACAGGTCTTTTCCTGGACGAGTTTATAAAGGGTATGGGAAAAAATGCCATCAAGTCCACAATGCTTCGGCAGTATATTGCTATGGACATATATTTCTGTGTGGATGACTTTGTTGAGAGTGAACCAGGGCTCTCCAGGGACGACATCTCAGGCAAGATCCCGGCAGCGGAGATTCTGGCAGATGAGAAGAGGACAAGGGAGTATCTGGAGGATATTCTCAGCAGCGCTATCCTGCTTCGCAAGAAGAACACTCAGGGCAGGTACGGCGATGTAGTGGGTGAGGTTATTTCTTTTATCGAAGAGCACTACAGCGATGAGGAGCTGTCCCTGAACACTCTGGCGGCTCATGTGAACTTCTCGCCGAACCACCTCAGCGCTGTATTCAGGCAGCAGACCGGCAACACCTTTATCAAGTATCTGACGGATTACAGACTTGATAAGGCAAAAGAGCTACTGCTTTCAACTTCAAAAAAGAGCAATGAGATCGGGGCCATGGTAGGTTACAAGGACCCTCATTACTTCTCATATCTTTTCAAAAAGACTCTTGGAATGACCACGACACAGTACAGATCCGGTATGATCACTTCGGAGGATGAGGAATGACGGGCACTGCCGGGAAAGAAAGCAAAAAGAATAAATCCAGGCTTGCCACTCAGATCCGTATATCCTATCTGATACTTCTTTTGCCAAATCTTGTCTTCATGTTCTATGCCTTGTACAACCTATGGCAGATCAACGAGAGGTACAATGAGATGCTGAACTCGGTGGTTGTGGCTTCAGAGTTCAGTCTGGACTTCAAGGAAGACTTTGATTATGAGACCTACCTTCTTATTGTCGGAAATGTCACGCCGGAGGATTCCAGGATACCGTCTCTGCTTGCTGATGCCAGGTCGGTTGTTGATGGCCTTAAGGACGTAACGGACACTTCAGATAATAGAAAGAGGCTGCAGAGTGCCGAGAAGTATCTCAACAACCTGGAGGGATACATAGACAGTATCATCGACAATCTTAGCTTTGACGACCGCTACGATGACAACATGCTGATCTGGGAGAACGATGTTCAGATAGTGACATCTCTTTTGCAGGAGACAATCAATCAGTACATCTATTATGAGAATCGGCAGATTATGAGCGCGCAGGCAAGGGCAAGGGCATTTTACCTGAACATTGTCAAGATTTCCGTGGCTATGCTGGCGCTGATCCTTGTTGCAATGGTGCTGGTTTCATTCTGGGGACCAATCTGGATCACCCGCCCCATCGAGGAGCAGGTCACACAGGAGCAGAAGAAGCTCAGGAAAGCTGAATTTGAGCTGCTGCAGGCCCAGATAAATCCACACTTTCTCTATAACACCCTGGACGCCATCGTATGGTCGGCAGAGGCCGGCAACCAGAAGCAGGTTGTCAGGATGGTGGGGAGCCTGTCGGACTTTTTCAGGTCATCACTTAATAAGGGAAAAGAAGTTGTGACCATAAGGGAGGAGCTTCAGCACGTAAGGAGCTACCTGGAGATTCAGCAGATACGGTATCAGGATATCCTGAATTATGAGATCGATGTGCCTGAGAGACTTTTTAACTACGAGATTCCCAAGATCACCATTCAGCCGGTGGTGGAGAACGCTCTGTATCACGGTATCAAGGAAAAGAGGGGCGGCGGAACCATCCGGGTTGAAGGCTCTGAAGATGAGAATGATCTCTTTATCCGAGTCATTGACGACGGAATGGGAATGAACGATGAGAGAAAGGCTGAGGTCGTAAGAGGCCTTACCGACAAGAATCCCGAGGCGAAAAAGATATACGGGCTTTACAACGTTAATGAGAGAATAAGGCTTGGATACGGCGAAGAATACGGCATCAGCATGGAGTCTTCTTATGGTGAGGGAACTACCGTTACCATTCGTCTCCCGAAAAAATTAACCGAAATCGTAAGAAATTGAAACAAAATAAAAATCAGATAAAAAATCCAACCTGATTTCTTTGTTTATTTAATGGAACTTTTATATATTTCACCTAGAATAGTGTTTGTAAGGAATGGTCCTTACAAACACTTTTGTTTTTAGGAGGGAAGATATGATGAAGAAAGTATTGGCAGTTCTTATGGCATCTGTGATGACTCTCGGACTTGTTGCTTGTGGCGAATCAGCTCCAGCCAGCACAGGTTCAGCACCTGCATCATCAGGCGGCAAGATCAAGGTTGGTATCATCAACAATGATCCTAACGAGTCAGGTTATCGTACAGCAAACGACGCAGACCTCAAGGCAAAGTTCACAGACGCAAACGGCTACGAGGCATCCTTTGCTTACAGCTTAAAGAACGACGAGCAGATCCAGTACGCTCAGAACTTTATCCAGGACGAAGTTGACTACCTTCTCCTTTCAGCAGCTGACACAGCAGGCTGGGATTCAGTTCTCAAAGATGCTCAGGACGCAGGCGTTAAGGTTATCCTTTTCGACCGTACCATCGATGCTGATCCTTCACTCTATGAGGCTTCTATCGTTTCCGATATGGCTAAAGATGGACAGACAGCAGTTGACTGGCTGGCAGGACAGAACCTT
>JAEEGL013082175.1_pt1 | contig 18034 bp, 12 predicted proteins | sample 9134231 | NCBI WGS metagenome assembly JAEEGL01 (sample SAMN16246548, study PRJNA631951) | gut metagenome | biome: gut microbiome; feature: rumen; material: fiber-attached | host: Bos | place: Iran: Karaj | collected 2018-10 | reverse complement strand
GCGCCCGACCCCTCGCAAATCGGCATTGACGAAGGCGGTATGGAGCAGAGTCTCACAGTGTCGCCCAACCCCGTCAGCGGGCTGCTGACGGTTAGCGTTGGAAACGGAGACATCCGCACCGTCGAAATCATCGACCTGCGCGGAACCACTTACAAACAAGACTCTTTCAGCGGCCCGACCGCAACACTCGACATCTCCTCGCTGCCCACCGGCACCTACATCGTTCGCGTCAGCACCAACAACGGCATTGCCCACAAGAAGTTGGTTGTGAAGTGATGCAAAACAGAAGGTTAATAAACGAATAACAGACTATTTTGCAGGCGAAACGCCTGCAGATCTCTGTGGACAGGAATTACCACGAATTACCCAGGAATTTTTCATAAAAAAGGGGTATTTCGTGGTAGTTCCCGTTGCTTTTGACGACGATTAAATAACTACGGTGGGGCTACGCAGGGCGACGGATGCTTTTTTGGATTACGCAGGGCGACGGGTGACTACATTTGGCTACGCAGGGCGACACACCCCGGCCCTTTGTTTTTGTTCTCCGCTTCGCTATCGGGACGGCCACCGGCAGTCCCTTCACATCTCCGAGAGGGGTACGCGAAGCGGGGGGTGTGTCGCACCATAATAGCGACTATGGTGGGATTCATAATCAAAACAAAATCTCTCATCAGCAAAGCAGCTTTTCGCACCAGCAAGGCAGCCTTGGGGGCTTTTGGCTAAAAATCAACATATTGCGGATGTTGGTGTTTCACGGTGTATTTTAGGGTGCAAAAAAGGTGCATAGCATATACCAGCAAGGGCATATGTACAGTACTTGTACAGTATATGTACAGTATATGTACGCTTTGGAAGCGTACATATACTGTACAAGTACTGTACATATACTGTACATATGCCAGGGAATGTATACTGGAAACAGCATTTTTGTACCTTGTTGTACCTTGTGAATCAACACGAAAAGAGAACCGATGCAAAGGCCTTGTTGTCAGATTTTTACGACAATAGCTACAACTTTGCGGGAAATGGTGCGGCGGACGGCACAACAAAAGCAGGTTTTCGGCGTTATAGCAATGAATGGAAATAGGACACAATCCGCATAAGAGGTGCAAATGTTTTTGAAAAAAAAACATCCAAATATCAATAATTCGAAAGCTGGTGATACTAAATAACCATAGGAAACAAAACAAAAGATCATATATGCAAAACAAAAAACCGTTGGCATTTGCCTTATTCCTGACATTCACACTTATGACTACATTGCTTTGCGCCCAGCCGGGTGGTCCCGGAGGTCCCCCTCCGGGAGGAGGTTTTCCCGGCGGCGGTTTTCCCGGCGGCCAGCGCAGCAACCGTCAGATGCAGCAGACGCAGCAGAAAAGCTCGACGGTGAAGCAGAAGAAGAACGTCAAGGCTGGGTCGACCTTCAAGGTGGTGGGCTCGCTGATAGACAGCACGAAGAACGAGCCGCTGATGTACTGCAACGTCGCCCTGCTGGAGAAAGAGGACAGCAGCTTTGTGAAAGGTGCGTCGACCGACGCCAACGGATATTTCGAAATCCGCGAGGTGCCTGCCGGCGAATATTTCCTGAGGATAAGCTACATAGGCTTTGCCACACGCTTTGTGCCTGTCAGCGTGACCAACAACACCGCTTTGGGTACGATCAATATGAAACCCGGCGCGACGACGCTGAAGACGGTGACCGTCAAGGCTGCGCGACCTCTCTATGCCGTGGACGGCGAAAAGATGGTCTACAATGTGGCCGACGACCCGACCATACAGGCCGGAACGACCGAGGACGCGCTACAGAACGCACCGGGCGTGGAGGTGGACGTGGAGGGCAACATCACCCTGCGCGGCGTGAGCTCGGTGGAGATATGGGTCAACGACAAGCCGTCGAAACTGACGGCTGAGAACCTGAAGACCTATCTGCAGACCCTGCCGGCCAACGCCCTCGACCGCATAGAGACCATCACCAACCCTTCGGCCAAGTATGCCACTGACGCCGAGGCTGTGATCAACATCATCACGTCGGCACACATCAAGAAGAACCACTTTATCAGCTTTGGCGCCAACGCCGCCACACAGCCCAACGTGAGCCCCTGGCTGAGCTATACCTGGGCCAACGAGAAGCTGAACATCAACCTCTTCACCAACCTGCGCTACAGCACTTCGCAGAACGATTCGTGGAGCTGGAGCCGCACACGGCAGGACAATCCGCTCTATGCGGGCAACCTCGACTCGCTGCAGGATGTCATCTACGAGCGCGACAGTTCGTGGAGCGAAGGCCGCAACCTGAGCGGCAGCATAGGGCTGCACATCGACTACGAGATAGACAGTATGACCGACATCGGCGTGTGGGGCAACTTCAACCTCAACAGCAACAAAAGCAGCAGCGACCGCTGGCACAGCCGCGACGTGTATCTGCCAACGCCGTTCGCCTACCAGTATGATATGATGAACGATGTGAGCACGACCAATTTCTTCGGTATGTTCGGCGGCAGCTTCACCAAGAAGTTCGACCGCAACGGCCACAACCTGCGCGCGTTCCTGTTCGGCTCGACCTCGAACAATAACACCGGCACCAGCTACAGCCGACTGTACAACATCACCGACACCACGTCGACTTTCGACCAAAACACCTTCAAATACTATGACGACCCGTACCGCGGCACCGACGTCAGCCTGAGGATGCGCTACAACCGCCCCTACAGCAAGGACGGCGAGATGAGCTATGGACTCAACCTCGGCACCGACAACGACTACCGCGACTACCGACCCTACCTGCTCGACACCACTTACGACGACGGCGTGACGGTATTGAACGACAATATGCTTGACGCGCTGCGTCGCTTCACTTTCGAAGACCACAACAACGAGGTGGGCGCCGACGTGGAGTGGACCCATCGCTGGGGCGGCTTCACGCTGCAGCTGGGTATGGGCGCCAACCTGAGCCACGACCATTTCTCGTTCACAGAGACGGCAACGCCCGACGAATACACCGTGACGCATATCACCTACAACCCATCGATTCACCTCAGCTACCGCACGCAGTCGATGCACAACTACAAGCTGAACTACTCGCTGCGTATGCGCAACCCCTCGGCAACGGACCTGACGACCTACCGCAAATATACCGAGGACAGCTACAAGACGGGCAACCGCGACCTGTCGCAGAGCTTCACCCACAACGCCGAGGCAGGCTGGACCAAGTTCTTTATGTGGGGTAGCCTTGGCGTTGAAGGCTATGGGCGACTCTCGACCGGCGAGATCGACAACCTGACCGATGTCACCGACGCCATAGACCCCTATATCGGCCGCATCATACAATACACAACGCCATACAACATCGGTTCGTCGTGGCGCTACGGCACGTCGCTCAACGCCACCTACCGTCCCAGCGGCTTCTTCAACCTGAGGCTCTATGCCAATTTGTACGACTACGGCTACTCGATGCAGTACGACAAGCTGGGGCAGGAAGCCTACGAGGACAGCAAGTGGAGCTACAGCATCCGCCTGAATATGTGGACCAAGGTTTGGAACAAATACCAGATCCACGCCTCGGCCAACTACTCCTCACCCACCCTCGGACTGATGAGTACCCGCAGCGCCCGCTATTGGGTCAATATGGGTGTGCGCGCCGACTTCTTCAACCGCAAACTCAGCGCCTTCATCAACATTCAGGACATCTTCAACTGGGGCAAGAACATCGGCAACACTTCGTCGAACACCAACCCCTACTACCTCAGCGAGAGCAAGAGCCGCACCCTCAACAGCCGCTATATCACGGCCGGTATCACGTTGCGATTTGGCAAGATGGAGCTTGAGAAGAACAGCCAAAGCGGCAGTGAGGCGGAAGGCACCGCATCGACAACTACCAGCGAATAAGCAAATAAATATCTATAAAACAATCTATAAAGCACTGCCGCACACGACAGTGCTTTTTTTCATCGCAAAAAACGGCAAACACGGCACACCACAGGACTTGCACACAGTCCTGCGGCACCGTCAAGCGGATTTGCAAAACACACTCAAACAACAAAGTACAAAAAATATTGCAAAAAAATTTTGTAGGTATTGAAAAACTTTGTACTTTTGCAGCCGATTTCGAGAGAATTCTGGATACAGAAAGCGAAATTTTATAATTCGCAAACCACAATCCGAAATTGACATTGTCCTATGGTGTAACGGTAGCACATCTGACTCTGGATCAGCTTGTCTTGGTTCGAATCCAGGTAGGACAACAAAAACGCTCCCAAAAGGGGGCGTTTTTTTATTGTCCACAATCAACGATGGGCAAAACGATGCCCACCTCAAAAGCGTCACCGCAGTATGTCGCATATACGCAGCCGCGATACCAAGCCTGAATTGAAGGTGCAAAAAAAATGCTTCCGACAAGTGTTGCGGAAGCATTGTGAACTGTTTTTTCAGATAATGTTTCAGAAATTGCGGATTACGCTGACTTTGAATTTCAGAGTGCCGATGTTCTGCATCGACTGCATAGTCTGGAAGTCATTGTCCTTGATTTTGAATGTAATCTTGCCAGGCTCGATGTCGTATTCGATGCGTTCCTGGTAAAGATTGCCATTGTCGTCCTGCATATAGAGCGTATATGGCAGCTGGTTGTCGGGCTGACCGCCCTCGATGAGATAGGCCATAACGACACCGTGCATAATAACCTCTTCGTCAATATCGATGTCCTCCCAAGTGGAATAGGCATAATTGACCGTTGCCAAACTGGTGGTGGGGTCGACCGTCATAGCATATTCCCACTGGTTGGGATTCACCGTGTAATAAGAGGTGACAACGCGCGCTTTTTCGGAGCATCCTGTAAGCAGGACAAAAGCGGCAAGCATAGGTAAGATTAACTTTTTCATTGTTTTAAGTATTATTTTGTTATTACTTTTCTGTTGTTTATTCCACTGCAAAGGTAGTAATTTTTTTTGAATGCAAGACATTTAATGCACAATGTCCTTTTTCACGATGCAAAAGTACCAACACTTTAACAAGTAAAACCCGAATCGACGGACTATTTTCCCTTTACGAAACGGAAAAACCCGAAAACGCAGGTTTGGGAGGTGTGGTGCGGGCAAGGATGCCCGCGCTCAACAAGGAAAACTAATTTTTCATTCTTGCGGTTTATTTGATTTATTTATTTCTTCTTCTGATTCTTCTTCCACAAAATTGGAGAAATAATCATCCAATTGTTTTGGAGAAAGTGGAGGAATCACGGTATCAAAAAATTTTACTTCTTTATCCATTTTATATTGAGTTTTTTGCGAGAATGTTAGTTTAATGGCTTCGCAGGGGGGGGGGGCATTCAGGCGGATGACTTTCAACGCTTTTTTTTCAACTATTTCAACTGCACAATCGTAATTCCGTCGCCACCGAGGTCGACAGGAGCCGAGCAGTAGGATCGCACTTCTGGCATTGACTGCAGCTGTTGGCGGATGAGCGTTTTGAGTATGCCATAGCCCTTGCCGTGCAGTATGCGCAGGTCCTTTTCGCTCAGAAGCTGCGCCTCGTCAAGGAAGTGCTGCAGTTCGCCAAGAGCCTCTTCTGCACGGTGACCACGCAGGTCGAGAGTCGGGCTGAACGCCTTGCGCTTCTCGTTGATGTCGTCGTAGATGGACTGGAACCTGTTGTTGCGCTGTTGGGTCTTGTCGACAGGGATGGCCTTCTTGCGCGTCTTCTGCAGTCGGTCGATGGCAATGGTCATACGGACACTGTTGCTCTCGACGACAGCCTTTTTTCCTTTGAGTTCGACAAGTTGGCCAAAGGTGTCGCCGGCATCGATGCGCACAATATCACCAACCTGCAGCGGACCTTCGGCGGCCAATGTATCGTCCGGAGTTATACCGTCAGGACAAGGGGGTTCGGAACCAGCGGCGGCCCTGTGACGTTCACGCTGCTGGTGGCGCTTGCGGTCGTGTTCCTGCTGTTGTTTCTCTATTTCCTCGGCATCGTGGCGCATCTGCTCGCGAGCCTGCTGGGTACGCTCGCGCTCGGCATTGGCCTCCTTGATGTCGGCTATTGTGCGCTCGACGGTGCGATTGGCACCGGCCAGAATCTGGCGGGCCTGCTGACGAGCCTCGCTGAGGATGTCGTATTTCTTGCTTTCAAGTTTCTCGGTCAGGCGCTGATATTTGGTTATCACCTCGTTGAGAAAGTTATCGGACATTTCCAGTTCAGCGCGCTGACGGGCTATATCCTGCTTGTCGAGCTCAATCTGCTGCAACTGATGCTCGAAGTTGAGCATCTCGCCACCCACCTTGCCTTCGGCAGCTTCGAGTATGTCGAGCGGGAAGCCTATCTTGGTAGCTATCTCGAAGGCAAAAGAGCTGCCAGGGTGGCCTACCGACAGACGGTAGAGCGGCATCATACGCTCGGTATCGAAAAGCATAGCGCCATTGAGAATGCCGTCGTAGCGGTCGGCAAGCAACTTCAAGTCGGCAAAATGAGTCGTCACAACACCTAACGAACCACGGCGATAGAGTTCTTCAAGAAGAGCCTCGGCAATGGCACAGCCTGAACGCGGCTCGGTGCCGCCTCCAAGCTCGTCGAGAAGAAAAAGGGTCTTTTCGTTGGCCAATTCGAGCAGATGCTTCATATTCTGCAGGTGCGACGAATAGGTGCTGAGGTCGTTTTCGAGCGACTGCTGGTCGCCGATATCGATGAAAACGCTGTCGAAGATGCCGAATTCCGATGTCTCGCGACAGGGCACCAACAGACCGCATTGCAGCATATATTGTATCAACCCCACAGCTTTGAGGCATACCGACTTGCCACCAGCGTTGGGACCCGAGATGACGAGTATGCGCTTGCCGCCGTCAAGGTTCATTGCGAAAGGCACCACATCCTTACCCTGGGCGCGGTGGTTGAGGTAAAGCAGCGGATGGCGCGCCTCAAGCCAGCCTATCATTGGACGGTCGTTGACAAGCGGCATCACGGCATTAATGGACAGCGCAAAGCGAGCTTTGGCACGGATGAAATCAATCCGCGCCAGGAACCAGTAGGCGTTGACCAGCTGCTGCAGTTGCGGACGTATGTAGTCGGTGAATGCTGCGAGTATTTTCTGTATAGCATAGCGCTCTGCGAACTCCAGTTCGCGCAGGTCGTTGTTGAGTTCCACGACTTCGGCAGGTTCGAGGAATGCCGTCTGGCGCGTAGCCGATTCGTCGTGGATAAGACCTTTCATCTTGCGGCGATGCGTGTCGAGCATCGGTATCACCAGACGTCCGTTGCGTATGGTCACCTCGGCGTTTTCGGGTGCCCAGCCCTCACGTTTGGCACGCGACAGCGAGCGGCCTATCTGCGCATCAACCTCGCTGCGCTTGTGGCTCATCTGGCGACGTATGTCGAGCAATTCGGGCGACGCGTTGTCGTATATCTCACCTTTATCGTCAATGATTTTGTCGAGACGTTTAAGTATATTGGCGTCCAGGTCGATACGCTGTGCCATTTCGAACAGCGTCGGATATTTTACGCCTTCGTCGGCCAAAAGGAAACGAAGGCAGGAAGTCAACGTATGCAACGATGCCTTAAAGTCGACAAGTGCGTCGAAATCGATGACCGTGTTGCCCACCTTGAGACGCACCAGTTCCTCGCTGAGGTCAAAGAAGTCCTGCGACGGGAAGCTGTTCTCCATCAACAGTATTTGGCGGAACTCGTCGGTAAGGCGCAATTCGCGTATGATGCGGTCGTAATCGGTCAAGAACGACATTTCGGCGACCATACGCTCTGCCAGCTGGTTGGTGGTCTCCGCAGCCACCAGCTCTCGTATTTTATCGAAAGAAAGTTTTGATTCCATTGGTTTTACATCGATTAATGGGACTACCGTCAGCAATGTTCGTACTTGTCGAAATCCAAATTGAAAGGCCAATGCTGACGAAACGTGGCGAGTTTTTCGGCGGAGAGTTCGGCAGTAATAATGCGGTCGTAGGGCTTGGCGGCATCAAGCGACGGCGGTATCTCACTCATCGGCAAACCTTTGTAGTCGACGATGGCCGAGCAACCGGCATAGTCGATGCCCGTACTGTCGCGTCCGACGCGGTTGCAGCCAACGGCATAGGAGAGATTTTCGATGGCACGTGCTTTGAGGAGTGTGCGCCACGCTTCGTAGCGCGAGCCAGGCCAATTGGCACACACCAGCAGGATATCGTAATCCCAATCCGCCGAGTTGCGAAGCCACACAGGGAAGCGCAAATCGTAGCATACGGCAGGCTTGATGCGCCATCCGCGCCACTCGGCTGTGACACGGCGGACACCGCGTTCCAGCTGCGACGCCTCGCTGCTCATACGGAATGTGTGCGCTTTGTCGTAGTAGTCGAAACTGCCGTCGGGGCGCACAAGGTGCAGGCGATTGTATACGACGCCATTCTCCTTGACGGTCCAAGTGCCTGCAAACAAAGCATCATAGCGGCGAGCCATTGCAAGTGCAAAATCGAATGTCGCGCCTTGAGGTTCTTCGGCCTGCAACGCCATATGATCGCCAAAACCAGTGCTGAAAGTTTCAGGAACGACAAGGATGTCGGGATTTTGAGCACCAAAATCGAAGTTTTCAAAACTTTCTGCAACCTTGCGATAATTGGCTTCAGGATCTTCCCAAACGATGTTCTGCTGATAGATGGCAATATGTAGTTTTTCTTTTTTCATCGAACCAATAAACTTTTCATCAATCACTTACAATTACACACATAATCCCATCGTTTACGCGGCGACGGCAACAACTCCTCTATGGCCTGCTGGTCGTCCCAACTCAATGGGCATACTCGCAAGTCGATGAGTTTGAGGCTTTCATTCAGAGCTACAAAAGTTGGCGGAAACGATATTATTCCTGTACACCACAGTATAAGTTCCTGAAGATTCACAAGGTTGCCCATTGCGTCGGGCAATTCGAGTATCGGATTGCGACTGAGATTGATTCGGCGCAGACGAGTCAGCCTTCCCAACTCTGGCGGCACATTGCGGATGCGGTTGCGATGCAGGTTCAATTCTTCGAGATTGACGAGTGTGCCAATCTCGGGCGGGATGCTGTCTATGAAATTGCGACCAAGGTCAAGCTTACGAAGGTTGTGCATAGCAAAGACCTTGGGCGGAATCTGCCTCAGGCGTTTATAGTTGAGTTTCAAGATATATACCGAATCAGGGTTACGCACCTCTTTGAGCGACTTGTAGACACGGTCCTTTTGAGCAGAAGCGCAAAAGGCGAAAGTCAGAAGCAGTACGAACAACAGGAGTTTTTTCATAATTATCGGATATTTATTATTGAAATGGTTGCGTCAAGATCGCGCTTAAGTTGTGCCGACAGCTCATCCGGCGAGGCAAATGGCCTGATGTCGCGAATCCGGTCGACAAATTCGACCGTCAGCCGCTTTCCATAAATGTCGCCATCAAAACCAATCAAATGCACTTCCAACTCGCTGTGTTGCTGATTAAATGTGGGTTGTGCACCCAGATTTGTCATTGCTGCATATGTCTTTCCCTCGACCGTCGCACGGGTCGCGTAGACTCCTGCAGCAGGCAGCATTTTGGCACAATCGGCAGGATGTATGTTGGCTGTAGGGAACCCCAGCGAGGCACCAACGTGACGGCCGTGAACCACCGTGCCTGTAACGCTGTATGTTGTGCCAAGCATAGTATTTGCGAGAACTATATCACCGTCGGTCAACGCTTTGCGAATCTTTGTAGAGCTGATTTCTATCCCACCAAGCAACACCGGCTCGTCGCGCTGGATGGAGAATCCCTTTTCAGCAGCAAGCAACGGAAGACGGTCAAAATCATTATTGGAACGGCTGCCAAACATATTGTCGTAGCCAAGCAACAAAACACTCATATTCAAGCGCTCACACAAAAAACAGCGAGTAAAATCGCAAGCCGACAGCGAAGCTGTTTCAGCATCAAAATGCACAATGGCAACATTGCTGACACCGCACCCTTCAAGCAATGCCAGACGCTCTTCGCGAGTCGAAAGAAGCGACATCGTCGTCGACGGATAGAGTACCTGACGCGGATGGACATCGAAAGTGACAACCCACGGAGCAATACTCTTCTCTGCTGCAACCGCCTGAAGACACTCCAAAAGATGCCTATGTCCCAAATGCAAGCCGTCGAACATACCGACAGTGACAACAGTTTTAGCGTCTAACGAACTGATATTATCTATATTGAATACATTCATCTGATTTGCAAAGAAAATACAAAATTACAAAAAAATTTGTCAGTATAAAAAAAAGTTGTAATTTTGCAATCTCAAATCAAAACACATTTTTAATTTAAAACTTTAAAAAACAATTATTTATGCCTGCAAGAATCAGATTACAACGTCACGGTAAAAAGGGTCAACCCTTTTATCACATCGTCGTAGCGGATGGTCGTGCACCTCGGGATGGTAGATTTATTGAGAAGTTAGGCACCTACAACCCAATGACGAACCCCGCCGAAATCGTACTCAACGAAAACAAAGCCTGCGAATGGCTGAAAAACGGTGCTCAGCCCAGCACCACCTGCCGTCGCATCCTTTCGTACAAGGGTGTTCTTCTGAAACGCCACCTCCAGATTGGCGTTGAAAAGGGAGCCATCAGCCAGGAACAGGCCGATGTCAAATTCAACGAATGGAAACAAGCCAAAGAAACTAAAATCGCCAACAAGAAGAGCGAAATAGCCAACAACGACCGCAACGAAGCCAAAGCCCGTATGGAAGCTGAAAAGAAAGCCAACGAGACCAAGGCCGCTGCCATCGACGCTAAACGTCGCGCTGCTGCCGAGGCTGAAGCTGCCGCAAAGGCCGAGGCCGAAGCCACCGCTGAAGGCGAAGCTCCTGCCGCCGAAGAGACGACAGAAAACGCTGAGGCTTAATTGGTTTAGCACCAATTATCAACAAAAAGGATACGCCGCAAAAGCGTATCCTTTTTTTAAATATAAAGAAATAATAATCCTTAATAGTTTTACTCTTTTTTCCAATTAATAATCATACTCAACTCTCACTCAACTCTCACTCAACTCTCACTCAACTCTCATTCAACTCTCACTAATTCCCCAAACAAAACAATGTCCGTCTTATGACCAAAGAAGAATGCTTTCAACTCGGAAAAATCACAAAACCATTCGGCTATAAAGGACAAGTGATTTTCTTTCTCGATGTCGACGAGCCCGAAGACTACGCTGAACTTGATGCCGTGTTCGTCGAAGTCAAATCAAGCCTGATACCATATTTCATAAAAGATTTGAAAGTCAACGGCAACAAAGCGATTGTCACCTTCGAGGATATTGATGCAGAACAGGCGCTGGCGCTGGTGGGATGCAATCTCTTCCTACCGCTCAAAATGCTACCGAAACTGACAGGCAACCGCTTCTATTACCACGAAGTCATTGGCTGGAAGGTAGTTGACAGCGAAAAGGGCGACATCGGAATCATCGCATCGGTCATCGACTACCCCGCACAACCCCTGTTCCAAATTATGAAAAACGACAAAGAAATCCTTATTCCCATCATCGACCAAGTGATAAAAAAAGTGGACCGCAAAGAAAAAACTATGCACATTACCGCACCTAACGGCCTGATAGACCTCTATTTATAAGTTAACAACAGACGGTGTTGAATTATTTATTTCCATAAAAAGGAAAAACTGCGTACCTTTGCAAATCAAAACAAAAAAACCACCACTATGGCAACAACCGAAAAAAAACAGGAGAAGAAGTACTATACAAATGAGGAACTGCAGGAATTCAAGGAAATCATTCTCAAGAAGATAGAGGAAGCCAAGAGGAACTTGGAACTGCTGAACGCCGCTGTCGCCAACGAAGGCAACGACGTAACCGACACCTCGCCCACCTTCAAAACCCTCGAAGAGGGCAACTCAGTACTTTCTAAAGAGGAAAATTCAAAACTGGCTGCACGCCAACAAAAATTCATCAAAGACCTTGAGGCAGCGCTTATCCGCATCGAAAACAAGACCTACGGCATCTGCAAGGTCACCGGCAAGCTGATACCCAAAGAGCGCCTGCGCGCAGTACCGCACACAACGATGACCATCGAGGCCAAAGAAATGCAAAGCAAAAGAAAATAAAGTCCACAAAAACAAAGCACTAAATCCATCCCCGTCGTTCGGCAGAGATGGATTTTTTTATGCCCAGAGTTTAATCTATACGCGGTATTGCCTCGAAAAGGGTTTGCGTATACGGATCCGAAGGATGCAGAAAAAGCTCGTCGGCATCACCCAGTTCCACCATCTTGCCGGCGCGCATCACCATAATGCGGTCGGAAAGGAAATGCACCACCGAAAGGTCGTGCGATATGAAAATATATGTATAGTTGAACTGCTCCTTCAACTCGTTGAGCAAGTTCAGCACCTGCGCCTGCACCGAAACGTCAAGCGCCGATACCGACTCGTCACATATCACCAATTCAGGATTGAGTATCAACGCCCTGGCAATGCATATGCGTTGCCGCTGACCACCAGAGAATTCGTGCGGATAACGGTCAATCCATTCCGGCTGGAGACCTACACGCTCCATCAGTTCAAGCACTCGTCTACGGATCTCGGCATTGCGTTCACTTCGGCTTAAGCAATCACCTGTTAAATGGCGGTAGTTAAGCAGCGGCTCCGTTATTGTCTGCCCTACAGTCATTCGTGGATTAAGCGACGAATAAGGGTCTTGGAAAATGATTTGTATGCGTGGACGAAGACGACGCATCTCGCTGTTCGACATTTCATCAAGCCGTTTGCCATCATAAGTTATGCTACCCGACGAACTGTCGACCAAACGCATTATGGCACGCCCCAATGTTGTCTTTCCGCATCCCGACTCACCTACCAACCCAAGCGTCTCGCCGCGATAGACATCGAAACTGATGCCATCGACGGCCTTTAGCTGCTTTCGGGGTTTACCGAATAGGTTTTTCTCAAGAGTATATGTCACGTCAAGATTACGGACTTCCAACAATACGCTCCGCTCTCCGTTTTCTTCTTTCCTCGTTCCTCTTTCCTCTCCAGGTTTTCCGTATTCCGCTTTTCGCTCTCCATTCATAAACTCGTCGACTGTAGGCAGACGCCTGGGGCGACTGTCGAGCGGCGGGCGACAAGCCAACAGACCTTGAGTGTAAGGATGTCGCGGACAATGGAGGATGTCAGCTGCCGAGCCCTGCTCCACAATATTGCCGCGGTACATCACCACAATGTCATCGGCTATTTGCGATATTACGCCCAGGTCGTGGGTGATGAAAATGACCGATATGTTTCGGCTTCGTTGCAGTTGACGCAGCAATTCTAGTATGGTCTTCTGCACCGTTACGTCAAGCGCCGTTGTCGGCTCGTCGGCAATAACAAGGTCAGGATTGCAAATCAGCGCCATAGCTATCATCACACGTTGTTTCTGTCCGCCGCTGATTTCAAAGGGGTAGCTGTCAAAAATCTTCTCCGGACGCGGCAGCAACACCTCTTTGAAGAGCTCTATTGTGCGGCATCGTGCCTCGTCGTAACTCACATCCTCGTGCAGACGCAACATCTCGACAACCTGCGCACCGCATTTCTGCACAGGGTTCAAACTTGTCATCGGTTCTTGGAAAATCATCGCGATGCGGCTGCCACGCACACTTCGGAATCCTGTTTCGTCCAGCGAGAGCAAATCGGTTTGTCCATCAAGCAGAGCACTTCCTTCAACAGTAGCGTTCTTCGGTAACAATCCCATCAAAGCCATTGTACTTACACTCTTGCCGCTGCCGCTTTCGCCGACAATACCCAGCGTGCGACCGCGCTGCAGAGAATAACTGATATTCTCCACCACCTTGCGTCCATCGAAAGACACAGACAGATTCTTTACTTCAAGTATGTTGGTTTTAAGATTCACATTATTAATAACGTAGAAAAAAGAAAATATTTTGCCCAATGCAAAAAACTTATATAATCAAGCAGAAGAACGATTTTTTTCGAGTATAATGTTCTATTTTTCAAAAAAATCGTATATTTGCAGCGTTTTTCTATCGACACCAAATATTAAAAAACAACATAATTATGACAAAATCAGAGCAATTTATGGAAATGGAAGCCAAGTATGGCGCCCATAATTATCATCCACTACCCGTTGTACTTGCCAAAGGCGAAGGAGCTTTTGTGTGGGACTGTGAAGGCAAGAAATATTTTGACTTTCTGTCAGCCTATTCAGCAGTAAACCAAGGTCATTGCCATCCGAAGATTATCAAGGCACTCTGCGACCAGGCTCACGAACTGACCCTCTCGAGCCGTGCTTTCTACAACAACTGCCTTGGCGAATGGGAAAAATACGTCACCGAATACTTTGGCTATGAGAAGGTGCTGCCTATGAACAGTGGCGCCGAGGCCGACGAGACGGCTCTGAAACTGGCCCGTCGCTGGGGTGTCGTCAAGAAAGGCATCAAGAACGACGAGGTTATGATTGTCTGCTGCGAGGGCAACTTCCACGGCCGCACCATCACCATCATCACTATGAGCAACGACCCCGAGAGCTACGCCAACTACGGTCCTATGACTCCCGGTTTCATCCGCATACCTTACAACGACCCCGATGCACTCGAGAAGGTGCTGAGCGAGCACGGCGACAAGATTGCCGGTTTCCTCGTCGAGCCTATCCAGGGCGAGGCTGGCGTCTATGTCCCCGATGAGGGTTACCTGAAGAAATGCTACGACATCTGCCACAAGCACAACGTTCTGTTTATGGCCGACGAGGTACAGTGCGGTATCGCACGTACTGGCAAGATGCTGGCTTGCGACCACGAAGGTGTGCGTCCCGACATCCTCATCCTCGGCAAGGCCCTTGGCGGCGGCGTGGTGCCCGTAAGCTGCGTATTGGCTGACGACGACATTATGCTCAACATAAAGCCCGGCGAGCACGGTTCGACCTTCGGCGGCAACCCCATCGCCGCTAAGGTTAGTATCGCTGCCCTGCAGGTCATCAAGGACGAGCACCTGATGGAGAACGCCGAGCGTCTGGGCAAAATCTTCCGCGACGAGATGTCGGCCTTCAAGAGCCCGATGATCGAGAAGGTGCGCGGCAAAGGTCTGCTCAACGCCATCATCATCAAGCCCCGCAACGGCAAGGAGGCTTGGGATGTGTGCCTGAAGATGCGCGATATGGGCGTGCTGGCCAAACCGACCCACCAGCACATCATCCGTTTCGCTCCTCCGCTGGTCATCACCGAGGAGCAGCTGCGCGAGGCCATCGAAATCATCAAGAAGGCCATCGCTTCGTTCGAATGATTTGAATCATTTTATTTGTTTTAGGGCCGCCGCCACTGCGGCGGCCCTCTTTATTTTTATAGTATGAAAAAACTGATCACCATAGCTTTAATACTAGCACCTATGCTGCTTCCGGCACAGAACGAAGCAATAACGTTCAGCCGACAGACCCGTGACTTTGCTGATGAACAGAGAGAAGAGACCGATCCAGTGATACTTAAACGTATCGAGGACTGGAAAGACTTAAAGTTCGGTTTTATGGCTCATTGGGGCATATACACGCAGTGGGCCACCGTCGAGTCGTGGAGCATTTGCAGCGAACCTTGGATTGACCGCAAGGACGCCCCCTACGACGAATACAAACGCCAGTACCAGGCACTCAACACAACCTTCAACCCCAAGAAGTTCAATCCCGCAAAATGGGCAAAAGCAGCAGCACAAGCCGGAATGAAGTATATGGTTTTCACCACCAAACACCACGACGGATTCTGTATGTACGGCACCGAAGAGACCACCTATTCGACCGTGCATAGCAGCTGTCCTTTCTTCAAGAACAAGAACAGCGACATCACCAAGGCCCTTACCGATGCCTTCCGCCAGTACAATATGTGGATTGGCTACTATTTCTCAAAACCCGACTGGCATTGTCCCGACTACTGGGCTCCGGAGTGGGCTACGCCCGACCGCAACGTCAACTACAGCATTGCCGACAAGCCCGACCGCTGGCGCCGCTACTGCGATTTCACCTACAACCAGATACGCGAGCTGACGCACAACTATGGCGACATTGATATCCTGTGGCTCGACGGCGGCTGGATACGTCCCGAGTGGAGCGTCAACGACGAGACGCGGCCCTGGCTGGGCTGCAGCGGACAGATTCAGGACATCAATATGCCCCGCATAGCCAAGATGGCGCGCGAGAACAATCCCGACCTGCTTATCGTCGACCGCAGCGTGGGGGGCAAGTACGAGAACTACCGCACGCCCGAAAAGCAGGTGCCCGACACCGTCCTACCCTACCCCTGGGAGACCTGTATGACGATGGGCGACAGCTGGTCGTATGTGCACAACGACAACTACAAATCGACCAACGAGTTGATACATATGCTGTGCGACATCGTGGCCAAGGGCGGCAACCTGCTGCTCAACGTGGGCCCCGACGCTAACGGCGAGATACCGGAACCCTGTCTCAAAAGGATGGAAGAAATCGGCGTCTGGCTGAAGGACAACGGCTACGCCATCTACGGCACCCGTCCCCTCAAGCCCTACGCCAAGGACCGTGTGCGCTACACGCAGAGCAAAGACGGTATGCACCGCTACGCCATCTACCTACTCGACGACGGCGAAGTGCCACCGTCGCGCATCGAAGTCGACGGCCTTGTCTACCGCATCAAAAAGAAAACCAAACACGCCGTGGTAGTGGAACTGATGTAAAATAAATCGGGCAACTCGAATGAGTTGCCCGATTTTTTTTTGGTAGGTACAACCGTTATCTTTTCGCACCATTTTCTTGAAGACCTAGAGAAGATATGGGCATTACGAGAATACATTCCAGACACAACAAAACCGATATATTCTTTAAGGAACTTCTATTAATTGCCTCGAAGAGGCACACTCTCAATAACCCCGCACGTAGTGTGGGGATAATAAGCAACATAGAAACAGCGCCCTGGATGGACGCGCTCTCAAAAGAGAATTTCTAGAAGTTGCCTTTAATTATTAGGTGATATTTTGCCAGTTGAATAATAAGTCGTATCTTTGCAGTTCAAATTCATCGTATAATGATTCCGTATAAAAACATTAATCTAACCAATCGCAAGCACATTTCAAAGGTATGCTTGTTGGTGACTATTTCGTTTATATGTATGTGCCAATCTGCGCAAGGACAAACATTTTCCGTGGTCACTCCAAGCAATCACACCGTTTATTTCCAGCTTGAGGATGACGGAGCAGAGGCAACTTTTTGTTCTTATAGTATGCCTAATTATGGCTCATCATTGGCTGGTACATTGATTATTCCAGACAGCGTGGAATACAACAACGTTATATATCCTGTCACCTCTGTTGGTTACAATGCGTTTCATCACGCCTACGGATTGGATACGCTTGTGCTTCCAAACACCATCACGGCGATAAAACAAGAAGCTTTTGCCGGTTGTTCGGATTTGGCATCGGTTACAATTCCCAATTCGGTGATAACGATTGGAAATGTGGCTTTTGGTGCGTGTCACAACTTGTCCGATTTGACCATTGGTGAATCGGTGGTTACTATTGGTAACCAAGCCTTCGATGCCGACACGGCTCTTGTTACCGTCATCATACCGAACTCCGTGGTTTCAATTGGGCAGGCTGCGTTCTCACAAAACTATAGTTTGCGAACTGTAAGATTTGGAAATTCGGTGACAAGCATCGGATTTGCTTGTTTTACACATTGTCCTCATTTAGATTCACTGATATTTGTCACAGAGGTTTCCCCTTACTATGGGGGTGAGTTTTGGGGGTCACCCGATACGCTCAATATCATAATTCCCTGTGGGTCTTATCACTCATACTCCAATTATTTTGGCACTCAACACCACTACACCGTGCCAACAGTAGGACTAACAATGACAGCGTCTTCTTCTCAGCCACAATGGGGTAGTGTCACAATTTTGAAAGATGCCGACTCGAATATAGTCCGCTGCGATTCAAGCGTGGTCGTTAAGGCAATGCCTAATTATGGATACCATTTCCAGCAATGGAGCAACGGAAGCAATAGCATACAGGATACTTTGTATATCAATAGTGATTCTTCAATCAGCGCATCATTTGCAAAAAACCAGTAT
>JAEEGL010992558.1_pt1 | contig 18034 bp, 14 predicted proteins | sample 9134231 | NCBI WGS metagenome assembly JAEEGL01 (sample SAMN16246548, study PRJNA631951) | gut metagenome | biome: gut microbiome; feature: rumen; material: fiber-attached | host: Bos | place: Iran: Karaj | collected 2018-10 | reverse complement strand
ACAATCCTTGCACCGCCTACTGCGCATCTTCACCGCCTAAAAACAATCGAGTAGGAGTCACTACACTCATTTATTTTATGCGCTGAACCTACATCATTAATCAATACAATCATTATAAAAATAATTTTGCACACCTACTTAAAATCAAAACAATAGAATACAGATATGAATAACATCAGTTGTAGAATGGAGTCACAGCACAAGGTGTTTGGTGACTTCGTGTGTGAAGAACTTGAGCGTCAGAAGTCTATGGGTGTTCTCAATCAGACTACTCTCCGCGAGTTGTGTGGTATCCGTGCGTCTTATCTCACGGACATAAAAAGGGGGTAGGTGACTACCGTCTCAGTTTCTATCTCCGCATCATTGACGCCTTTGCCGACAATATAGGCATACCAGATGAGAGTGCCGCCATCCGTCGCCGTGGTGCCATGGCGCTGTTGGGGGAGAAAGGTTAGCCCCCGACTACTCTGTTCGCTGATTGCTTCTAAAACACAGAGAGGCTCAGGAAAAGCCCCCCGCCCCCCGAAGGGGGCGACCATTCGGGCTAAGCCAGTTCTAATTACTAATTGCTAATTCAAGTTTCGCAAGTTTTTTACTTGCTCATTTATGGTAGTAAAATGGAGTTAAAAGGATTGAAAAGAAGTAAAAGGACGATAGTCTGTTCGCCATATTGTACAGACAGGGTAATGTCTCTTTACTCCATTTAATGTCTCTTTACTTCTCTTTACTACAAGAGAATTACTTCCGAAACTTGAGAAATATTATATATTTTTCTTTGTATTGCTGTATTTATTGCGTAACTTTGCCCCCTAAAATGGGTGCTGAATAGTGCTGCCAACATAATCATCACCAGGTGTTGGTGTTATAAAAATGTTCATAATACTTCAATATATTATCAAAAATATATGAGAAAGACTAAGGTCTTAAATATCGATGCTCTTTGCATCACGGAAAAGACATTGCTTGAGGGACTGGATAACAACCTCTCGGGTAATGGCGGTAATGGTGTGCTTATAACCCCGAATCTTGATCATCTTGTAAAGCTTCAGAAGGACAGGAAGTTTTATGATTGCTATAAGGGAGCAGAATGGATTGTCTGCGATTCTATGATTCTCTGGCTCTGTTCCAAGTTGCTGAAGAACCATTTTCCTGAGCCTATACCAGGCAGTTCGTTCTTCACTCATTTCTATCTCTATCACAAGGATAATCCTGATTGCCGCATCTTCCTTCTTGGAGCACGAGAGGGAGTGGCAGCAAAGGCAATGGAGAAGATAAACAGCAAGGTGGGACATGATATCATTGTCGGTGCTCATTCGCCTTCTTTTGGCTTTGAGAACCGTCCTGAGGAGATAGATGATATCGTGGATATCGTGAACCGTTCCGGTGCCAATGTGGTGCTTGTGGGAGTCGGTGCTCCTAAGCAGGAGAAGTTCATCATGGACTATAAGGACCGTATGCCTGGGGTGAGGATATGGATGGCACTTGGTGCTACCATTGACTTTGAGGCTGGCAACATCAAGCGTGCTCCCCGATGGGTGCAGCGCTGTGCCTTGGAGTGGCTCTATCGCATCTATTGTGAGCCTAAGCGTATGTTCAAGCGTTACATCTGTGATGACCTCGTGTTCTTCTGGTATCTGCTGAAGCAGATTCTTGGACTATACAAGAATCCATTTGCGGAGTGAGAAGTTAGTAATTAGCAATTAGTAATTAGCAATTAGTAATGAGTAATTAGTAATAAAAGTTTCGGATTTGCTTCTACAATAATTCGTGTGCTTGTTTTACCACGAACATTTAGCTTGGCGTAGCCAATGACACGAGTTGATACGAAATTTGAATTCAAGGCTGCTTTTTCATTGCACTTTGACTTTACTGGTGGAAAATTCCTGTAGGACAAAAAAAGCAGGCGTGTAGGTCAAGACCTATACGCCTGCTTGCATTATTGTGCTTTTACGTTATTGCTTCGTTACTTCCACACGCTTTGTGGCTTCAAGTTCCACGTTGCGCTTGTCAACCTGAGTGACGACCTTGGCAGCGAGTTGCATGTATGCCATGCCATCTGGTGAGGCTGGGTCAAGTACTGATGGCGTACCTTTGTCGCCATTCTCGCATATACCCTGAACGAGTGGAACCTGTGCAAGTAGAGGCACGTTAAGACTCTCGGCAAGTTCCTTGGCACCGTCCTTACCGAAGATGTAATACTTCTCGTCTGGATGGTCGGCAGGAGTGAACCATGCCATGTTCTCCACAAGACCGAGGATAGGAACGTTCACCTTATCGTTCATGTACATGTTGATTCCCTTGCGTGCGTCAGCAAGTGCCACCTGCTGAGGAGTGGATACGATGATGGCACCTGTGATGGCAAGCGTCTGAAGGAGCGTGAGGTGTATGTCGCTTGTGCCTGGAGGCGTATCGAGAATGAAGTAGTCGAGGTCGCCCCACATGGCATCGCTGATGAGCTGCTTGAGAGCATTGCAAGCCATTCCCCCACGCCAAAGAGTTGCCTCGTCAGGATTGACGAAGAAGCCGATGGAGAGGAGCTTGACGCCATACTTCTCTACAGGTACAATGAGGTCGCGTCCATCAACCTGTTCTGCGTATGGACGTTCGTTCTCTACCTGAAACATCTTTGGCATACTTGGACCGAATATGTCGGTATCGAGAAGTCCTACCTTGTAGCCGAGCTTTGCAAGTCCTACTGCAAGGTTGGCTGTCACGGTGCTCTTTCCCACACCGCCCTTGCCTGAGCTGACGGCAATGATGTTCTTCACGTTAGGAAGAAGCTTGTCTGGCTCAGGAGGAAGTGCTGTTGCCGACTTTTCGTTGATTGTTACTTCGCAGTCCTTGTCCACATACATCTTGATGGCAGCTTCGGCTGCCTTGATTACTGACTTGCGGAACGGATCTGTCGGTTTAGGGAAGATGAGTGAGAAACTGACCTTGAGTCCGTCGATGCGGAGGTCATCCTCAAGCATCTCATTCTCCATGATGCTCGTGCCATTGCCTGGATAGCGTACTGTGGCAAGTGCCTGATGTATAAGTGCTGGATAAATTGTTGTCACGTTAAAAATTAAAAATTAGAAATGCAAAAATGCAAGATTATAACCACCCTTAAATAATTCACAATTCATATATAATTGCTAAAACATTTGGGTGTGCTTGCAATTATGAATTTTGAATTATGAATTCTTAATTGTCTTTACTTTCCCGTTGTCCTTGTGCTCAGTACCTCGTGGTTGTATGAGCGGTATCCGTCAACAGGAATCTCGATGTTAGGCTCTTCGAGCGTTCCCTGTTTAGGCAGGCGGAACTTGATGTACTTGATAGGAATACCCCTTTCGAGCCACATACCTTCATAGTAGGTCTGTATTGACGTCAAGGCGTCATCCACACCTTCCGTGTTATAAAGGTCTTCTGTGAAGAACTCCATCTTGAGGTTATTCTTCTCCACCATATATTTAGTATATGTGGCGAGGAAGTTACTGTCAGTCTTCACATTTATTATACCTCCATCCACAAGGAACCTGCGATAGCGTTCCATGAAGTATGTTGACGTGAGACGCTTGGTGGCCTTCTTCATCTGTGGGTCAGAGAATGTGAGCCATATCTCAGCCACCTCGTCTTCGGCAAAGAGTCCGTCGATACACTCTATATTGGTGCGTAGGAATGCTACGTTCTTCATACCCTTTTCGAGTGCTTCCTTGGCTCCATGCCACATACGGCTTCCCTTGATGTCCACGCCTATGAAGTTGATGTCGGGGAAACGCTTTGCGAGTCCCACCGTATATTCACCACGTCCGCATCCGAGTTCGAGAACTATCGGATTGTCGTTGTGAAAGAAATCAGGATGCCATTTGCCTTTAAGAGCAAAGCCCTCGTTCTGAAGTTTCCAGAAAGGACACTCCACAACGAGGGGGTTCTCTGCCATGTCTGCAAATTTGGCAAGTTTACCTTTACCCATTAATGTTCTTAGTTTCGCAAGTGCTCGTTTTGAGCATGCGAGAGTTTATGTTTATTCTATTACTACTCGTGTCCAGCCGTGCTTGTCAGGTTCGATGCCATACTGGATGCCACGTAGCAGATTGTATAATTTTGTTGACACAGGTCCTGGCTTGTCACCGAATACGTATGACTTGCCGGTCTCAAGGTCATCAATCTTTGAGATTGGTGAAATAACTGCTGCTGTACCACATGCTCCTGCCTCCTCGAACTCAGCAAGCTCCTCTTCAGGAATCTGACGACGCTCAACCTTAATACCGAGGTCCTCTGCAAGCTGCATGAGCGACTTGTTGGTGATTGAAGGCAGTATGGATGTTGACTTAGGAGTGACGTATGTATTGTTCTTGATGCCGAAGAAGTTTGCGGCACCAGCCTCGTCGATGTATTTCTTTTCCTTTGCATCGAGGTAGAACTCGCAGGCATATCCCAGCTCGTGTGCCTTCTGGTTGGCACGCAGAGAAGCTGCGTAGTTGCCACCGACCTTATAGATACCTGTTCCGAGAGGAGCAGAGCGGTCGTACTCACGTATGATGACGTAAGGGTTGGCAAAGAATCCTCCCTTGAAGTAAGGACCTACAGGAGTAACGAAGATGACGAAGAGGTACTCGCTTGCAGGGTGTACACCTACCTGTGCTCCTGTACCGATGAGGAGAGGACGGATGTAGAGTGTGGCACCGCTCTCGTATGGTGGAATGAAACGCTCGTTGAGTCGTACAACCTTATCGACCATCTCATTGAATTTCTCTGTTGGCAGTTCTGGCATGAGGATACCACGGCAAGTGGCCTGCATGCGTGCTGCATTCTCGTCGCTACGGAACACTCGGACCTTTCCATCTGGGCAGCGGTAAGCTTTAAGTCCCTCGAATGCTTCCTGGCCATAGTGCAAGCATGTTGCAGCCATGTGCATAGGAATAGTCTCTTCGGAGCAAGTCTCAATCTCACCCCACTTGCCGTCACGATAGTAACAGCGTACATTGTAATCTGTCTTGTGATATCCGAATCCAAGACTTGACCAGTCCATTGTTTCCATAATAGTTTATTTTGTGAAGTTATAATTTTTTGCAAAATTAGCGTTTTTTACTACATGTTGAAACAAAAAAGCGTAAAAAAATCACTATTAGTTTTGAAAAAAAATAACCATACATTTTTTTTGAATGTTTAGGCTTGTTTTTTTCGCCACATCATTTTTTTGGCGTAACTTTGCACCACAATTCTGCTTGCATCGTTTTTTTCGTTATGCAATAGCAGGGAGTTAGTAATTAAAAAAAGACATTTGGAATTTGTAATTCTATTCTTTAAGGTAAAAAAGTAAAATTATATAGTATTTAATTAAATCGTATGTTTAAAAACTTCATTGGTTATAATCTTGAAGCGGAGCGTCGCGACAAGAAGAACAGATTACGTGAGTTGACAGCAAATACCCGTTCACTCAAGTTGATATTTTGCGTTCTTGTACTTCTGATTCTCTGGAATCTTCCGACAGCGGTGTTCGGTATTCCAGGTCTCACAATACTTGAGCAGAGAACAATAGCAGTTTTCTGTTTTGCAACTCTTATGTGGATTCTTGAAGCCATACCGGCGTGGACGACCTCAGTATCAATCATCGTCATTCTCCTCTTCTGTGCATCCGACAGTTCGCTGTGGTTCATGCAGGAGGGTCTCATGCAGCCAGTAATCGGAGAGGATGGTCTTCCTGTCCTTGACGAGAACGGTCAGGCAACGTCAGCACTCGTTGCCATCAGCTACAAGAAAATCATGGCATGTTTTGCAGACCCAATCATCATGCTCTTCATCGGTGGATTCATTCTTGCCATCGCAGCAACAAAGACAGGTCTTGATGCCAAGCTCGCAAAGGTGATGCTCGCTCCGTTCGGTAAGAAGTCAGAGAACGTGCTCCTCGGATTCCTCCTTGTGACTGGTATCTTCTCAATGTTCCTTTCAAATACGGCAACAGCAGCCATGATGCTCACATTCCTTGCACCAGTCCTCAAGACTCTCCCAGCAAACGGTAAGGGACGCATCAGCCTTGCTCTCGCCATTCCTATCGGAGCAAATATCGGTGGTATCGCTACTCCTATCGGTACTCCTCCAAACGCTATCGCACTCAAGTTCCTCAACGACCCAGAAGGACTCAATGCAAACATCGGTTTCGGTCAGTGGATGATGTTCATGTTCCCACTTGCCATGGTACTCCTTGTCTTTGCATGGTTCGTGCTTCTACGTCTCTTCCCATTCACTCAGAAGACTATTGAGCTTCAGATTGAAGGTGAGGCAAAGAAGGACTGGAGGTCAATCATCGTTTATATCACATTCGGTGTGACAATCCTCCTCTGGTGTCTTGACAAATATACAGGTGTCAACTCTAACGTAGTGGCTATGCTCCCTGTAGGAGTGTTCTGTGTTACAGGTGTTATCACACGTACCGACCTTGAAGAAATCAACTGGTCAGTGCTCTGGATGGTAGCTGGTGGTTTTGCACTTGGTGTAGCACTTCAGGACACAGGTCTTGCAAAGCACCTTATCGAGGCTATCCCATTCGAGACATGGAACCCAGTGCTCCTCGTCATCGGTTCAGGACTTATCTGCTATGCTATGGCTAACTTTATCAGTCATACAGCAACAGCCAACCTCCTTGTGCCAATCCTTGCACTCGTAGGTATCTCAGCACAGGCAATCCTCACAAGCGTAGGTGGTGTGAGCACACTCCTCATCGGTGTGGCACTCGGTTCATCACTTGCAATGATACTTCCTATCTCTACTCCTCCTAATGCCCTTGCTCATGCAACAGGTCTTATCAAGCAGAGCGAGATGATGAAGGTAGGTATCATCATGGGTATCGCAGGTCTTATCATTGGCTATGTAATGCTCATCTTCGCAGGTCAGGCAGGACTGCTTTAGCCCCCCAGCCCCCAAAGGGGGCGGCCATTCGGGCTTGAATTAACGATTAACATGCCGTTCGGACTTTTTTTCCGAGCGGCATGTTTTGTTTTCCCCGACGCTGACACCTCGGGCACGGTGGCAATGTAGTCGATGCTGTCGCTTTCGTTCCTCCTCAAAGAGTCCTCATCGCTCCTTACGAATGAGTAACTACTCCCCTCCCTACAGGGAGGGGTTGGGGGAGGGTCTGCCTAAAAAATCCGACCATATATTTTGTGATATTGGAAATGTTTCATACCTTTGTGCGACCATTCTTGACGGAGGCATATTGCCAGACGGATGGAAATAAACAACTATCATATAAAATAAAACCAAATGAAGAATACAGCATTTTGTCTTTTTTCTTTGACTATGCTCGCAGCCTGTTCGTCCGAACTGGCAGAGACAGCAAATGACATTATTGGCGACAAGGTTATTAAGGTAACCGTACAGAGCCATCCTTTTGAGTTCGATGACGACACACGTACTACGCTTACGGCATCGGATAAGTCTATCGCCTTCTCATGGGCAGACTATGACGCCATGGGTGTGTTCCCTGTTGAGCCATATAGCAACAGTCAGGCGAAGCGTACACTCAGTGTACCAGCTGGTGCTGATGCCCATTACGCTACATTCGACGGAGCCGGATGGGAACTGAATCAAAACAATACGTATGCTGCATACGTACCTTACAACGGTTCGCTCCCATCATCTACTTCATACAAGGAAGTGCCTGTTGACCTTACAGGTCAGGACGGAACGCTTGAGACCATTGGCAAGAAGTATGACTATATGTATGCTCCATCCACAAGAGGAACGTTTAAAGACCTTGGTGGTAAGAATACCGAGATAGTGTTTGACTTCCAGCATGCCGTATCTATTATCCAGCTTAATCTTACAATGCCTGTAGCTGCGGAGTGGAAGAGTGTCACGTTAGCAAACAGGTCTAGCAATAAGGTGTGGATAACATCTGCAACCATGAATGTGGCTACAGGTGAGGTCGTAGCGAAGGAAGCGTCGTCAGTTGTTACGCTCTCGCTTCATAACATGAATACCACAGCTTCAAATAAGACACTAACTCTCTATCTTGCCGTACTCCCTACGACGGTCGAAGGTATTGTGCTTACTGCAACAACATCAGATAACAAATCGTATGCCGCTTATATCAAAAGTAAAAAGTTTAAGGCAGGTAAGGCTTACCGAATTGCGGAATCTGTTAAGGAAAATGTTGGCGATGGTATTGAAAATGGCTATTCGTACATTGACCTAGATTTGCCATCAGGCTTGAAATGGGCAACAATGAACGTTGGTGCAACAAGCATAACAGATTATGGCGGATATTACGCTTGGGGAGAGACAATGGCGTACGGTGAAGAATATATTGAAAATGCGAGGAACTATAGTTATAAAGGTGACTATAAAAAGACATACTATAACTGGAGAACATATAAGTGGTCAACTGATAACGTAGGTGGTTTGTTCAGCAAATATACAATAGACACCAAGACAACTCTTGACCAAGAAGATGATGCTGCTGTACAGAATTGGGGAGGAGCATGGCGCATGCCAACCCATGAAGAAATGGAAGAACTCAAAAACTGTTGTAAATGGGTGTGGACGTCAAGTTATAATGGCTCAGGCAGGGCTGGTTATATTGTCTATGCGGTAAGTGATGACTCACACAACGCTCATATTTTTCTTCCTGTTGCAGGATATTACAGCAATATGACACTTACTAAAGTTGGTGTGTGTGGTGACTACTGGTCTTCTTCGCTTGGCTGGACAGAAAATCATTCGGCGTGGAACATGTACTTAAAAACGGGTACCTACGAAATTTACTACAATTCTTATTCTGCTCGTTATCAAGGTTTTTCTGTCCGTGCGGTATGCAAGTAGGCTTAATGTACAATTGATAATAAAGAAAAACAATACGAATCGGTCTTGTTGACCGTTATCCACAATATTAGCCGTTCGGAGAAAGCATCCGGACGGCTAATTACGTATATGACGGAAGATGTCGAAGACACGTTTTCATTTGAGGGTGTAATCGGGAAGCAATTATTCGTTTATTCCCTAATAGAACATACATCGATTTTAATAGAATCGATTGCATTGGGGAAAGTCTTTAAAAGTTAGTGGGTAACTATATTAGAGTTTCCCACTAACTCTAATATAGTTACCCACTAACTCTAAACTGACAGGTTTTGTATATCAATTACCTATCGATATCAATGCTATTTGACACTTTTTGTAGGCATATACAATCCCGAATGTTACGGCTACGTTCAGGATGAAATAAACGCTCCAGTGGACAAGGGAGGAATCGAGAAAGAGTATTACGGGTACTCCGAACAGATAGAAGTAGAGGCTGTTCTTTCCTATGTATATAAGGAATGAGGCTATCCGTTCTCCTGTCTTCTTGACGAAACGTACGGCTGTCAATGTCACAAGGATGGCAAAGGATGCGTTACCGACTATCTCGGCAAGGGTGTTGGGATGAACAAAGACCGTGAAGCCATAATATGCAAGGAAACATAATGCGCTCAATGCTGCAACGGCTTTCTTTGTAGATGGACTGAAGGTGTGCCTTGCGAACAGCACTCCGACAGGGAATGCCATTATGGAGAAGTACCAGTGACCCGGGAGGTGAAGCACGAAGAACACTGGGAGGGAAAGCAGGTACAGGATGTTGAGGACAAGCACCTTCTTCCCGTCCGTGATATTCAACATGAACACTCCGACTATCACGGCATAGTTAATCAGAACTGCCTTGAAGAACCATAAGTCCACGCCGTCAGGCATACTTAGGTACAGTATGTTGCTCATGTTGAACGTGTCCCTTGAATGTCCTGTGACGAGGATGGCAAGCAGACAGAGCACAAAGGCAACGAGATAAGGAATGAACAGAGTCTTGTAATGGCTCACGAGATAGCCAAACGATGCTCCTTTCCGCATCAGGGAATAGAACATGCTGTAGCCGGAGAGGAAGAAGAATGCGCTGCATCCCAGTACGCCGTACCTCGGAATCATCAATGCCTTGCAGGCAAAGGACTGAAATACGTCGTACTCGTTCATGCTGTGGACGCAGAAAATCATCAGCATCGCAATTCCTCTGATCAGATAAGCTTGTTCGTAAGAGATGGTGAAAGAACCATTACATTCCTCTTTTGTTGATTGCATAATATTGATTTTTCAAAAACAGATGCAAAGGTAAGCAAAACGGAAATGAAAAACAAGGCAAAGCAAGAAACAACCTGCTTTGCCTTGATGTTATTGTCGGTAATGTGTCCTCATTACTTGTGCTTGTCGAGTACGGCTTTGAGGGCGTCGGTGTCGCGGGCATCGATGTGCTCGTTGACGAGGTTGCCGTCCTTGTCGTACAGCTTGTATGTAGGGAAGGCGGTCACGTTGAAGTAACGCTCAATTGCTTCCTGCTGCTCTGGAGGAAGATTGTAATGTACGCAGTTTTCGCCTACGGCATTGCAGCCGTTGATGAATGTCTGCCACTGGCGTTTAGGACTGTTGTTGGCAAGGTATATATACACGATGTCGTAGTCCTTCAGTTCCTCCTTGTCCTTGTGCGAATTCCTGATTGCCTGCTTGCAAGGGCCGCACCATGTGCCCCAGATGTCGATGAGTACGTACTGACCCTTGAACGGTTCGATAATCTTCTCTATTAGAGCCTTGCCGTCCGTTATGTCCTTCAGGTCTTCCTCCTTGACATATTTCTTTGAAAAGTTTACTTCGCCAAACTTGACGTTCTTCGCTTTCTCGTTCAGTTTAAGTACGTATTCCTTGAGGGCTGGTATTGTCACGTAGTCGTTGAGGAGTTGCTCATCATCTGGAGTCATAGGAGTTATGTTGCCCTCTATGCCAGAAGCCAGATTGCGCATTACAAACAAGGATTTGATGACCGGGTCTGTGCAGATGAATTCTACAGTCTTCCTTGTCGGGTCTGTTTCCGTTTTCCTGTGGAACTCACGCTGTGCATCCTCCTCATTGGTTGCTTCGATAGAGAACGACTCTGGCAGAAAGTTATGTCTGTGATCAAATGCGAATACGCCATAAGCATAACCGAAACGGAATATAGAGTACATATCGTCGGGTCTCTTGTTCCAGATATTATCGATAATGAAAGTATCGATATATTTTTTCCCCTCCACAGCTTGATTGAAATATCTGTGATTCTTTATGTTTTCCAAGCACATGGCATCAATGTGTTTCTTTGCATACTTACGGTAACGTGCCGAAAGAGTAGGGTGAGCAGCGAACAGGCTGTCGCACTCTCTGTATTTTTTCTTGAGGACTTCGTCCGCAAGTCGTGTTCTTTCTACCATCTGTTCGTATGTGCTGTCATTTCGCTCGTAAAGGAAATGGAAATCGCCCTTGACACGTTTACCGTAAGACATGAACTCATTCTGGAATCGTGCGTTCTTACCCATCATAATGGTCTGACCAGTCTCAATGTTCTTGTAAAGGAGATATGTCTCTCCCGGCTCAAGCAGATACTGCTCTCCGTCAATAAACATGTCGTTGCATCCTTCTGGCAAAGAGAATGCCTGACGGAAATGTCCGAGAGAATCGACCTTGATTTTGTATTCATCATAGAGTTCCATGCCGTTGCGCATCCACCAGAAGTTGATGAATGCAGAAAGTGTCTTTCCGTTGGCAAGGTTCTTCTTGTCGGCATCCGAAAGACCTGCGTAACAGCCGATGACTATTGCGCTGTCGGCACGGAAGTCGTTATAGTTGAAGCGGTCGTTGTCATCCTTCGTCGGATAGTCGGGTAGATGCTTTGTGGTGATGCGGCTGTATGTGCGTGGTGCAGCGCCGTTGAACGAAATCATGCGTATGCCCTTCTTCTCCTTGCCGAGTGTGATGGTCATGTCTTCCTTGCCGTTTGTCACGACATACCTGCCCTTCTTGTCATCCTTGCTCTTGTACTGCCAGAACTGACATCCATATACAACCTGGTCGTCGAGCATGGCAAGCTCAAAGTCGCCAGTCTTCTCGTTGCGCCATGCCGAAGGGTAGAGGCTTCCGTTCATCCGCTTATCCATCCATTCGGGAGTGGATATGCCCTTGATGCAGAAAGCACGGTCGTAGTCGCCCTCGTGCAACTCGAACAGTCTGGTGTCAAGAGGCAGAGGCTCAAAGTGGAACACATAGTCTTTCTCTTCACCATTGATGTCCCACCATACGTTCAGTTCCTGTCCGTCAACCTTACGGATGGCATAACGCTTGCCGTCGGCATAGAGGTAGGTCTCCGGGACAAACAGAATCTTGTCGGAATAGCCGTTGTAATGGATGTTAAGGACTGTCTCGGCATTAGTAAACTCTACCCGTGTCACAGAAAGGCCATCCTGTGAAGCCGAAGTCGGGTTGTTCCACACTATCGTCTTGTTTTTTGCGTATGTCGTGCTGACTACGGCAAGGACGAGTACCAATAAAAGAAGTCTCAGATTAAGAATCTTCATAGTTGTTTGTTGTTTTAATTAAGGAATAAAAATCTGCTATTTAACTTTCGCAAGCTCCAGTTGAAAGGTTATAGTTGAGCGTTTGCGAAACTTGATAGATGTTAGTAGTCTCGTTAAGAGAGTGCACAAATGTATGATTTTTCTGCGTTCCGACAATATTGTCCTCTGCTATTTAGCACTTTTTAACGTGAAGAAGGCAAATTATTAACATAGATTCACATAGTGCCGAACCTTATTCTACTGTATTGTCATCCTTGTTGGTAAATGAATCTCTACTAATATGTTTTCTTGCATCGCATCATTAAAGATAATACAAGGCAAGAAACATAAAACAATCGAAGCGTATCGGTCGGTTAACTGGTACGCTTCGATATTTGTCGCATTACTTATCTCCATACGCAATAGCAACACACTCATCTCTTAAATTTTGTATATATGCAAGCTTAAATGGATTTTTTGATATATTTATTACTGGTTTATACTTACGTATTAAAAAGGCCTCCATGTCGTCAATTCCTATGTTGCATTCAACATAGTTGACAAGAATATGTTCTTCTAACCAATGTATAATTTGCTCCTTGTCATATTTACCGAACTTATAATTTCTCGATTTTCTTTCACCGTTCTGATTTTCTTTTAGAGACCCTCTTTCTGGTCTATATCCAAGCAAAGCTCCCATACTTCTAAAGAATGTTGCGTTATTTTTTAGATGCAACTCTTCATCCCATAAGCGTTTTCTGATAGATGATTGAGTAGAGGCCTGACCAATATAAAGGATATTGTGATTTCGGTCCTTTAGTTCACTCGAAACCTCATTTGGTAACACATCCACATCGTCAATCATTATCACATACAGTCCAGATGAAATTGGAATGTCACTTTCTGACAAATCCTTTACTCTCCTGAAATGCTTTTCATCCATGAGTTCGTCAACATTTGCTGCACGAGTATCACTTGTTGCACAAACTACCTTTTTTACAGAATCCGTTGGCTTGTTTTTTGCTGCAATGCTTTTAGTATTAGCACTTCCTTTTGAAGAATGTGGAATGTGCCATTTCCCTGAACCATCTTGGTATGCGTGGGGAATCTGTTTACTTCTTAGTATCTTACGAAGGTAGTTGCCAGAGCGTTCATTACGATCTTTTAGTAAACCTGCTTCATCCAAAACCTTGTTTGCTTCAGGCGGTGTCATACTTTCAATGTGATGTATTTCCATATACCTGTCCAAAAAAACGATAATTTCCTTAGTTGTTGCCATAAAGCTTACCTGTTAATTGTTAGATGATTTCTTATGTTCCCATTAAATGCAAAGTGATTTGAACGTATCGTCATAGTTGTTGCTTAATTATTCATTCACTTCATGTATTTAATTTTCACGCTTGCAAAGATAAACAAATAAGAGATAATAATGCGAGAAAAGTTGACGTTTTTCTTTGTGATATCAACAATATGTCTTATTTTTGCAATCGAATTGGTGAACAAGGAGACATTCTGTCAACTTGTGCGAGGGAATCAGGTGAGAATCCTGAACTGTACCTGCAGCTGTAAGCCATTATTCATGGGACAGGCACACGTGAGTGCCACTGACGGCTTGCATGGCGATGCCATGCAAGAGTTAAAAGTTGAATTGAAAAGTTGATAGTTTAGAGTTTATTGTTTAGAGACTTTACATATATAATACGGAGGTCTTTTAGACGAGAACATAAAAACTCAAAAACTTACAAACTTAAAAACTTAAAAGCTGATAAACTCAACTTATAGCTTTTAACTCTGGTTTTGCTCCAGCAAAGCCAGTCTCGGGAAGGCCGCTTGTCCAATGGTGAGTCAGAAAACCTGCCATTCATGTGTTATGATAGAGGAGTACCCAGGAACAGGTCTCCATATCGTCTTGTTATTTATCATCAGTAGAATGAAAGGACTATTGACAGCACTCGCTCTCGTGGCGGGCTCTGTCTCTGTGTGTAATGCTCAGGAGAAGGCAGACACACTCCGTGAGGTTGTCGTTACAGGTACAGGCACGGAGCGTCTCCTCAAGAATGCTCCCGTACAGACAGAGGTTATCTCACGCAAGGTACTCGATACCTTTGGCGGCAAATCCATTGAGGATATCCTTAGTGGACTGACCTCGTCGTTTGCTTTCAACGAGGGCGATATGGGTAGTCAGATGCAGTTGGGCGGACTGGGCAATAAGTTCATCCTTATCCTTGTGGATGGCAAACGTCTGCATGGTGACAATGGAGGTGAGAACGACCTCGGACTCATTGACCCTCACAATATCGAGCGCATTGAAATAGTGAAGGGAGCGCAGAGTGCCCTATACGGCAGTGATGCCATTGCAGGTGTGGTAAACATCATCATACGTAAGCATCAGGACAGTGGCCTGTATCTTGAGAATACTACGCGTTACGGTACGTACAATGACATCCGTCAGCATAATGGGATTGGCTTACGCCTTGGCAGGTTCAACTCCTACACCAACTTCCAGATGCAGCATACGGACGGCTGGCAGAACACGTCAGAGGAGTATGCAGAGGGAAAACTGCTCAAGGATAGTCGTAACAAGACCGTCAATAAATATACCAATTGGCAGGTTGCTGAACGTCTTACTTATACGGCAAACAAACGCCTTGAGATGTATGCTGAAGGTTCGTACTATGGCAAGATTATCAATCGTCCACAGGATGGCAAGTATGCTTCGTGTGATGTCTATACCTATGACCTGATGTACCGTAATGCGAGTGCAGCGCTTGGAGGTAAGTGGAAACTACGTGGCAGCGATATAGTCACGCTTGACGTTGACTGGAACAAGCATGCCTACTACTATAAGTACACAGACACCACGCTTGAGGATGGTTATGACCCATTGGGCAGGTTCACCAACTACTACCCATACTTTGCGGGGCAACGTAACCTTCAGTCGGACCAGCAGCGTACAATGGCTGTGCTCAAGGGCGTGTTCTCCCTTCCTCTGGACAATACGCTGAGTGCAGGAGCAGAGTACCGTTATGACTATCTCAACGCTCCGATGCGTGTCAAGGGAGGCGAGGCAGATGACTGGACAGCAGCCGTGTATGTGCAGGATGAGTTCAATCACCTTGAGTGGTTCAACCTCACAGCAGGTCTCCGCCTTAACGAGAACAATGGTTTCGGATTCCGGGCAACGCCAAAGGTGAGTACCATGTTCAGCCTTGGTGACTTCCGTATAAGGATGGGTTGGAGTCAGGGATTCAAGACACCTACACCCAAGGAACTCAACTACCATTATCTCCGTCAGATGGGTGCAAAGACCTTCTACTATATGGGCAACCGTGACCTACGTGCCCAGACAAGCAATTACTTCACAGGCGGAGTGGAGTGGAGAACAGACCGTATCAACGTGTCTGTAACAGGCTATACTAACCGGCTCGATAATATGATAACGCTCGTCAATGTCCCTCTTGATGCAATACCAGAGGGCGAGACGCAGTACTATGGTGACGGTAGTGCCGACATTGTCCCACGTATGTACAAGAACATGGAGAGGGCAAGGACTTATGGTGTGGATGTGAACCTTGCGTACAACATCACAAGAGACCTCGCCATAGGCGGCAACTACAGCTACCTCGATACCGATGCAGATGTGTATGATGAGAAGCATGACCGTCTCGAAAGTGTCATTATTGACGGCATGGCTCATCATCGCTGGAATGCTTATGCCACATGGCTTCACCGCTTCTCGCCTAAGTATCGTCTTGGCATCGGTATCTATGCACGTGGCAGTAGTATGCGCTACTACCAGAATGACGGCAACGGCAAGGCTTATCAGATATGGAAGCTGAGCACATCGCATGACTTGGGCAAGAGTACGTCTAAGCTTTCGTACAGGGTTGAGGCAGGTGTAGATAATATCTTCAACTGCGTTGACCGTACACCAAAGCCGCTCCATCTTGGCACAACCACACCGCCTACGACCATCTATGCGTCGTTCAGCGTGAAATTCAACAAAGGAAACAAAATCAATACTAAAATAAAAAAACAAAACAACTATGATGAAGATTAAATCTCTGCTTCTTGCTGCCTTGGCAGTAGTAGCAACAATGTCTGTCACATCATGTGGTGATGATGATGACGAAGTGGTTCTCGACAACTACACAAAGTATCAGAGAGCTGTGGATGCACAGGTTAATGCACAGAAGAAGCATGACAAGGCTATCCTCCTTGTTGCTTTCGGTTCAACATGGCAATGTGCATTCAATTCATTTGACAACACAAAGAAGGCATACGAGCAGGCTTTCCCTGACTGTGACGTGTATGTGTCTTATTCTTCTGCCATCTGTATCAACCGTGCTGCAGCAGGTGAGCACGCAGCTGACGGTGCTGACAAGCGCAACTACTATGCTCCTAACTTCTGGCTTCATGCTCTTGGTGCCGTCAAGTACAGTGAGATTACAGTACAGTCACTTCAGGTTATCCCTGGTGAGGAGTACGGACGTGTAATCAACTACATCAAGGACTTCGGTAACAACTACCTTGGCGACCTCGATGACAAGTACCTTTCAGAGGTTACTGTACGTCTCGGAACTCCACTCCTCAACAGCGAGGACGACGTGAAGGATGTCGCTAAGATTCTCAACGACGAGTTCAAGGCTGATGCAGCAACTAAGTCAGTTCTGTTCATGGGTCATGGTAACCCTTCAAGCAAGGAGCACGACTACGATATCTATAAGGCAAACGTACGTTATGAGCAGCTTGAGACAGAGCTTCAGAAGTACAGCGCAAACTATTTCGTAGGTACTGTTGACCAGAACGAGAATAAGAAGGAGGATGTATGGGCACGTATTCAGGAGCAGAGCGCATTCCCAGCATCTAAGTCATTGGTACTTCAGGCACTCATGTCAATTGCTGGTGACCACGCTCACAACGATATGTACGGTGAGGGCGAAGAGTACTGGGACGAGAAGGAGCCAGCATCTGAGGACAACTCTTGGCTTGAGTACTTCAAGAACGAGGCTAAGTACGAGAACATCTCTACTCGTAAGACTCAGTCTGACGACCTCCGTGGTCTCCTCGATATTCCTGAGATTCTCAATGTATGGATTAACCACACAAAGAACAACATCGAGCTTTCTGAGGTTTACCACTCAATGTATCCAGAGGAGTAAATAAAGCATATTCTCTTCAAAGCCCCTCCCCATAGATAGGAAGGAATGGGGTGAGAGGAGCGAAATATAATCATTTTAAAGTTTTGTGATAGGGCAACCGAAGGCGTTCGTGTTCGCCCTATCTTTTTTGTTTGGTACAAATAATTGTTTTGTGGCTTGTAGTGACATGTAAAAGCCGTATATTTGCAGTATGAAAAAGACGATATTGATAATGATGTCCGCACTTGCGCTCATGGCTTGTGGTGGACAGAGCGTACAAGAGGGAGAGATAAGTGCTGACTCGCTATTCCTGCAGCAGGACTCAATCTTTGCCAAAGCATCTGAGTATAGTGACACGATAAGGATAAAGTATGCCAAGGGTCTCCGTGTGGAGTATAAGGATGATGGCGTACATGTTCATATAAGCAATCCCGACCCTTCATCACACACAGCTCCTATGGAACTGGTGGTTAAAGAGGCAAAGTCAAGGTTCGTGTGCATGACTGCCTTGCAGATGGGCAACTT
>JAEEGL015592894.1_pt1 | contig 18035 bp, 11 predicted proteins | sample 9134231 | NCBI WGS metagenome assembly JAEEGL01 (sample SAMN16246548, study PRJNA631951) | gut metagenome | biome: gut microbiome; feature: rumen; material: fiber-attached | host: Bos | place: Iran: Karaj | collected 2018-10 | reverse complement strand
TCATCAATCATGCCCGTATAGATGGTTTTCTTGGCAATTTTAGCCAAAGATTCCCTCTGTTCCAGGAAATCTACACCCAATCTTACCTCAATACCGTCGAGCATGTTTTCGATCCACCTGGTATATCCGCCCATCGGGATGCCCTGGTATTTGTCATTGAAATAGTTGTTGTCGTATGTAAGTCTTACGGGAAGTCTCTTGATGATGAATGCGGGGAGCTCTGTCGCCTTTCTGCCCCACTGCTTCTCGGTATAGCCCTTAACGAGCTTGTTATAGATATCGGGACCGATGAGGGAGATGGCCTGCTCTTCGAGGTTCTTAGGCTCGTCGACCTTGCCCAGGGCGATCTGCTCATCGAGCTTTGCTCTTGCCTCCTGAGGAGTTACAACGCCCCACATCTTATTGAACGTATACATGTTGAAAGGCATGGAATAGAGCTCGCCCTTGTAGTTCGCGACAACGCAGTTCGTATAGCGGTTAAACTCCGCAAACCTGTTCGCAAAATCCCATACTTCCTTATCGCTCGTATGGAAGATGTGCGCTCCGTACTTATGGACATTTATGCCGTTTACGTCTTCAGTATATACATTGCCCGCAATATGTTCTCTTCTGTCTATTACAAGACACTTGTAGCCGTCATCTGTTGCAAGGCGAGCAAATGTCGCACCATACAGACCTGCGCCGACTACCAGAAAGTCATATTCGCTCATATTATTCCTCCCCTTTTCTCAAAAACAGTTTACTTAATATACACTATTTATATGGAATCGGCTAATTATGCGCCCTCCCGCAGACACCATGGAACAGACATGTTCTCCACATCCCCAAAAACCGACGGACACATGCCCGTTTGCTGTTCAAATATTTTTTACATGTGCTATCATTGACTTATTATTTGGAAAATAAGGGAGGATAATTTAATGCAGATCAAGAAGATGTTAGCCTCTGCCCTCACCGCAGGACTGATGCTCACATTCATCCCTGCCACATCAATGGCAGATTCAACAGGCTGGAAAGGCAACTACGATGACGGCTGGCGTTACTACACATCAGGCACGGAGTATGTAAAGAACGACTGGAAAAAGATCGACGGCGAATGGTATTTTTTCGATGCTTCGGGTTACATGCAGACAGGCTGGATCAGATCCGGCAGCACCTGGTACTATCTCGAATCCGACGGTGCAATGATTTCAGATACATGGGAGATGATCGACGGTAAACTCTATTGCTTCAACAAGAGCGGAGCGATGGAATCCAATAAGTGGATCGCATACGATGAAGTATCACTGTCTTATCTCGACTTTGATACAGTCGGATCCGCATTAGAAGTTGCACAAAATCTTCAAAAAGAATATGAAGGCAAGAAAATGTGGCGTTACGTAGGATCGGACGGTGCCGCATATGTCGGCTGGAGAACCGTAGGCGGTCAGTGGTATTATTTCGACTCAGAGATCGATACCGTGAATAACTATGTGGATATGTATACAAACTTATATTTGTATGACAATGAAGACCGTTACGGAGCCATGCGTTACGGCTGGCTGCTGGAAGATGACGACTCTTTTTATTTCTTCGATGGTAATGGTGAATATCTGAACGACGGATGGTTCAACTATGAAGGCTCAAACAGCTGGTTATACTTCCAGTCAGACGGACGTGCCGTCAAAGGCTGGAAAAAGATTGACGGCTACTGGTATTATTTCTACCCCTATAACGCCGTTATACTGTATGACACTTCTTTTCCCATAGATGATAACCGCTATTATTTTAAGTCAAACGGTCAGATGCTGGAAAGCGGATGGTATAAAGACGGTTCAGGTGACTGGTATTTAGCCAAATCCAACGGAGTTCTTTACAGTTATGAATGGTATCAGGAAAACGGTAAATGGTATTACTTCAACTATAGCGGTAAGATGATATGCGACAGAACGAATTATCCCATCGGCGGCAAGTACTATGACTTTGACAGCCACGGCGTATGCACTAATCCTTACAGCGGAAGAACCAAAACCACTTAAGAACAACAGTGAGTTGCTCCATGCGGCTCACTGCTTTATTTTAGAACCCAAAACACACAGGAGGTAAGATCTTATGCAGATTAAGAAACTGTTAGCCTCTGCCCTCACCGCAGGACTGATGCTCTCATTCATCCCCGCTGCATCTATGGCCGATTCCACAGGTTGGCAGGGTAACTATTCCGACGGGTGGCGTTACTACACATCTGATTCGGATTATGTAAAGAACGACTGGAAAAAGATCGAAGGCGAATGGTATTACTTCGATGGTTCCGGTTACATGCAGACAGGCTGGCTCAAGTCCGGAAACACCTGGTACTATCTTCGTTCCAACGGTTCCATGATCTCAGATTCATGGGAAATCATCGGCGGCAAGCTCTACTGCTTCAACTCAAGCGGTGCGATGGAAGCCAATAAGTGGATCAATTGCGGCGAATACTATGTCGGAGGCCAATTGGAAGAGATGTGTTGGCATGAGGACACAGCCGAAGTGGTTGCGCAATACCGCGGCAAGAAACTCTGGCGTTATGTAGGCTCTGACGGCGCCGCATATACCGGCTGGAAGAAAGTTGACGGTGAATGGTATCACTTTAACGACACCGAATATAAAGACGGATATATGCTGGATACGGACAGCTATCATCAGGGTGCCTACGCCGTAATGACTTATGGTACTTTCACTGACGCAGAAACAGATGCAATTTATCACACAGACGGTGACGGCAAGTATTTAAGAAGCGGCTGGACTCAGGGCGTAAGTTTTTATGCTCCGCAGGATTGGTATTACTTCGGCTCTGACGGAAAGATGTATATCGGCTGGCATCAGATCAACGGCAAATGGTATTACTTCGGCGGTGATGATTGGGAATCCGGATTTATGTGCAGAGGCCGCATCGAAACATACGAGAACGGCTATGAAATCTGGGTTTTAGATGAGAATGGCGCAATGCAGACAGGCTGGTGCAGAGCTGAGGGTGGACGTTGGTTTTATGCCAGATCCAATGGTTCCTGCTATCACGAGGAATGGCTGTACGACGGCGGCAAATGGTACTATTTCAATAATATCGGAAGAATGTATGAGAAAGTTACGAATCTTGAGATCAACGGCAAGGGTTACGACTTCGATTCATCCGGTGCATGCACCAACCCCAGCGGCAGAAAGATCACGGGATGGTACGAGAGAAAATACGATTCACAACACAGATACGTAGATTGGGAGTCAAATGACTGGAGTTACTTCGATTCCGACGGAAATAAGATCGTTGATACACAGAATTATCTGATCGACGGAAAATACTACGACTTCGATGCAAAAGGAGTCTGCAAGAATCCTTATTCCGGCAGAACATACGAAGCATTCAGCTGATGAGAATGTAATCTGATTTTACCTAAGAGGGCTGTCTCACACATCGTGAGATGGCCCTTTCGGATTGTTGACCGGCGAAAAACAGGTTTCTCATTTTGTAACCCCTGTTTTTCATCGGTATGCTCTTAAATTGTTTAATACCGATGATTGGCTAGGCCCGGGTGTGTCTGAAATCCGGAAAAATATCTCATATCGACACAAATTTCCGGCAACTGTGTCGAAACAGAAAAATAATCCGGTTTACCGATGAATACCTGCTTAAATTTTCATCGGTATTTTGGGAAAAATCATGATACCGATGAAAAAGCCCATTTCAAAATGAGAAAAGTAATCTCCCCCTTACCTCGGTCTGAAACTTCCAGCCGCCCTATTGAAGAATTCGAATCCCGATGTGTCCCCATATACCTCGCTGAGTTTCATGGAAGGAACATACTGGAGATTAACGGTAAAGTCCATAAAAGGAAGTCCCAATGCCTCGCAGTCTTTCTTAAGTGCATCAGTCAGTTCTTTCTCCCCTGCTATCTGTCTCAGAGACCACGAGGGTCCGCATCTTAGTTCGTCAGAACCTTCGTCTTCTATCTTTCCGGAATATATGAATGTGTCGCTGCACGCAAGTCTTACATAGAGTTCGTAGCTGCCGCCCTCTATCAGGAATCTGTCGTATTCCTCATCGAAATATGCCAGTTCCTGTCTGTCCATGACCATGCTGACTTCAGTCTTTCCACTCGCCTTAACGAATACCTTCTCAAATGCTTTGAGTTCTCTTACGGCACGTGACTTATATGAGAAAGGCTTTTTCACATACAGCTGAACCACCGTTTTGCCGTCACGTCCGCTGCTGTTTGAAACAGCACATTCAAGATGTATCTTGCCGCCTTCTGCATAAGATCGGATGCCTTCAACGGCAAAATCCGAATAGGACAGTCCGTAGCCGAATGAATATAACGGTTTTATGCCGCGCTTATCGTAACCTCTATATCCGACAAAGATTCCTTCTCCGTAATTGCATGTAAGGCTGTCCGGATAGCAGAGATAAGCAGGCGTGTCTTTATATGAGACCGGGAACGTGCACGGCAGTGCGCCGGAAGGATTAACCTTGCCGGTTATAATGTCTGCCATGGCTTTTGCACCCATCATGCCGGGATAGAAAACAGCAAATACGGAATCAACCGTCTCTTCTATTCCCTGCAGTTCAACCGGGCCCGGTGTATTAAGGATCAGGCATATCTTTCCTTCGCCGCGGTTCCTCCCGAGTCTTTCTATGAGAGATCTCGTCTGAAGATCAAGATTCAGACCCGGCCTGTCCGCACCCTCGCCTGATTCGATGGTCTCGATCACTATGGCCGTTGCGCCGTTAAGAAAGGCATCGTAATCGTCCCTTAAGACGTTCTCTTCACCTAATATGCTGCCCAGTTCCGTGAACAGATCCGTGGCTCTGTCAGTCATGACCTGGGCGCTGCCCGTACCGGAAATACGGAACGATCCGGGGCAGAAGAATACGACTTTTGAATCTTTATCCAGAGGCATGTGCGAATCGTTCCTGAGCATGACGATTCCTTCTGCGGCAGCATCGTAAGCCGCCTTATCACCGGTCTCTTTATACTTCTCATCAGTCAGGCCGTCAGGTGCCTTAACGCCGCTGAATCTGTCTATCAGGCTGAGCACCCTCTCTGCGGCATTATCCAGATCTTCCAGGGATAACCTGCCGTCTTCTGCTGCCTTAATAATCGCGGAAGGATCCCACGGTCCTGGCATAAACACGTCCTGTCCTGCAGCGACCGAATCACCTGAATCTCTGACCACTCCGTCCCAGTCGGTTATGGTGACACCTTCGTATCCCCATTCATTTCTGAGGACATCATTCAGGAGCCAGGAATTCTCAGAGCAGTGTACGCCGTTGATCGACGGATATGCGGTCATCAGTGTTGAAGCGACTTTGCAGCATGCCTCAAATGCCGGAAAATATATCTCTCTTAATGCGCGGACCGATACGAGTTCATTGATTACTTTTCTGTTGATCTCCAGATTGTTGCACGCAAAATGCTTAACGTCCGAAGCTACACCCATGCTCTCAACGCCTTTGCACATCTGTGGAGCAAGAGTTCTCGCGAGGAGGGGATCTTCGGAATAGCCTTCAAAGAACCTGCCGTTAAGAGGCTCTCTTAAGATATTGCAGTTAGGCGTTCCGAGGAGCACTCCGACATGGTAAACGGATGCCTCCATACCGAGTGCCTTGCCGGTCTCATATACCACGTCAGGATTCCATGTTGCCGCCAGGAGGATCCCCGGCGGATAGCATCCGGGTGCTGTCTCAATACCGTCCCTGAACCTGACCAGGCGTGAATTAAGTTCTTCTCTTAACTCTTTCTCGTGAGCGGTAAGCTTATCCGTATCATAGAAATTGCGGATAACATTCATGCCCTCTTCCGGAGAATACTTTTTGGTCAGCTCTTCATCGATGAGGCAGTGGCCGAAGAGGTGTTCGAAATTAATACCCGTTCCGCCGTCCTGCATGCTGAGTTCAGGAATGTGACCTGCTGCGGATTCGAATCCTCCGATGGAGAACGGTGAGGTTCCGCAGAGGAGCCTCGCCTTATCTGCAACGGTCATTTCCGACACGGTCTTTTTTATATCCATCAGGATCTCCTTACACGATCTGATCTAAAATAAACGGATCCTTGATCTTATTATCCTCAGCGAAAAGAAGTATCTTCGAGATTACTTCCGCAGTCTTCGGATCGTCATCAACAAACGGCAGGAAGATCCTTCCCCTCTTCTGTGAGTGGACAGGAAGGACATTGATCATGAGACCGCCTTCGAGGTGGATTATGCCGCTGCCCAGGTGCACGGTGTAATTTGCGCGTGTACCCTTGATAAGCGCGTGCGAATCCGTAAAGGATACGTTCTTGAGCTTGAAACTCTTGCATGTAAACTCTGCAACGGCACGGCGCATCTCGACTGTCGAATGCGACATCTCGGGATCGACTTCGCCTGCATGGGCAACGCTTACCGCGAGGTCAACATCACGCATTACCTCCGAGAAGAGGATATCCGGAACATCCTTGATCTGTATTGCCTCTCCGGTCTTACGGTCGAAGAATGCTACCCACTCTAATGTCGGTGCTTCAACGTCAGACGGTGAGAACCAGTCTGCCAGAGCAAAGATCGTGGCAATGATGTTCTCCTTGTAGTAGACCTTCTGAAGACCGTCCTCGACATCTGCGACCCAGCGTCTGTTCTTGAGAACACCGACCGTCAGCTTCGTCTGGATCTGGTTGCCTGCATAACGTCTTGAATCAAAAGCATTGATCTCTTCTTCAGTCTTTACGTAGAGCTCACGGAAAACCTGCTTGAACGGCTGTGCGATCTCATTCTCGAATATCAGGGCCTGCATTTCTTTCCATACGCCCGCCTTGAACATCGTATATGAATGGGCAACAAAGACTTCGCCGCCCTTCTTGGCCTTGAGATCTTTCCACAGGCCGAACTGTCCGTCAGTCTCGAAAACCAGCGCATCGATCATGCCGGTCAGAACAGGATTTGTGCGCATGGCATCGATCTCTTCCTTCGTGAAGGAAGTTCTGCTCTCCATTGCTTCTTCGAGCATGATCTTTGTACGTCTGTACTGCTCGGTAAATGTCTTCTTTGCTTCCTGGAGATCAAGAACCTGTTCGTTCTTTTTAAGCGCTGCAGGAATGGATTTTAATTCCTTGCCACCCTTTACTGTCTTAATGTCGACCTTGCCGGAATCAACAACGAGACACATCTCGACGTCTCCGATCTTCTGCATCTCCCAGTAGCCGGCGAGTTCTGAGGCAATGTCATTCTCCATCTTGAGAATGAATCTGGTCTCGTCGGGATACCCCTGCGAAGTCGCCATGTTCTTAATGGCTGTCTCACCTGCCAGTTTCTCGCTCGCACGTCTCTGCGCGCCGAACTTCTTGCTCTCCTTGATGAACTGCCTGATATAGCTGTATCTCTCACGGATCTCCTCATCGCTTCCCGAGAGGATCGCATATGCCATGAGCAGGTCCTTATTACGCTTCTTCTCGATCTCGTCTCTTGTCTTCTTCGGATCGAGCTTGCCGGTTGCGGCATCGGCATATTTTCTTCCGCGGGCATGCTTTGCACCGTCGGAAATATACTTGGCGGCATCGTAGATTTCTTCGAATTTCTTCTCGCCTAAAACAGCGTAAACTTCATCGAACCATTCCTTGTCAAAAGCGCCCGCGTTGAATTCGTCTTCGGAGAGCGGAGAATATTTTGCTATGACAGCCTTACGCTTCTCATCGAACTTCTCGTTCATGTGCGCCATGAAATAGTAACAGCCGGAATGGAATCCGGGTATTTGCAGGAGCTCTCCGATAATGTCGAGCCACTCAGGCGCGAAAAGTCCTGCCTCAATGAGGCGCTTTTCCTTGATGTCCGTACCCTTGAGCATCTGTTTAAGCTTTGCTGCCTGTTCCTTCACGTCGCCTTCACGGCTGTCGGGAACACAGACACCCAGAAGGTGCGACAATACATTCTCTTTAGTATCCGAACTGTTGTAGGAGATATATCTCGAACGGTTAAATGTGCTCTTTCCGAATGCCTTCAGGATACCAACAAAGTAATCAAGACCGTAAATCCTTCCGATGTCTCTCATGATGGCTGAGTATTCGGTAGGTGTATCACCTCGTTTAAGTTCTTTCCTGACGCAGTAAGAAACAACAGTATCAAAACATTCCTCTGCCAGATCAAGGATCTTCTTCTCCTGATCCGTAAGCTTGTCCGGATCCACCGGCTCCTTCTCGTTCTTCCTTCCGAGGAGCTTTGCGACCGATGTGTTGCCGCCGTAAAAGTATCTCTTGGTCCTCGTGGACTTGGCATCGTTCCTCTCACGGATGAAGATGATCACGTTAGAGAGCATTCTCAATGTCTCACTCTCAAATCCGTCGAAGATCCTCTTGTACAGAAAATCTTTTGTGATCAGACCGCCTGCACATGCGGCAATGTATTCATCAATACCCGGAATATTCTGTTTTTCTCTGTCAGGTTTGCTGTTGTACGTATAGTATGAGTACAGGATAAGATCCCTGGAATAGTTGCCGTCAAACTTCTGAACCAGCGAATATCTGATCGGGAATGACTTGAGATCGTGGAACATTCCGCTTATGAACATCGAAAAACCGCCTTCAGTCAACGGTGTTCTCGTAAAGTTCTCTTTTTTCAGATTTGTTGCACGCTTCTCGAGAATGTCTGCTTTCGAGAAGGAAAAGATCATGGGATCATCAGAATGCGTAACATGATCTGCTACCGCGCGGCCAATATCTGATTTGATCTGGCTTATGTCATGTTTGCCGGACAGATATGAGAGAACGTCTCTGAAATCCCTGGAATGCTTATAGCCTTTCAGTTCGAACCCGTTAAGTTCCGGGCCGAAATACTCTGCGATGTATTTATCACAGAACTCTTTATACCCCTTTACATCGCCCGCATATCTGAAATCACTATGTCTTTCCATCAGGAAAGTGAGTCTTAACAGTTCATCCTCAGTCTTAACATATTCATCGTAGAAAGAATCCCAGAGTTCGGGGAAAGGCATGATCTGTTTGCCGTCAACGTATCTTCTGACAATACCGTTGCCGAGTAGTCTCTTCTCGCCCCATACCTCATATTCCAGATCCTTGTTCTTCTCGATAAAGTCATCAAGTTCCTTAAACAGCTTGATGTCATCGATTTTCACCTTCTTGCTGAGGAGCTTTTTGCCTATCTTCTTATTCGGGAAAACCCTGTCCCAGACCTTGTTGCACTCCTTGATGAGTTCCTGATCTATAACCGGCTCGTAATCAGCCGCAGGATCAAAGAGACCCCTGCCTTCTGATGCGTCATCTGCCCCGTCATCAGAGGATCCGTTGATCTCATCTAAAAGGACCTGCTCCTGTGTCGTGGGTGAAGAAATGACCGCCGTCTTTTCAGCAGCCTTTGCGAACGAAGGTGAATTCTCTTTCTTCATGCGAAGGATCATGTCCAGACATGCCGTACGCTTCTCTTCGGATTTATCTGACAGGAGACGCTCGAACATGGAGATCTTATCTTCATCTTCCATCGTCATCAGCATTGAGATTACATTCTGTCTCATGTCGGAACGCTTAAGTCTCAGCATGTCTTCGAGGATCCCGTAACAGAATGCAGGGAGCTTACCTTCACCTGCTCTGATATCAGGCTCAAGACATGTGGTATCGCGCTGCAGTTCATGTTTCAGCATGCGGTTGGCACGGTCTCTCGTCTGCTCCTCACCGTCACCCATTGCCCTGGTAAGGATCTCATATTCTTCCCTGTTAACAGGCTCATTAAGGAGCAGCGCAAGAGCGTATTCTCTCTCCCATTTATCGACAGAAGCAATGTCTCTTGCTGCTTCGAGTGTTAAGTTCTTATCCATCGATGCGCTCGCGCAGAATGCCATTCTCGAGACACAGTCGGTCTTTGTCAGTGAGATCTTGACCCACGGGAAAACCAGACCTTCATATTCGAGTTTTTTATTCGGGATCAGTGCCATTACATCTTTGAGGATAAAGAATGCTTCTCTGGCCTCTTTCTCATCCTCAAAATAGAATGCCGGGTTGGCAAATACCCTGTGCGTGACGAATTCACGGTATGCGCCGCCTTCTTTCTTCAGTGCGCTCATCATTGCGGAAGAACGGCTGATCATGAACCTGCCCATCGCGAGTGCAAGGATCTCAGGTTCATCCTGCTTCTTTGCAAGGATCCTCATGAACACTTTGGAATCATAACAGAAATTCAGAAGGAAAAATGCAGCCGTGAGCCTCTGCTCCCTGCCGCCGTTAAATACGAGATCTTCACCCTTTGCAAATGCATCTTCGACATTCTCTGTTCCGATCGACCAGAGGGCAAGATAGATCTCCATGTGATCGTCACTCGCGAAAGCCTTATCGCGTGCGGAAGCATCCGTAAGATATGTATGTATGAGCTGGCTCTGCTTCTTGGTAATGCGGTCGCCGCCTTTTTCTTCGTAAGATACAAGACCTGTGGTCACCTCGACCGCGCGCTGCACGGATGAGAAACGCAGAAGATCATTATCGAGGATCACCTTAAACATGTAATCAAATGCTTCACGCGTACCGAAGTCCATGCTCTCGCATACAGCTTGACGCAGGCCTTCCTGCAGACGTGCCGCGAGCAGGAGCTTCTCCATCAGTTCATACATCTTGGGATCATTACAGAGGAATATTCCGCGGATGATCTCAAGACTTACCGTTCCGCCGCTGTTCATGACGATGTCTTCAAGAGTCTGACGTATCTTCTTATCGCCGTTATCGATCAATGCGGCGATTACAAACGGGAACTCCTCAGATCCATATGAATAGTTCTTATAAGCAGTTAATTCATCGGAAACGTTCTCGAGCAGATAATCGTTTATGTCGGCATTAATGATCGAGAACGTGATGAACTCGATCAGGATGCTGTGGATCAGTTTTATGTATGTGCAGTAATCATGGCTCCTGAAGTTCCTTCTGAACATGGAATTATCGTACTGATATGCCCTTACCCTGTCGATCTCATAGTAGAACAGAGGGAGCAGATCGGGCTTAATGAGCTTCTTGAGGTCCTTGTCGTATTGTTTGAAAAATGCGGAAGGAAAGTCATTCTTAAGAGCCTGCTTATATTTCTTCTCCAGACCGTCAGGCGTTGTAGACGAACCGTGGAGTATGTCATTGACCAGGTGCTGAAGATCAGTACAAGTTCCTGATACCCGTTTTGCACTTTCCTCTTTGATGCGCTTTGATACCTGACTGAAAAGCTTATAGTTGTCGCTCATAAATAGATTACCCCCGTATATAAAGTTTTTCGTGATTACCAGATACGTCCTGCCAGCATTGTCAGTCTGACAAAGCTGATAGTGTCATTCTCATGCAGTTCGATGCTGCAGTTCTTAAGTTCTTCTTCTGTTGGTGTCGGCTGCTCTGAACTCACCTCAACCAGTTCATCATTGATGAATATGGCGACCAGGCCGTCACGGTATGCGAGCACAGCCGTATCGATTGCCTCATTAACATCAGGCATCTTGTCGTTATAAATGATCCCGAAAGAAACTCTTCCGATCTCCGCGAGATCATTTATCTGCTCTTCAGTTAACGGAGCTTCATTATCATTTGCTCTTTTGCAGAAATCACCGACCATGATCTTAACCGTATTTGCGATCAGGTCATAAACATTTGCCGGAACATCCTTATACTCAAGAGGAACCGTCTTTATCCTCTTGTTCTTTCCGATGCTCTTCTGATTAACAAGAACTATCATATCCCCATACTCCCCGAAAACATCATCCCAGAATCTTCTGTCCCATCTCAAGGATGCTGTCCTCAAGAACGCAGAAGATTATTTCTATTTCGTAATCCGGATTATCTGAAATAAAATCCCTGCATGCCATAATGGCCCTCTCCCATGCCTGCTCCTGCGGATAACCGTAGATGCCTGCAGAGATGAGAGGGAATCCTATCGAATGAAGGTCATTTTCTTTCGCGACTTCCAGAGAACTCTTATAAGCACTGTAAAGTAACTCTGGTTCATTCTTCTTACCGCCGTGCCAGACAGGTCCCACTGCGTGGATAACGTTCTTTGCAGGAAGATTAAATCCCGGTGTGATAACGGCAGAACCTGTCGGACAATGACCGAGCTTCATGCATGCCGCCGTCATCTTCGCGACACCTGCTCCGCGGAAAATATATCCGCACACGCCGCCTCCCATCATGAGCGCGGAATTGGCAGCATTAACGACTGCATCCGCCTGAAGATCCGTAATACTCAACTTCCTGATGGTAATGCTGCTCATGGACGTTACCCCGTCTTTAATCTGATTATTTCTTTTTAGATGAACCTGACTTACTGTTTTTTGAAGAATTTGATTTTGTATTGCTGCCTGATGACTTCTTTGAGCCTGACTTGCCTTTGCCGTTCTTACCGCCCTTACGGTCTACCGTGTAGAAAATGAAGTAGACCAGAACGGCCAGGAGCAGGACTGATCCGAGAGTAATGAATACTACGATCAGGACCTCGTTCGTGGTCATTGTGCCTGAACCGAAACCTGCACCCGGAACTGATGTGGGTGTGGGTGCCGCAACTGCGGGAAGATAAGTGCTGTCAGTATGGAAATTATGTGTCTTGGCCTCCATCTCGGCATATACGGAACGAGCCAGAGCATCCTGTGCATACTGACTGTGTGTAGCCTCGTCCATATCCTGGAGTCCTAAATAACCGACAAGGAAGTAACCGTATTCAGGCGCATAGATGATATCCATCTCGCCTTCCTTACGGTCAGGTCCATATGCCCATTCCTCGAACTTGGGAACCATCTGTCCTCTCGGAACTGAGATGTCGCCCTGGTCGCGGACTGCACCGCTCTCGAAAGCAGCCTCTGCAAGAGGCGTGATATCATCGATCTTCTTGCATGAATCCTTCATGTTGTTTGCTGCTGCAAGAGCGGCATCCTTGTCATCCTGCGATGCCGATTCGGGAGCATAGAAGAGCGCATATCTGATGTAAGGAACTTCCCACTCGAAGTTCTTAACGTATTCGTCTGAATATACGTTGGCGAGGAAGTATCTTTCGAGATACTTTCTGAATGTGGCCTCATCCATTCCGGGGCCGTACCAGGATGCGAGATACTCATCAAGTGAAACACCGGCCTCAGCGGCATCCTTGGTCCTTAAGTTGTTGATCATCTCGTCGATGGCCTGGTTTGTCTCATCGGAGATCGTAATGCCTTCATCCTGTGCACGCTTGCTCAGGATAAATGCGCTCTCCGTGGAATACTCTGCATATGCAACATAGTAATCGCCGTATGTGGCATATTCACTGCTCGTGAAAGTGGCAGACAGGTCGACATTGCCCATGGCCGTTGCAGGGTAATATCCCATGCTGGCATAGCCGCTCATCTCACTGAATGTGTTGATGAAATAGAAATTGGACTCCGAGACAGGGATAGCCTCGCCGTCGAAATAATACTGGTGGTTCAGATAATTCCAGAGCTGCGGACCGTAGTTCTTATCGATCTCTTTCTTTGCGGGATCAGTGTTGCATCCTGCGATCATGGCAGCGGCAAGCGCGGCTGAGAGTATTATTGCACCGAATTTTTTCATTATCCTGATTATCCTTTACGTAATTAGACTCTGTTAAAGGATAATTATATAACTCTTATACATTCCGTGGCAAATCAGGCCTTGATCAGGAGCCGTATTTACGGTATCTCTGATACCTTGCCTCGCAGAGAGCATCGCCGTCGAATTCCATGTTGTCCTTAATGAACACTGCAAGGTCCTGGGCGATCTGACCCGTGACTTCGGATATGTTGGCTCTTGTAAGATCCTCAGGTTCGGAGATGACCTTCTCAACGATACCGAGTGAGAGCATGTCATCCGCTGTGAGCTTCATCTCTGCTGCAGCTTCGGGAGCGCGCTTTGAATCCTTCCAGAGGATGCTTGCGTAGCCTTCGGGAGAGAGGATCGCGTAGATGGAATTCTCGAGCATCCAGACCTTGTCTGATACACCGAGTGCGAGAGCTCCGCCTGAACCTGCCTCACTGATTATGATGGACAATACCGGAACCTTAAGTGATGAGAGTTCGTAGAGGTTCTTTGCGATCGCTTCGCCCTGACCTCTCTCCTCTGCCTCCAGTCCGCAGTATGCGCCGGGAGTATCGATGATGCAGATAACCGGACGCTTAAACTTCTCAGCTTCACGCATGAGCCTTAATGCCTTGCGGTAACCATCAGGTGAAGGCATGCCGAAGTTGCGCTCGACATTTTGCTTTGTATCGTGGCCTTTGGACTCCGCGATGACTGTGACTGCGCGGCCTGCAAATGTTGCAATACCGCCCATGACCGCCTTGTCGTCCTTAACGAATCTGTCTCCGTGGAACTCGATGAAATCAGGGAACAGCACCTTGATATAGTCCTGAGCTACGGGACGGTCCTTGCCTCTGGAGATCATTACCTTATCCCAGGGTGTGAGCTTTGACTTGCGTGAAGACTTTGTCTTCTTGGTCTTCTCACTCTCATAGGCGAATTCGCCGTTATTCTCGTGGAGCTTTAAGATGTTGCTCAGATACTTCTTCATTCCCTTTCGCGCTACAACGGCATCAACAAAGCCGTGCTCGAGCAGGAACTCGGATCTCTGGAATCCTTCGGGGAGCTTCTGTCCGATCGTCTGTTCAATAACACGGGGGCCCGCAAATCCGATCAGTGCGCCGGGCTCTGCAAGGATGATGTCTCCCAGCATTGCAAAACTTGCGGTAACGCCGCCCGTAGTAGGGTCGGTCAATACAGTAATATAAAGAAGTCCCTTATCGGAATGTCTCTTGATAGCTGCGGAAGTCTTTGCCATCTGCATGAGGGAGATGATGCCTTCCTGCATTCTCGCACCGCCTGATGCGGTGAACATAATTACGGGAAGATCCATGTCCGCAGCACGCTCGAAGAGTCTTGTGATCTTCTCGCCTACGACGCTTCCCATGGATGCCATCATGAAGCGGCAGTCCATGACGCCGATGCATGTCTCGTGTCCGTTGATAAGACCCTTACCGGTGACGACCGCCTCATCGAGTTCGGTCTTCTCCTGGAGTCTCTTAATCTTATCTTCGTATCCGGGTGTCTTAAGAGGATTGGTCTCTCCGATGTCGGTATCCCATTCCTCAAAAGTACCTTTATCTATGATGTTGCCTATTCTCGTGGAAGCGAACATGCGGAAATAGTTGCCGCATGACGGGCATACAAATAAGTCTTTTCGGAGCTCTTCTGCAAATATCGTCTGACCGCATTTATCGCACTTATGGAACAGTCCCTGGGGAGTCTGGGGAGCTGACTGCTCCTCCTTCTTCTCAGTCTCGTTGTTGCCTGTCTGCGTCTTCTTGAATAAATATCTGAGTTCCATTTATCTAGCCTTATTTGCGTGAATGTTTATCGATGAAATCAATGTCGGTCTTACCCTCTTCAAAATCGGAGTCATTTAAGATCCCGTACTGGTAATCGACATTGGTCTTGATGCCTGTGATTATGACCTCGCCCAGCGCAGTTTTTGCCTTCCTGATTGCCTCATCACGTGTCGGTGCCCATACAGATAACTTCGCGAGCATCGAATCGTAGTAAGGCGGGATCTCAAGACCTGAATAAACTGCGGAGTCAACACGTACTCCCTTGCCTCCCGGGAGGTAAGCCATGTCGATCTTGCCGGGGCACGGTCTGAATTTGTGGTCGGGGTCTTCAGCATTGATCCTGACTTCGATGGAGTGACCTGAGAACTTAACGTCATCTTGTGTGAAGCTCAGAGGCTCGCCTGCAGCGATCCTGATCTGCTCCTTGATGAGATCGATACCCGTTACCCATTCGGTGATGGGGTGCTCGACCTGGATCCTCGTGTTCATCTCCATGAAGTAGAACTTGCCTGAAGGTTCGAGAAGGAACTCAACGGTTCCCGCATTCTCGTAATTAACTGCCTTTGCAGCCTTAACAGCCGCTTCGCAGATCTCTTTTCGTAAGTCTTCGCTCAATGTGGCACAGGGTGTCTCTTCGATGAGCTTCTGGTGATTTCTCTGGATCGAGCAGTCACGCTCACCAAGATGAACGACGTTGCCGAACTTGTCAGCCAGGATCTGAACCTCGATGTGCTTCGGATGCTCGACGTAATGCTCGATATACATCATGTCATCGCCGAACGCATTCTTAGCCTCTGTCTGTGCAGTAAGGAACGCCTGCTCGAAAACATCCTTGTTCCTGGCGATCCTCATACCCTTGCCGCCGCCGCCCAATGAGGCCTTGATCATGACAGGATATGTCGCAATGTCAGCGAGCTCGAGGCCTTCTTTTACCGTGTTGACTGCCTGCGCGCTGCCGGGAATGGTAGGAACGCCTGCATCCATCATGGTCTTCTTTGCCTGGGCCTTGTTGCCTGATGCAGCGATCATCTCGGATGAAGGACCGATGAAAGTGATGTTGCATCTCTCGCAGATCCTTGCGAACTTGGAATCTTCAGATAAGAATCCGAATCCGGGATGAATGGCATCAGCGCCTGATGTGATCGTTGCGCTGATTATCCTTCCGATGTTTAAGTAACTCTCGGAAGACTGCGCCGGACCGATGCAGATGGTATGGTCTGCGAGCATGGCATGAAGGGCATTTCTGTCAGGCTCGGAACATACCGCAACCGTCTCAATACCCATCTCACGGCACGCTCTGATGATACGTACCGCGATCTCGCCTCTGTTTGCTATAAGGACCTTCTTGATCATCTGCTTCTTAGCTCCGCGGTTAAATTTTTACTGAAGGATTGCGAACTTGAGTGTTGCCTGTACGGCTACCTTGCCGTTAACTGTTGCAACAGCTTCGCCGAGGCCTACGGGTCCTCTGATGGCTGTGATCCTTGTCTCAAGTCTTACTGTGTCACCGGGAACGACTGCTGTCTTGAACTTGCACTTGTCGATACCTGCGAACACAGCGATCTTGCCCTTGAAATCTTCTCTTGAAAGGATCGCAACAGCACCTGTCTGCGCGAGAGCCTCTACTGTGATAACACCCGGAACGATAGGCATCTCAGGGAAATGTCCTCTGAAGAAATACTCGTCATAAGTGAAATTCTTATAAGCGATGGCATATTCACCCGGAACATAATCCTCAACCTTATCGATGAGAAGGAAAGGATGTCTGTGGGGAATGATCTTCATGATCTCCTGTGTGTTAAGCGCGTTAGCCATTAATTGTTCCTCCTGTTATCAGCTGATCTTGAACAAAGGCTGGCCGAATTCAACAGCCTCGCCGTTATTAACTAGTATCTCTGAGATCATGCCGTCACAATCTGACTCGATCTCATTCATCATCTTCATTGCCTCAACGATGGCAAGTATCTGACCTTTCTTGACGCGGTCGCCGATCTTGACGAAAGGTGCGCTGTCAGCAGCAGGAGCCGCATAGAAAGTACCTACGAGAGGTGACTTGATGATGAATACGTTATCGTCGTCATCGTCGTCTCCGCTTGCAGTCTCAGCTGCCTGTGCCATAGCCTGTGAGATATCCGGTACGGACATTGCCGTAACGTTGCCCTGCTGTGCCGATACAGCCTGGACAAAGCCTCTGGAGGCATGGAGAGATACTGAGAAGTCACCTTCCTTGTAATCGAAACTGTCGAGACCTGATTCAGATACGGCCTTGATAAGGGTCGTCATCTCATCCAGTGTCAGTCCTGTTCTGGGGTTCTTGTCTGCTGCCATAATCCTTCCCCCTTATTCTTCGAACTTCTTGACGATCAGCGAAGCATTGTGTCCGCCGAAGCCCAGGTTGTTTGTCATAGCGTATATTATATTGCGATTCTTAGGTTCAATAAAGGTATAATCCAGATCCATCTCACCTTCAGTCTCTTTCGAGCCTGCCGTAACGTGAACATATCCGTCCTGAATTGCCTTGACGCATGTGATGAGCTCAACGCCGCCTGCGCCGCCCAGAACGTGACCGATCATGGACTTTGTTGAGTTGATGGAAACCTTCTTGATGTCTTCCTTGAACGCATACTTCATTGCACGTGTCTCGAAGAGATCGTTATGGTGTGTTGAAGTACCGTGAGCATTGATGTAGTCAACGTCGGAAGGCTTGATGCCTGCTTCCTTCATT
>JAEEGL012335237.1_pt1 | contig 18036 bp, 14 predicted proteins | sample 9134231 | NCBI WGS metagenome assembly JAEEGL01 (sample SAMN16246548, study PRJNA631951) | gut metagenome | biome: gut microbiome; feature: rumen; material: fiber-attached | host: Bos | place: Iran: Karaj | collected 2018-10 | reverse complement strand
TCTACTGCCCCATGCAGATCAAAACGACCTCCGAGGGATCGGAGGTCGTAAAAAATCATTCTTCTGTTTCTTCTTTTCCGTAAAGGATATCGTGAAGCATTGTGGCATTCTGATCGTCTATGGTAACTACTTCCCATTCAACGGGATTGCCATCCGCATCGTAGTGATGCACCACTCTTTCCTCGGCATAATGTCCGCTGAAAGGTACCCTGTATGTATCCAGCGTAAACATCTTCTTCTCCAGTACGATCTGTATGCATTCCGCAGCCAGTCCTTCAAGATTCTTGGGACATTTTACGTACTTCAGGCACTTGTTCATGAGTCCGTAAAGCTGCGTGATGGATGAGGTCTTAAATCTGTCAAAAAGCTTACCCAGTACAACACGCTGACGGTAAGTTCTTCCGAAGTCCATATACAGGCCGTTTGCTGTGGGAACTTTACGTATACGGCAGTAGCCCACCACCTGATTACCGGTCATGTACTGAGAACCTGTGACCACATTTCTCTGAGTCTTGTCGGAAATATAGTTGGTGGTGTTCAGGTACTTTGCTTCTTCGGCGGTAAGAGAGATCTCTATGCCTCCAAGAGTGTCAATGATGGATTCGAAACCTTCGTAATCGACCGTCACATAGCCGTCGCACTTGATCCCGAAATTAAACTCCACAGCCTCCATCAAAAGAGGGGCTCCGCCGAAAGCATAGGCAGCGTTCAGGCGGTTCAGTGTGTAATCCTCGTAATACTGGTTCGGAGGTATCTCCACATACATATCTCTCATGAGGGTCACAAGTTTCAAAGGGCCACCGTCCTTGTCAAGAGATGCGATCATCATTGAATCGGAACGGCTGACTCCCTCATAGGAATCTGCTCCGATGAGCAGGATGTTCACCACCGAATCATCCTCGGCAAAATGAGGATGTGGATCCATGGTAGGTGTGGGTACGGGTGTATCCGTAGCATCCGGATCCACCACTGCCTGAGTGGGTGTAGGTGTTACAGCGGGTATGAACTCGCTGAGATTGTCCGGGAGTTTTCCCGAAATATTGCCGGGTTGATCCGGATTGTTTTCCGGGTCCACTGTCTCGATCTTCGAGAAGAAAAACCTCATGGCTACTTTCGAAACAATGGCATGACCGGGTCTTGTGAAAAGAATGAACAGTGCAAACAATGCAACACATCCCGCAACAGCTCCAACGATCTTGGGCCATTTTTTCTTTTTGATCTTGAATTCATCGTTCATGACCATGGCAAGATGTTCACTGATGTCATCAATGGCCGTCTCGGAACTTTCCTGTGCCATAGCGCTGTCATCCGAGAAGAAATTGATCTCCGAAAGGTCTATGACCGGCAGTTCTTCCATCTCAGCCGCTCTTTGATGTCTTGCTTCCCTTTCGGCCTTGGTCTCGCCCCTGAACATTATATCTTCAACGGCCATACGCATCTCTTTGATCTCGTTCTTTTTTCTCTCTTCCTCTTCGGCTTTGAGTTCAGCCTCTCTGGCCTTCTCTTTTCTCAAAGCCTCCAATTCCTCTTCCGAGATAACGGGAACCTGCTCCGTTTCTTCTTCCACTCCGGTTTCTTGCTCCGCTTCAGCTTCTTCCGGCTCGGATGCTTCGGAAACAGATGCTTCGGTCTTTACTTCATCTTCGATAAAGCCTGCCGGCTCCAAAACATTTTCTTCCTTTAACTCTTCTTTAAGATCTTCTTCTATTGAGAAAGGCTCGGGAATGAATGTTTCTTCCGACACTTTATCTTTAATGTCCGGTTCCACAAACGTGATAAGTTCTTCATCGGAAGACTTATCCTCTTTTGTATTTTCCTCTACAGTCTTTTTTGTCTTCGTTTTCTGTGACGATCTAACCTTAGTGATAAGATCCTTGATCAGCCCTTTTCCCGAAAGATCCCATTCTTCTTCGTCATCGTCATCGGGATTTTCGACCCTTTTAACTTTGCGTGCGGCCTTTTTCACCTTGTCGCCCTCTGCAATGTTACGGACCATTTCACTTACTGCAAGAGCTTCCTCGGGATCTTCGGGTTCCAAAACGGCATTATCGACGTTTTCGGTGATCTCGTTCTCGTCTTTGATTTTGTTTTCAGTAAAATCCATTGGCATATCCACCTAAATCATTGAAGGCTGCAGATCAGCTTTTCAAGAAATCTGTACACTCTTACCGCAGATTCCAGTCCCAGACTTTCGTTTGGGCTGTGTACATCCGCCATATCGGGTCCAATTGAGATTATATCAAGTCCGGGACATTTGTCAAACAAAAGTCCGCATTCAAGTCCCGCATGCATCACTTCAAACACGGGTTCTTTTCCGTATTCTTTCTTGAAAAGATCCTTGAAGACTTCTCTGAGAACAGACTCTTTCTTGTATTCCCAAGCGGGATAATTTCCTTCCGTGGTGGATTCACCGCCGAGAATGGAAATGAGGTAGTCAAGTTTTTCGCTCATAAAGTTCTTAAAGCTGGTAACGGAACTCCTTAATGAGAATCTTACCACTGCATGTTTTTCTTCCGTGAAAACAATTCCCATATTCAGTGAACTTTCCACAAGGCCTGGGATCGCGGAACTCATCTTCTGGATACCGTTGGGAGCCTGAATAAGGAAATAGAGAAGGCTGCCGAAGGAATTGCCGTTTATGGCATTGACTGTTTTGGGATTGGGCACAATCACAAACTCAAATTCCAGACCCGGCTCGGAATTCTCCAGTTCCTTCTTGTACTTTGCGGCAAGATTTCCCGCCGCTTTCTTAAATTCTTCCGGCTCAAAATCCTTTATCACAACAGTGGCAAAAGCTTCCCTGGGGATGGCATTATCCAGTTTTCCGCCGTGCATATCCACAAGATTGAAATTGATGGGATTTCTGAGTTCGAACAAAAGTCTTGCCATGAGTTTGTTGGCATTTGTCCTGTTCTTGTCGATTTCCACACCGGAATGTCCTCCTGTGAGACCCTTGATCCTGATCTCGGTAACTATGCCCGTAACTTCTTCTCTGTTAAGATCCAGGACACAGTTCTGTCTGAGTCCGCCTGCGCATCCGCAGAACACTCTTCCTTCCTCTTCCGAGTCGATGTTTATGAGATAGGAAGCCTTAAGATCCGAGGTGTCCAGCGCCTGTGCACCGTACATGCCCGTTTCTTCATCGGTGGTCATCACCAGTTCCATGGCAGGATGTTTTGCATCCTTGTCCGCTATAAGAGCCATCATATAGGCAACGGCTATCCCGTCGTCACCTCCGAGAGTCGTTCCTTTGGCTCTAAGTCTTCCGTCTTCGATGTAAAGTTCCAGCGGATCTTTTGTAAAATCATGAGGACAGTCGGAGTCCTTCTCGCAGACCATGTCCATATGTCCCTGAAGCATGATGGTCTTTTTGTTCTCATATCCATCCGTTGCGGGAAGAAAAACCACCACGTTCTTCTTTTCATCCTGTCTGCATCTCGCATTATGCTCTTTTGCAAAACTCAAAAGATAATTCGAGATGGCATCCACATTTCCGGAACCGTGAGGTATCTTTGTAAGCTGTTCGAAGTAGAAAAGAATATTTTTGTAATCGTATTTCTCAGTAATATAACGCATTCTGTAGCCTTTCAGTTTTTAAAGGAATGGATGGGTGCAGGTATTCTTCCCTCTCTGTTTATAAACGTTGAACAGTCAAAACTGTTTACGGGCATAATGGGTGCATATCCCAAAAGTCCGCCGAACTCAACATTGTCGCCCACTTTCTTTCCGATGACGGGAATAAGTCTAACCGCTGTGGTCTTCTGATTTATCATACCGATGGCCATTTCATCCGCAATAATTCCGGACATCGTGGTTTCGGATGTATCCCCGGGAACCGCTATCATGTCCAGTCCCACCGAGCATACGCAGGTCATCGCTTCCAGTTTTTCTATGGTCAGGGCGCCTTTTTCAACCGCCTCGATCATTCCTCTGTCTTCACTTACGGGAATGAATGCTCCGGAAAGTCCGCCCACATAGGACGAAGCCATTACGCCGCCCTTCTTCACCTGATCGTTTAGGATAGCCAGTGCTGCCGTGGTTCCGGGGGCTCCGGGCTGTTCCAGACCGATCTCCTTTAATATGTCTGCAACCGAGTCTCCCACTGCGGGTGTGGGTGCAAGAGAAAGATCCACGATGCCGAAAGGAACTCCCAGCATTTCTGAAGCTTCTTTGGCTACGAGCTGTCCCACACGGGTGATCTTGAAAGCCGTCTTTTTTATGGTTTCGCAAAGGATTTCAAAACTCTCGCCCCTTACTGCTTCAAGAGCAGTCTTCACAACGCCCGGGCCGCTGACGCCCACATTTATGACCGCATCCGCTTCGGTAACGCCATGAAAAGCACCCGCCATAAAGGGATTGTCATCGGGAGCGTTACAAAAAACAACAAGTTTTGCACATCCTATGCAGGAATCGTCCTTTGTTTCTTCCGCGGTCTTTTTGATGACCTGACCGAGAAGTCTGACTGCATCCATATTTATTCCTGTTTTTGTGGAGCCCACATTTACGGAACTGCACACGACCTCAGTACTTTTCAACGCTTCGGGAATGGACAGGATGAGGTTTCTGTCTGCTTCCGTCATTCCTTTGCTCACCAGGGCGGAATAGCCTCCCAGGAAGTTTACTCCCACTTTTTTTGCGGCCCTGTCCAAGGTCTTCGCAATCTCAACAAAGTCTTCCGGCTTTTTGCAGCATGCGCCGCCTATAAGTGCGATGGGCGTCACCGAGATCCTCTTATTGACAATGGGGATCTTGTATTCCTTTTCAATAGCCTCGCCTGTTTCAACGAGTTTGCCTGCCAATGCGGTGATCTTATCATAGATCTTGTCACAGCAGGTCTTAAGGTCGGAATCGATACAGGAAAGAAGACTGATACCAAGGGTTATGGTTCTTACATCCAGCTTGGAATCGGTGATCATCCTGTTGGTTTCCATTACTTCGGATGGATTGATCATCTCTTAACTCCTAATTATTCTGTAATGTTAGATTCTGTGCATCATGTCAAAGATGTCTTCACGCTGGATCTTGACGGAAACACCGATATCCTGTCCCAGTGCTTCCAGTTCGTTTGCAAGAACAAGGAAGTCCTTGTCGATGTCGGTAACATCAACGATCATCATCATGTTAAAAAACTCCTTGACGATGGTCTGAGAGATATCCAGGATGTTGATACGGTTCTCTGCAAGATAGGTGCAGGTTTTCGCGATAATGCCCACACAATCTTTTCCTACTACAGTGATCACTGCCCTTTTCATAATGATTGCCCCTTTCCGGTCTGACGGCTTTTAAAGCCATATTGCCCTTATATGTTAAATTTATTTCTTTCTTTTTCAGATCTCTGCCACAAAAGAATGTACAAATCTCGGAGCCACATGTATTTCCGGACGTTTTTCCGGTTCCAGTCCGATGATGACTTCCGAATTTACGGTTTCATACGCAAGTTCCGGGAAATTGTTTTCTTCACTCAGGTGAGCAAGTATAACATGAGCCGTTTTTCTTTCCGATCCCCTGCAGAGCTTTACCACGAGCTTCGCACAATCATCATTGGAAAGATGTCCCTTTTTCCCTTTTACTCTTTCCTTTAAAGAATAGGGATAAACACCTGCCTCAAGCATATGAACATCGTGATTTGATTCCAGATATAAAAGATCCGAATTCAAAAGGTTTTTAACTATACTATCGTCGTAGAACCCAAGATCTGTCGCGGTTCCGATCTTTTTGCCGTTGCATTCGAAGCAATATGCAACGGGATCCGCCGCATCATGGGAAACCGAGAAAGGCGACACAAGTATATCGCCTATCATAAATGGGTTGCCGGGAATGACATGGTTCAAAAGCCCCTCATCGATCTTCCCTACTGAATATCGACCGCTTAATGCGGCTTCCAGTGTTCCTTTTGTCCCGTATATTGAAATGGCCTGCTTTCTGGCAAGCACTCCTATACTCTTGATATGGTCAATGTGTTCATGGGTGACGAGAAGCGCATCGATGTCATCTATGCTTTCTCCTATGGAAGAAAGTTCCTGAGTTATCCTGGCTCCGCTCGTGCCTGCATCAACAAGTATTTTTGTCAGACCGGAAGAAACAAAGATACAATTACCGCTGCTTCCGCTTGACAGACTGCAAATTTTCATTGTTACTCCAAAAACATTTTATCAGATCCAATGCAATTCCAAAGAATCTCCGTCCTTAATGAGATCTATGAAGGCTGCATTCACCTTGTTTATCTTTATCTCAAGATTGCTTCCCTGAGGCTTGTGGATGTCAAATCCGCTTGCATCGGAAGCATCCACGAAACGGTACTCACTTTTACCTTTAAGGGTAAGGGGTGCGCCGTTAAACAGCACCGTTATGGTGTAGTCTGTCGTGTTTTGAGCAGCGGCGGGCTTTTCATCGGGAGCTTTTGTTTCAGGGGTCTTTGCTTCGGAAGCCTTGATCTCAGCCTCCTGAGTAGCCTGAACCGCCTTTATCTCCTCTACTTTTTCACTGAGGGTGGGTTCAGCCGGTGCGGGATTTCTGTCAAGTTCCACCTTGAAATTTTCATAGACCTTGGTGTCCCTGTCCGCAGGTTCATTGTTAACGTATATGCCTTCTTTGTAGTCCATCCCCAGGCATTCAAGGATCTGACCCAGAGTGTAGTAATTAAGGGTTTCGATCTTATCTCCCTGTTTTATGCTGTAAAAACCTGAAACCAGGCTGCCGTTGGCAGACATGAATTTAGGACAGGTGATGTCTTTGCCGTTAACATTAAAGGTGATGGAACTCTTGAATTCCGGAAGTCTTTCGATGTCCTTCTGCCCGTCAGGACCTACAGTTGATTCTACAATTGTAATGTCGTCATTCGGCTCTATCAGAGTGTTGACTGAAGCAGGTTTTCCGTTAATGGTGATGACCGCCGCTTCTCCCAGTTCTCCCCTCACCAGTCTTGCCTGACCGTTCAGAGTGAACTCCAGTGCCTTTCCCCTCTTCGGGAAAAGGTTCTCGTTAGGATAGCCTGCGGCTATGGCCACGTCTATGACTGTAAGTTTGTTGTTGTCATAGAGTTTTACGGAATCACCGTTCAGTGAAGCATATACAAAATTGTTTTTCTTTTCATAATAATTCAGACAGATACCTATGGGGGTAACATAGAGAGGATCCGCCTTAAAGTCTCCGTTAACGGAGTTTACGAAGGAAAGGACTTCTTCTCCGCGAAGGGCCACTCTTTCCTTGGGAAGTTTGAGATGAGCCGCAAGGCTTTCGGTAAAGCCTTTGATCTTTCCGCCTCCTCCAACAACGAAGCAGGCGGAAACAGTCTTACCGCCGTTCACTTCAATGATCCTTTGGGCGATGAGCTTGGTCATCTCATCTATCTTATTCTTAAGCTCGGCATTTACATCCGCCGGTGTTGTTTTCTGTTTAAGTCCCATAATGTCCACATAAGAAATGGACTTCTTTTTGGAACATGCTTCAAGTTTGATGGCTTCTGCCGTATTGAATTCCACCAGATGATTGGCAGCCACCACTTCAGTCAGTGCATCTCCCGCCATTGGTATCATTCCGTAGGCAGTGATGCTCCCGTCCTTTGTGATGCAGATATCGCTCGTTCCCGCTCCAACATCCACAAGAGCAATGTTTAAGAGCCTGTATTTTTCCGGAATGGCCACAAGAATAGCCGCAATAGGCTCCAAAGTAAGGTTGTTTACTTTAAGTCCGGTCTTTTCAACTGTGGTGTAAAGTCCTTCGATGACTTCGTCCGGAAGGAAAGTTGCCAGCACATCGGCTCCGATCTTGGAAGCCTTGTGATCTGCAAGGTTGGACATCTGGAAATCGTTCAGATAATAATGTACTACCGTATAAGCGACACAGTAATAGTTGATGTTCTCTTCTCTGGCTCCTGCCTTTATGGCCGCATAGGCTTTTTCGACGCCCATGAGTTCCATCTCTCGTATGTTAACATCTTTGACGGTGATCTCTTCGGGGAAGGTCTCGTCCACACGGACTGTGACAGTCTTCAGTACGCGACCTGCGGCTGCTATGCAAACATCTGTAAGTTTTGTTCCCCCAAGTTGTTTTTCCAGGCTTCTCTTGACCTGCTTTATGGTTTCCGCAACTTTTCCGATGTCGTGGATCTGTCCGTCCAGCATGGCTCTCGTGTCATGCATTACCACTTCCTGGGCGACGACAGTAAAATCACTTGCATTCTTTTTGTATCCGACCGTCCCGACAACACTTCTCGTTCCAATATCAAGGCCGAAAACATATTGATCCGCTTTGCCCATCTTAAGACTCTCCTCCGTTAAAATCTAAACAAGTATTTTATCTGTTTTTTTCATCTGCGTCAAGAAACATTATTCGGGCCTCCGCTTCTTTCTTCCAGCTCTCCGATCCGTTGTGATTCTCCAGAACAAAGGTTGATGCGGCCCTGAATCCTTCATCCGAAAGCTGATTTTCCAAGATGCTTACGATCTTGGCTTCGTCCCAGTCTCTGGACGCCTTGATGCGCAGGATGCGCTCCTGCCTTGTGGCATATACGAACCAGACATCATCGCAGAGTCTGTCTATGCCGGATTCAATGAGCAGAGCCGCTTCCACCAGTACGATCCTGTGAGATGACTTCTCCATCCTTCTTAAAACTTCCTCTGTCACCAAGGGATGGGTGATACTGTTCAGCCTATCAAATCCTTTTTCCGATGCTCTCACCGCAAGAATAAGCTTTTCTCTTGAGATCTCATCACTCCCGTCTTCAAGGATCCCTTTGCCGTATTCCTCAAGCAGGGGTCCGTAGGTAGCCCCGCCCGGTTCCATGAGTTCATGGGCGATGACATCGCAATGGATGAATTCCGCGTCAAATCTGTTCACAAGGTAGTCGGAAACAGTGGATTTACCGCTTCCCGCACCGCCCGTAATGCCTATTACGATCTTGTTTTCATATCTTCTTTTCATTTAATGAGCCGCTTCCCAATTGTCTCCCGAAGCCACGGAGACTTCAAGTTTTACTTTAAGATCCGCCGCTTTCATCATTTCTTCCGCAACGATCTTTTTCACTTCTTCCGCTTCCTCCAAAGGAGTTTCCAGCAAAAGTTCATCGTGTACCTGGAGAAGGATCTTTGTTTTGAGATCTCTCGCTTTCAAAGCCCTGTTCACATTCACGAGGGCTATCTTCATAATGTCTGCGGCAGTTCCCTGGATGGGGGAATTCATAGCGATCCTTTCCGCTCCCTGACGCACCATGAAGTTATTTGCGTTAATGTCCTGAACGGGCCTTCTGCGTTTATAAAGCGTAATGGCATATCCGTTCTTCTTGGCATATTCCACCAAGGAATCAAGATAATCCTTTATGGCGGGATAGGTGGCAAAATACTGTTTGATGTAGTTCTCCGCCTCTTTTCTGGACACGTTGATCTCCTGTCCCAGACCGAAGGAACTCATACCATATATAATACCGAAGTTAACTGCCTTTGCGTTACTTCTCATCTCTTTGGTGACATCCTCGGGATCTATGTTAAAGACCTTGGCGGCGGTGATGCGGTGTATGTCCTGTCCCGATGAGTAGGCCTCGATGAGCCCGGGATCCCCGGACATATGCGCAAGAAGCCTCAGTTCGATCTGGGAATAGTCCGCATCCACAAAACAGCAGCCTGCTTTGGGAACAAACATCTTCCTTATCTCTCTTCCCGATTCCTTTCGGATGGGAATGTTCTGAAGATTGGGATCCGCACTGCTGAGTCTTCCGGTCATGGTGACCGTCTGATTGAACTTTGTATGTATCCTTCCGTCGGAACAGATGTAAGCACCCATTCCGTCGGCATAGGTTCCTTTCAATTTTGTAAGCTCTCTGTACTTAAGTATCTTGTCGGCGATGGGATCTTCATAGCGGAGTTTCTCAAGGACATCGGCATTCGTGGAATACCCGGTCTTGGTCTTTTTCCCTCCGGGAAGCTTCATTTTTTCAAAAAGCACTTCTCCCAGCTGTTTCGGCGAATTGATGTTGAATTCGCATCCCGCGGTCTTGTATATGTCTTTCTCTTCTTTTTCTATCTCTGAATTCAGATACCTTCCGTATTCCACAAGGGCATTACGGTCTATGCCTATGCCTTCCGTCTCCATTTCGCGAAGGTCAAAGAGAAGCGGCATTTCCACATCCTTGAAAAGGTCATACATTTCCTTTTCCTTGAGTTCCGAAACAGCCTTTGCTGCCGAACATAAAACCGCATGGGAATAGTGTCCCAGGAGTTCCGCCGCCTTTTGGGTCAGTTCTCCCGTAATGCTGTTATCAAGAAAAGCCTCCGAAAGAGTCATCTTTCCGAACACTTCCTTAACTTCGGGGAGTGTAAGCCCAAGAATGTCTCTGGCAAGATCACATTCGGTGTAGGAATTGCTTCCGGGATAAAGAAGATAGCATGCGATAGCCAGATCAATGACCTTATCCTTCACATCGACAAATTTTTCCGAAACTTCCTTGATGTCACAACAGGCCAGTTGTTTTCCGCCCTTTACCAGTTCGGTGATTCCGGTTAAAAGTTCCTTTTCCTCCTGCTTCGTATCAGTTATGAAACAAAAAGCGCTGTTTCCGCATTCAAGAGATGCGGCGATCATCTCTTTCGAAAAACCGTCATCGGAATCCATGGATGCCAGAGCCATTGAGACCCATTCTCCTTTTTCCGACTTCAATTTCTCAAAACATTTTTCATATCCCGAAGAGCCTCGTACCACCTTGAGTTCCGGTTCGGGAACGATCTCTTCTCCCTTTTGTTTCACAGAAGTGATCTCCGTTCTGGCTTCCTCGGAAAACTTCCCGAGAACAGATCTGAACTCCAGTTCCTTGCACATCTGATAAGCGTCGGGGGTGAATATGTCTCCCAGCTCCGCTTTTTCAAGGTCAAAATCGAAATCGCAATCCGTCTTGATGGTGGCAAGCCATTTGCAGAAATAGGCATCTTCTTTGCCGTTTACCAGCTTGTCGTGGTTTGCTCCTTTGATCTTATCTATGTTTTCATATATGCCGTCAAGGGAACCGAATTCCTGTAAGAGTTTTGTGGCTCCCACCTTTCCGATGCCTTCCACTCCCTTGTAATTGTCGGAAGTGTCTCCCATGATGGCCTTAAGGTCAATGATCAGAGAAGGTTTTTCAAGGCCGAATTCCGCCGCAAATTCTTCATTATTGTAGTTCTTGATCACAGTCTGACCCTTTGCTGTAGTGGGGATCCTGACTTTTATGACGTCCGTTGCCACCTGAAGAAGGTCTTTATCTCCCGAAACCACGGTGACTTCCATTCCCTCTTTTGCACAGCGTGTAGCCACGGTCCCTATGAGATCGTCCGCCTCATAGCCCCCTTTTTCCATAACAAAAATGCCCATGGCACGAAGCAGATCCTGCAAAACGGGAAACTGTGATAAAAGAGCTTCATCCATAGGTTTTCTTTGTGCTTTGTATTCTTTAAAAGCAAGATGTCTGAAGGTGGGTTCACAGACATCAAAAGCGATGGCAAGATACTTGGGCTTTTCCTCTTCCAAAAGTTTGAAAAGAATGCTCAAAAAGCCTTTTATACCGTTTGTATGCTGTCCTTTTGACGTAGTAAGATCCGCAAGGCCGAAATAGGCTCTGCAGAGAATGCTGTTGCCGTCTATCAATACGATCTTATCCATAAAAACTCCTGCATTTAATGATTTAAAACTGCCCGTTAAGGATCAGGCCCACGAGAAATCCCAGCCCGGAAGCAAAAGCCACCAACGACACCACGATGTTTCTCATACGTTTCTTTCTGTAGACAGCCTCATTCTCCACTTCCTTAAGCATGGACTCTATGTTCTGGGGCATATCCGATTCATCCGGTTCGTTCAGATAACGCACAGCCGAATAGAACATAAAATAAGCTTTCAGTTCCTCCATACATTCACTGCAATGTCTTATATGACGCACAAAAGCCAGAGATGTTTCATAAGGAAGTATACCTTTTATAAAATCTCCGTTCAGTTTTTGTACTTCTCTGCAATCCGAAGGAATAAAAGGCTTTATTTTATTTTTGATCTGTCTTTTTTTCATGGTATTGATTATAAAATTTGCCCATGATATTTGCAAGGGAATTTGAGAAAAAGCGGTTGAATTTCGTTTGTGTTTGTGGTAATATACACCCGTTGCTGGTGTGGCGGAATGGCAGACGCAACAGACTCAAAATCTGTCGTGGGCAACCACGTGCGGGTTCAAGTCCCGCCACCAGCATTTCTTCATTTCAGATAATGTATTTGGGAGGGCAAAGATATGGAGATCGTATTACGTAACTTAACCGAAGATTATGTAATGCTTGTTTACAACGAAATCTCGTCCACTCTTGATTGTTGCAAATGCAATCAGTGTCGTCTGGATATGCTGTCTTACGCCCTTAATCGCTTGAAGCCCAGATATGTGGTCTCTTCCGAAGGTGAGTTGATGACAAAACTCTGCGAATTCGATTACCAATTCGAAACTCAGGTAATGTCCGAGCTCACAAAGGCTGCCAAGATCGTAAAAGCCAATCCCCGACACAATCTTTCCGAAAACACCGAGAAAGAAAAATAATATTGAACATAAAAAATCCCGTGAAAACACGGGATTTTTCTTTTACTGCTCCTCTTCCGCTTCTTTTCCGTTTTCCTTCTTGCCCCAGAGTCCTTTTTTCTTAAGCTCTATATATTCTGCATAGGCTTTTTCAAGGATCTGTTTTTCATTGGCAAATTTCAAAAGATGAAGCGCTTCATGGTACTTGTAATAGCCGGAATCCATGAAATATTCCTCTCTTTGCGGTTTGCTATAGTAGCTCTCGGATGCCATCAGAAACCAATGTACATCCTTTGATACCGTATCCTGCTGAGTTGAAAACGAATATGAACTTTTGCCCACATATTTGACTATGCTGCCGTCTGCTCCCGTCTCTTCCTTGACTTCTCTTAAAGCAGTCTGTTCGTGCTCTTCGCCCGGTTCAACGGTGCCCTTTGGGAGAACCCACCCTTCATACTTGTTTTTGTAATTCTTGTACAGAAGAAGTATCTTTCCTCTAAAAATAACAACACCGCCACAGCTCGTTGCTTCTACCATCGCAATGCCTCCGTAGGTGTTTGACAAAACTTAAACTGCATTTGAGTATACATCATTTGTCACCCTCTTGCAACCCAAAGTTTCTCAAGGTCATTAAGGCTTAAATGTCTTTTCCCATTCTGCTTTTTACTTTTTTCGCGTATTACACCCCTCTATTTCATCAATCTTTAAGTTTACAAAGAGCCCCTCGGGTCTTATAATCTATAGCAGAACGGGCACAGAGTGCCTAAAGAAAAGAACAGGAGATTTAAAAATGGGATTATTGATTTTTGGAACTATCGTTATCGTAGCCGCTGTTTCAGTGGGCGTTTCAATGAGACACAGCCGCGGAGCTGCCGCAGGTAAAGCCATAGGAGCCGTAGGTACCATCATCGGTGTCGTCCTCATCATTTCAAGCTGCTTCGCATCGGTTCCCACAGGCCATACGGGAATCCTTACCACCTTCGGTAAAGTCGAAGATACAACCTACGAAGCAGGCGTTCATTTCATCTTGCCCTGGCAGGAAGTTGTAAACATGGACAACAGGGTTCAGAAACTTACAAAAGACATGGAAGCTTTCTCCTCCGACATTCAGGAAGTTTCACTTAAGTACACATTGAACTATCGTATCGAGAGTTCACAGGCTCAGAACCTTTATAAAACGGTCGGTACTAATTACGCTACCACCATCATAGAGCCCAAGATCGAAGACGCTGTAAAGACCATCACCGCACAGTACAACGCAGAAAACCTTGTTTCAAAGCGTGCCGAACTTGGTGACAAGATCGAGGAACTTCTTACAGCAAGCCTCTCCTCTTACAACATCATCGTTACAAGTACCGCAGTAGAAAACCTGGACTTCACCGATGAATTTACAAATGCCGTTGAAGCAAAGCAGGTTGCCGAGCAGAACAAGATCAAGGCAAAGACCGAGCAGGAACGTCAGACAATGGAAAAAGAGGAAGAGTTGAAGCGTAACGAGGCAGCAGCTCAGTCCGCAGCAAAGGTTGCAAAAACCGAAGCTGAAGCTGCGGCAGAAGTTGCAAAGATCCAGGCAAACGCAGACCTCGAAGTATCAAAGATCCAGGCTGATGCAGCCGAATATGCAGGTCAGAAGGAAGCAGCAAAGAACAAAGCCATCTCCGAATCCATCACGGAAGAACTCATCAAGTACTACTACATTCTCCAGTGGGACGGAAAGCTTCCCGAGACTTACATGGGTACAGAGAACGTAAATACCATCCTTGACATCACAAAATAAGAAATAAAAAAATCATCCCGACGGATCTGATCCGTCGGGATGATTTTTTTATTCCACACCTCTTCTTAAGTGGCCTCTCGTATAATTTCCTTTAAGGGGAAGATTATCTTTATATGCTTTAAGAACTTTGGCAGTCTCCTCTCCGCTTTCCGTCGTAAATGAAAGGATGTGGGATGCAAAGTCGTCAAACTCTTCAAGTTCCCTCATTCCGATCATGGAATAGACCGAAGAATTGTAGATCACATTGAGGCAGATCGGGCAAAGAGTCCGTACAGGGAAAACAACACCTGTTCTGTCCTTTAAACCAAGCTCGCCATGCTCTCCTCTCACTCTCTTAAGACATGTAAAGAAATTATCCCTTAAACATTGGGCTGTGTACATTACGGGACTTCTTCCGTAAACCGTGAAGTTCCTGATGCTGCCTTCAACGTCCTTTAGTTCTCCCGCATTTAATTCCAAAGATGCGGTGAAACTTTCCGGGTTAATGAGATCCCTTAAAAATGCCGCCGCTTCATCGTTCAATGTATAAAGTGCTTCGGAGCAGATGACTTTTGTGCCTTTTCCATGGGTCCGAACAAATTGGAGTTCATCAAGGGAATTTATCACTACACCGCTTGCCGCATCAAAGTCAAATTCCTTTTCGTATCTCTCCCTTTCTTTCGTTCTGAAAACAGGAGGAAAACAGATGTAAACTTCCTTGCCTTCTTCTTTTAACGGCCTTGCCCTGTCAAGCTGATCTTTTAGGCTTTCTTCCTGAATATCCAGAAAAAGAGCGTCCGCAATTTCCGACTTTAAGACCTCTCGAAGCTGCTCTTTTGTAGAAACTTTGCAGATAACCTTTCTTTCCGTATTTTCTTTGGGCTTAATCCCATTTTCGAAAGGCTTCTCTTCACCCGCAACTCTCCTGTAAGAGTCAAGGATCTTCTCCTTAAGTCCTTCGAAAGCATTTCTTCTCAGTTCTTTAAGTTTACCCACGGGAATAAAGATGTTGTCTCCCGCTTCCGTTTTAAGATCCTCAAAGCAGAAATCACTTTCTCCGGTCTTATTTAACACATTATCAATGTCTTCGGCAGTCATAGGACGGGATTTTGCGCTGTCAACAACGTCCCCCGTTGCTATAAAGCTTTTTCCGAAGGCGGTCACGGTAAGTTCGGCGTTTTGTCCGCTAATAGCCTTCATGTGCCCTGTGCAGCCCGGTTTTGCATCTTCCTTGAGGAAATCCGCACCGATCCTGTCAAGAAGAGCTTTGTTCTTTGTTCTGAAGACCGCGGTTCCCCTGACGCATTTAAAAGCAGGAGGCACATTCACTTCATAGATCTTTGTCTTTCCTTCCGCCAGCCTTTCCAGTCCCGCTGCTCCCACAGTGAACTCAAAGATCTCGTCTCCTCTGATCTCCAGTACATCTCCCGCATTTACGGAAAGGTTCAGTCTGATGCTCACATGTCTTCCCGATACGTCGGAAACTTTACCGATCTCCACTCCCGAATGATTTACTCTGTCGGGAGTCATCATGGAAGGTCCGTGATAATTAAAATAATAGCCTTTGGTAAAACCGCCTCGGTTGTAGATCTCCGAAGCCTCTCTCACCCGTTCTGAAAGTTCGTTGGGATTTTCCTTAAGATATTTTTCATATCCTTCTCTTCCCAATTCTTCATATTTCCCCGTAAGATAAGCATAGGCTGCGGTGATGCCTGCTGTATACTCGGGCTTTTTCATCCTTCCTTCTATCTTAAAGGAGTCAATGCCGCAATCCGCAAGATCCGGAATCGCATCCAGAGTGCATATGTCCTTAAGGCTCAGAACAGCGCCTTCAAAGATCTTTTTATCGTTTTCAAGAAGGTCATATCTCTGTCTGCAGGGCTGGGCACATCTTCCGCGGTTTCCGCTCCTGCCGCCGATCATGCTTGACAGAAGACACTGACCCGAGTAGGAATAGCAAAGGGCTCCGTGCACAAAGCACTCCAGTTCCAGACCTGTCTCAGCCCTTAACTGTCTAACTTCCGAAAGAGAAAGTTCTCTGGCAGGCACCACCCTCGTAACTCCCCCGATGTCTTCAAGAAGCTTTGCTCCCGCACCCTGGCATACAGTCATCTGGGTGCTGGCATGAATGGGAAGTTCCGGGAAATTCCGTTTAATAAAGGACAAGACTCCGAAGTCCTGAACGATGACCGCATCAAGACCTCTTTCGTAATACTTTTTAAGATAATCAAAAAGACTGCCCGATAGCTCCTTTTCCTTCAAAAGGGTGTTAACGGTCAGGTAGATCTTTTTATTGTTTAAATGAATAAAATCGATGGCAGAAAGAAGTTCTTCTTCATCGGGGTTGTCCGCATATGCTCTGGCCCCGAATTTTCCGCCACCGATGTAAACCGCATCCGCTCCTGCCGCAACAGCCCCCTTAAGGGAAGCTACGGAACCTGCGGGTGCAAGGATCTCTGTATGTTTCATTTTAATTCCTTCTCAATTCCGTTTCAAGACGCACGATATTCTTCTGAAGATCAAGATTATCCGCTCTCAGAAGTTTATTCTCCTGCTCGGCGTTTTCAAGACGTGCCTGAAGATTGGCAAGATCTCTTTTAAGCCCGGAGATCTCTTTTTGATGATCACCGAATCCTGAAAAAGTTTCCTCTTCCCTTTCCCGTAGTTTCAGATAATCATCGGCGATATTGATCATGATAAGGATATTCCGTTCCGAATCGTTTATAATATTGTTGCCGTTCTGACTTTTGATCTCAGCATGTTTTTTGTTGATGTAATCGGCAATCTGGTGCAGGTATTCCACATTTTCATAACCGGCAATATTATAATTCTTTCCGTTAATTATAACGTGAGCGTCGTTCTTTTTGTTCATATCCCACACTCCAATACTTTTTATTCTTCGGGTACGGGCATACCCAAATGTTTATAAGCCTCTGCGCTGGGCACTCTGCCTCTTGGTGTTCTTAAGATGAATCCGTTCTGCACAAGAAAGGGTTCATATACTTCTTCCAGGGTTCCGGGATCTTCCCCTATGGTGGTGGCCACGGCCTCTATCCCCACAGGTCTGCCTCCGAAGTTAACGGTCATGCATCTCAGTATCGCTCTGTCCGTATTATCAAGGCCGAAACTGTCCACTTCCAAAAGATCCAAGGCCTTTTTTGCAGCCTCGCAGGTGATCTCGTTTCCGAATTTTATCTGTGCGAAATCCCTTACTCTTTTCAGCAAACGGTTGGCAAGTCTCGGGGTTCCTCTTGAACGTCCGGCTATCTCCACCGCGGCTTCTCTTTCTATGGGTACATCCATTACCTGAGCGCTTCTGATGACGATCTCCGTGAGTTCCTTTGTGGTATAATACTCAAGTCTGTTAATGATACCGAATCTGTCCCGTAAAGGGGCTGTAAGCATTCCGGCTCTGGTGGTGGCCCCCACCAGGGTGAATTTGGGAAGATCCAGTCGTATAGACTTGGCTCCCGCTCCCTTTCCAATGATGATATCGATCACAAAATCTTCCATTGCCGGATAAAGGAGTTCCTCAACCTGACGGTTCAAACGATGGATCTCATCGATGAAAAGAACATCTCCCTCCTGAAGGTTGTTGAGGATCGCAGCCATATCTCCGGGTTTTTCTATGGCAGGTCCCGCGGTAACCTTGAAATTGACGCCCATTTCATTGGCAATGATGTTGGCCAATGTGGTCTTTCCAAGTCCCGGAGGTCCGAAGAAAAGCACATGATCCAGGGATTCATGACGGCTTTTTGCCGCATCC
>JAEEGL010927739.1_pt1 | contig 18036 bp, 13 predicted proteins | sample 9134231 | NCBI WGS metagenome assembly JAEEGL01 (sample SAMN16246548, study PRJNA631951) | gut metagenome | biome: gut microbiome; feature: rumen; material: fiber-attached | host: Bos | place: Iran: Karaj | collected 2018-10 | reverse complement strand
CCGCCGGGCAGTTGCTCGGAGTAGAGACTGTCGGGATGCAGGGTGACGCCGTAGTCAAAGTAGAGTTTGTCGGCGATCTGTTCCAGGGAAGCGTTGAGCAGGACGTCCTGGCGGTCCAGGATGATGATCGGGTCGATGATGTTCTCGAGGTCACGCACCTGGTGGGTAGAGATTACGATGGTCGCATCTTCGGCCGTGTACTTCATCAGGGCCGAGCGGAACTGCGCCTTGGAGGGGATGTCCAGGCCGTTGGTCGGCTCGTCCAGGAAGAGGAAGCGGACGCCGGCGGCAAGTGCGAAGGCGATATAGGTCTTTTTGAGCTGGCCGGCGGACATGGCGTTCATCTTCTGGTCAGGCTCGACCTCGAACTCGCGGAGGATGGCCTCGAAGTTCGCTGCGGAGAATTTCGGCCAGAACTTGCCTGTGGCTTTGCCCCAGGCGAGGGCCTTGTCGTTGACGGGAGCGACTTCGTCGGGGAGGTAGTACTGGTCCTGGAGGAGGACAGGTTCGCGCTTCCAGGGATTGTGGCCGTCCGTGGTGATCGTACCTGCCTGGGTCTTCTTCAGGCCGCAGAGGAGGGTCAGCAGCGTTGTCTTGCCAACGCCGTTCTCTCCCAGCAGTCCGTAGATCTTGCCGGGTTCGAGGCTCATCGTGATGTTGCGGAGAACCTCTGTGGAGCCGTAGCTGAATGCGAGATTGTCGATTTGTATCATAACCTTTGTAGTGTATTAGTTCCTTAGCACACCACAAAGGTACGGCAATTTTTGAATAATCCAAATTTTTTTTCAAATATTTTTCCTGTTTTTTTCACTCCGGCAGTTTTTTATTAATTTTGTATGTGATGAAACGCGTTTGCTATTGCCTTCTTGCGGCGGCGCTGCTGATGCTGGCCGCCTCTTGCTCCCCTGACGAGCGTATCCTCCATATCGTGACTACCGGTGATGTCCACGGAAGCTGGTTTGATGAGCCCTATGTCGATGGGCAGGCGACCAAGACGAGCCTGATGTCCGTCAGTGCCTGGGTGGACAGCCTCCGGGGGGCGGTAGGGGAGCGCAATGTCCTGCTGCTTGACGCCGGGGACTGCCTGCAGGGAGACAATGCCCCTTATTATTATAATTATGTCGCGGAGTTGCAGGAGCATCTTTTCCCGCGTATCATCTCCTATATGAAATATGACGCGGTCACCGTGGGAAACCATGACATCGAGACCGGGCATCCGGTCTATGACTGGATCGCGAAGGAGCTGGCCGCCCGCAAGATTCCCTTCCTGGGCGGCAATGCCGTCCGAACGGACAACGGAGAGCCGTATTTCCCTGTTTATAAAATGTTCCGCCGCGGCGGGATGAAGGTGGCCGTGCTGGGTTTCACCAATCCGAACATGAAAGCCTGGCTGGCCGAACCGATCTGGAGCGGCATCGAGTTCGTGTCCCTGATTCCCTGCGTGCAGGAATGGGTGGACCGCGTGCGGGCGAAGGAGAAGCCCGACGTGGTGGTGGTGCTGGTGCATTCCGGGACAGGCAGCGGTGACGGCGAGGTCCTGGAGAGCCAGGGTCTCGACCTGCTGGACACGCTGAAGGGCGTGGACGTGCTGGTCACTTCCCACGACCACCGTCCCTATGTCCAGGAAAAGGACGGCACCTGGCTGATCAATGGCGGCGCCCGCGCCGGCAATGTCGGCCATGCGGTGATCAAGGCTGCCAAGAAAGACGGCCACCTGGACAAGGAGATCCGGGGCGAGTATGTCCGGATGGACAAGAACAAGGTCAACGAAGCGATGAAGGAGCATTTCCGTCCCGATTTCGAGCGGATCAAGGCCTTCACCCTGCAGCCTGTGGGTGAACTGGGTGTAGAACTTCGCACGCGTGACGCCTACACGGGCATGTCCGACTATACCAATCTCGTGCATACGGTGCAGCTCGGTGTTCCGGATGTCCGCCTGTCTTTCGCCGCTCCCTTGACTTACAACGGCACCGTCAATGCCGGACAGGTGATCTATAACGACATGTTCACGATCTATCCTTTCGAGAACCAGCTCTACATCGTGAAGATGAAAGGCTCCGAGGTCAAGAACTACCTGGAGTACTCCTACGATCACTGGATCCAGACACCGGGTCAGCATGTCCTGCGGATCCAGGATGCGCCCGACGCCCGGACCGGGGCGAAGCGCTGGTCTTTCGAGTATCGTTCATACAATTTCGACTCCGCGGCCGGCCTGGTCTATACGGTGGATGTGACCCGTCCCGCAGGCAGCCGCGTGCAGATCAAGTCCCTTGCGGACGGGTCGCCCTTCGACCCGGAGGGCTGGTACAACGTAGCGATGACCTCCTACCGCGCCAGCGGCGGAGGCAACATCATCCCGGAGGGTGCCGGCCTGAGCCAGGAGGAGATGGACGAACGGATTGTAAACCGGCTGCCGGAGATCCGGGAGCTGATCTATCAGTATATCAAAGAGCACGGCACCATCGATGCCGCGCTCATCCGTGACCATGGCCTTCTCGGCGAGTGGCACTTCGTGCCGGAGAAACTCGTGAATCCGATGCTGGAGGCCGATATGGAGCTTATCTTCGGAAAGCCTTGAGACGCTGCTGAAGGGAGCCGTCCACGGCCATCTTCATCATTTTGCGCGTCTGCTCAAACTGTTTGAGAAGTTTGTTGACGTCTGCGACGCTGGTACCGGATCCTTTCGCGATGCGGCTGCGGCGCGAGCCGTTGAGGCATTCGGGGTGCTCCTTTTCGTAAGGAGTCATCGACCGGATGATGGCCTCGGTCGGCTTGAATGCGTCGTCCGGGATGTCCACGTCTTTGAGCGCCTTGTCCATTCCGGGGAGCATTCCCGCCAGATCCTTCATGCTGCCCATTTTCTGGACCTGCTGGATCTGATTATAGAAATCATTCAGTGTGAATTGGTTATGTGCAATCTTTTTCTTGAGTGCGCGCGCCTCTTTCTCGTCATACTGCTCCTGGGCCTTTTCGACCAGGGACACGACGTCGCCCATCCCGAGGATGCGGTCGGCGACGCGCGCCGGATAGAAGATGTCGAGGGCTTCCATCTTCTCGCCCGAGCTGACGAACTTGATGGGTTTGCCGGTCACGGCCTTGATCGAGAGGGCCGCACCGCCGCGGGTGTCGCCGTCCATCTTGGTCAGCACCACGCCGTCGTAGTCGATGGCCTGGTTGAAGGCCTTGGCGGATTCGACGGCGTCCTGGCCGGTCATCGCATCCACGACGAAGAGGGTCTCGGTCGGATTGACGGCCTTGTGGAGGGTGGAAATCTCCGCCATCAGTTCCTGGTCCACGGTCAGGCGTCCGGCGGTATCCACGATCACGACGCTGTAGCCTTGCTGGCGGGCATACTGGATGGCATCTTTGGCGACTTTGACGGGGTCTTTCTCCCCATCCTGCGAATAAACCTCCACGCCCACCTGGGCGCCCAGGGTCTTGAGTTGCTCGATGGCAGCCGGACGGAAGGTGTCGCAGGCCGCGAGCAGGACTTTCATGCCGCGCTTGCTCTTGATGTGCAGGGCCAGCTTGCCGCTGAAAGTCGTTTTACCGGAACCGTTCAGACCGGCTACGAGCACCACGGCAGGGGAACCTTTGACATTGATCTCGCTATGCTCGGAACCCATGAACGCGGCCAGTTCGTCGTGGACGATCTTGACCATCATCTGCTGCGGCTTGACGGCCGTGAGCACACCGGTGCCCAGCGCCTGCGTCTTGACGCGGTCGCAGAATTCCTTGGCGACCTTGTAGGAGACATCCGCGTCCAGCAGGGCCCGGCGGATTTCCTTGACGGTCTCGGCTACGTTGACTTCGGTGATCTTGCCTTCGCCCTTAAGGATCTTGAAGGACCTTTCCAGTCTGTCTGACAGATTTTCGAACATGGGATTTGCTTCTAAAAATTCAAAGCACAAAGATATGAAACTTTTTTTACGCCGCATAATCCATCGGGTCAAATGCGATCCCGCGGAGCAGCTGTATGAGCGGATTGCCCGGTCAGTAGATACCTGGGTGGCCGGAAAGGGCTTCCTGAAAGTCCTCCCGACGGTGCCCGCCATCGCCTCCGATATCGGCGTGGGGCCGGACCAGTTGTCCCGGCTCATCCGGATCCGGACCGGCCAGACCATACTGGGGTGGCGCAAGTGCCTGCGGATCGACGAAGCGAAAAGCATTCTGCGCGAATACCCCGCGCTGCCGCTTTCGTCCGTGGCGTCGATGGTCGGCATCGGCGACAAGTCCAATTTCAAGCGTCAGTTCACGGAAGTGGTGGGGATGTCTCCCGGGGAATGGCGGAAGCGGGGAACGGCGTGACGGAGTCTATTTCCCGGACAGGGTCCGGAGGGCCTCCAGGGCCAGGCGGACGGTGTTGAAGAGGATGACGGCCGAGATGACGAGGCTGATCAGGGGATCGATGATGTGCAGTCCGGTACGGCTGATGACGATGCCGGAGATCACTACGCCGAGCGAAAGCAGCGAGTCGGTGGCCATGTGCAGGAAGGCGGCCCGCGTGTTGATGTCCTGGCGATGGCGCATCAGCAGCCAGGCGCTCAAACCGCTGACCAGGATGCCGACTCCGGCAGTCCAGGAGATGGCCGTCCCGTCCACCGGGGCAGGGTCGGAGATCTTCAGGATGCTCTCGCGGACAATCAGTCCGACGGCTACCAGCAGGATGAGGGCATTGACCAGGGCGATCCCGGCGGAGATCCGCCGGAAATCCCCGTTCTGCCGCAGTGCCAGGTGGAAGCCCACCAGGGCGATCAGCAGGGAGAAGACATCGATGAGTTTGTGTCCGGCATCGGAGACCAGTCCCAGGGAATGGTGGGTCAGTCCGATGACCACTTCGAGGATGACGAAGGCCAGGTTGAGGGCGATGGACACCTTGTAGGCACCGTACAATGCGTGGTTGTCCGGCTCCGGCGGGATATGCTGGTGAGTATGCATCGCGCAAAGATACGTATTTTTATGGTTCGAAGGGTCTTTTTTTCAATTTGCCAGTCTTATATTCGCATTTGAACGGACAAATTGTTATCTTTATAGTCATTATTTATGTGACTGTGGAAGCAACCCTCCATGCGATATTCTCGACGCTGCCCTTTGCCGTCTGCCTGATCTGGTCCGTCCTGCTCTTCCAGGCGGCATGGAAGCACCCGGTCGGTGCCCTCAGGATGCTGGCGGGCTTTGCCGTTGTGTGTACCGTGCTGTATTTTTGCCATGCCGTGTATTTCAACGGGGAGGAAGTACTGGCCACGCGGGCTGTCTATCGCTGCGCAAACCTGGCTGTGTATCCGCTTTTCTGGCTGTATATCCGTGCCCTGAGTGAAGCGGAGCCGCTGCCTTTCCGTGCGTTCTGGGTGCTGATTCCCGCCGTGGTGTCCTTGCTGCTTTCGGTGATAGCCTATGCGCTGGGTGCGCGGGAGGATTTTGCCGAATTGCCGCTGCGCTTTATTTTCCTGGTTGAGGTGGCCTGGGTCAGTATCGCCGGGATCAGGCGGCTGGACGCTTATGACCGCAAGGTGCATAATTTCTATGCAGATACGGAGGGAAAGTCGATGGTGCCACTGCGCAACTTATTGTATTTGGTGCTGTTGACTTCATTGGTCTCGGCGCTGATGAGTGTCATGGGCCGTTCTGTCTTCGCATCGGACCTGCTGCTGGTCATCCCTTCCATCCTCTTCAGCGTCTTGCTTGCCTGCATTTTCTACATCGGCTCCCGGATAGAATATACCGCCCTGGAGGTCAGTGCCCGTCCTGAAAATTCCCAGGAGACGGATCCCGATACCGGCGAATTCCAGGCGTTGATGGACCGGATCGTTGACCAGATGGAGAACAGGCAACTTTTCCGGACGCCCGGCCTCAAGATTACGGATCTCGCTACGGAGTTGGGCAGCAACCGGACCTATGTGTCCAACTGCATCAACCGCATGGCCGGACAGTCCTTCTCGGACTACGTCAATTCGTATCGCATCCGGTATGCCCAGATCCTGATGCAGATGAATGACAGCGGTCAGACCCTCTCGCAGATCGGCACCCAGGCCGGCTTCTCGGGAGAGACTTCTTTCTTCCGTAATTTCAAGAAAATCACGGGTCAGACCCCTTCGGAGTGGCTGTCTTCCCGCAAGCCTTCGGACAAGTCCTGAGCATAGAGCCGCTTCATGCTCTTCAGGGACCAGCGCAGGGAGAAATAGATCAGCACGATCAGGAACAGCGGGACGAGTCCCAGCATCGTGGCTCCGCCCACATCGTCCTGCACGCAGAAAACGGCGGTGTCATACAGTCCGTGCAGCAGGACAGGCAAGGCCCAGACGCAGAGCACGGCTTTGCGGGGAGAGATCTCCCCGAAATGATACCTGGAATAGAAATACCCCATGATCACGGCATAGCAGAAATGACCGGGGACGGCAAACAGCCCCCGCATAATGCCGGTCGCGGCGACTGAATCTTCTTCGAGCATGAGGTAGAGGACATTCTCGATGGAGGCGAATCCGAGACCGACGCTGACGGCATAGACAATCCCGTCCAGACGCTCGTCAAAAAACGGGTTCTTCCTCAGTAAAAACCAGATCATCAGGAGTTTGACCGACTCTTCGGGGATGGCGGCTGCGAAGAAGGCGTGCCGCATGTGCATCCCGACGGAATCGTTCGGTCCCGGATCCACGTCCAGCCCCGTCCATTCGAAGACAGAAGCCAGGAAGACGGCTGCGAACGCTGACAGTATACCATACAGGAAACCTTTGGCAAGCTGGGCCGGGGGCTCCTTCTTGTATCGGTCCACCCACCAGGTGTAGGCGAACAGGAGGGCGGCTGGCAGCAGCGCCATCAGAAGCTTCAGGAGAATCATTCGAGGATGTATTTCTCCGTGGTGCCTGCCTGCGACAGGAGAACGACCTTGCGGTCGGGCGAGACCGCCAGGGAAGCGCGGGATTCAGGATCCTCGGGATTCCAGAGCGCGTAAGTGCTCCACCCGAATCCGTCCGTGCTGAAAAGCTCGGTGTATTCTGCACCGGGGAAGAAACGCAGGGCCGCGCCCTTGCCGTTTTCCGGGATGTTGAAGAGCATGTAGGGCCCTTCCGGGTTGCCGGCTTCGCGGTATATGCGGTTGGTGTAGGGTTGCACGTTCGTGGTCAGGCGGGGCTCGGTCCGGTCCCAGGTGCCGTCTTTGGCGACGCAGTAGCCGTCGTGGGCATAGGTGAAATGGGCCAGGCAGCCGCTCTCATCCACGTAGTAGTATTTCCCCCTGTCCTTGATCCAGGCGCTCCGGGCCATGATGCCGCTGCCGGCTTTGTTGTAGATCATTTCCCCGGAGGGGAGGGTCTCCCAACTGCCGCCGGAGAGGGCGTAGGTGGCCGGGGTATAGTCGTCTTCGGGCTCGGCGATACCGAGTTCGGCGCGCCGCTGTGCGGCTGTCTTTTCCTGCTGCGCCCGGACGGCCGGGCAGAGTAGGGCTGCGCCGAGAAGCACGCAGAGGGCGAGGTGGATTCGTTTCATGGCTACAGGCTTTATTCTTTGATGAATTTCAGGGTCTCACCGGCCTGGGACATCAGGACGGTCTTGCCGTCGGGCAGGACGACGAGGTGGGCACGGGTCTCCGGATCGTTCTCTTTGGCGAGGGCATAGGCGCCACGGCCGAACGGGTCAAGCAGGTAGGTCTCGGAGAAGCCCAGGGTCGGATAAGTGCGGGTGACCTTGTACCGGTCTTCCTGCACCGCTTCGAACTGGACATACAGACCTGTCGGGTTGCCCTCTTCGCGGTATTTGCATCCGGTGTCGGGCCGCGTATCTTCGGTCAGGCGCGGGATGTTCTCGACCCAGGAACCGTCTTCTCCGGCGTAATAGCCGTCGAAGGCGTAGATGTTGCGCGCCAGGCAGCCGCTCTCGTCGATGAACCAGAGCTTGTTGTTATCCGATACCCACACGCTGCGGCGCAGCATGTCGTCCGCGAAGCGCCGGTACACGATTTCGCCGGACTCCAGGGTCTCCATGGCACCGTTGGTCAGGGCATAGTGCCAGGGCGTATGTCCCTCCGTGGCGGACACTTCGCGGGGATCCCGGATCTTGAGGCCGGGCACGACGAAGGCCCCGCCGTCCATGCCCGTATGCGCAATCTGGTCTTCGTAGGCTTCGTCCTCGGTCAGCCAGGGCTCGTCGGGCGGGGGATTGTTGGGCCCGCATGCCCCGAGAATATAGAGGCCGCCCACGACGATACCGCCGATACCGAGCAGCCAGCCGATGATCTTTCCAAAAATACCCATATTCAGTCGATTTTGATGAAAGTTAGCAAAGTCTGTCCCGAATTGCAAGGGGCTTGTTGTCGGATAGTACGAAAAGATTGCTGAATGATACAATTTGCACCCGCTACAAGGACACGCGGAAGGAGACCTTGAATCCGTTCTTGGCGGCGCGGTCCAGTCCCTCGGTGTAGCTGATGCGCCGGAAATACTCTACGCGCAGGAGGTTGAAAATGTTCTCCAGACCGACGGAGTATTCCATGTACGGCACGGGACCGAGGATCCGCGTTTGCTCGGGGAAAGCATACAGTCCGCTGCCGGGAGTGGGCATGTTGCGTTCGCTGACCGTTCCGGCAAGGGCCCGGAAGGACACGACTTCCCGGAGACCGAGGCGGTTGATCAGCGGGATGCGGTTGAGGATCCAGCCTTTGAGGAAATAGGTGGCGGAGAAACAGGCGTAACGGTCGGAGATGAACTCCATGGGCTGCATCAGGTTGAAGGCGTCATCCTGCAGGATGAAAGACAGGTTGGCGTTGGGCGTGAACAGTTTGGGGAGGGGAACCCGGTTCCAGACGATACCGGCGTCCAGGGATGCGTCGATGTGTCCGAAGGCGGAGAGCCAGAAGCGCTTCTGGGCATTGATCTCCGTCCGGTTGTACCAGAAACTGTTGTCAAAGCGCCCCACCGTGTGGGTCAGGCTGAAGATGGGGGCGTCGCGGGTGAGCAGCAGCGGGGCGTCCTTGCCCAGGCGGCTGGAGAAGAGCGGCTCGCCCGGGGCAAAGCGCAGGCGGGTGGTCCAGGAGAGGTCGTTGTAGTAGGGGACGGGTTCGGTCTGGCCGTCCGTCCCGAGGCGCTGATAGGAGAGCGTCCCCGTCGGTTCGACGCGGTCGAGGCGCAGCCGGGTATCCAGGGACAGACGCGAGATCCACTCCCGCTCATAAGCCAGCTGGAAGCGGCGAACATACTGCAGGGGCTGGGCCGCGATCGAACTCATCATGATGTGGTCCCGGTCCATCAGGGCGAAACTCTGTCCGGGGCCTTCCAGGTCGTAACTGGCTTTCAGGGAGAGGTTGTGCCGCAGCGGCTCGTACGGGTGGTATTCCCGCGGGACAAAACTGTGGACCAGGGTCAGGTCCCCCTTCAAGCGTTTGTCACCGAAGCCGTAAGCGACGTAGGCGCTCAGGAAATTGCGGGGATTCAGGTTGGCGGTGGTCATGCCTCCGATGCGCAGGCGGAACCCTTCCACCGGATCGTAGTGGGCGATGCTGGACAGGGGGCCGTAATCCCAGCGGGATGCGCTCCGGTCGCGGGACGTGGGCATGAATTCCGTGGAGAGGGTCTCGATGGCGTCGATGACGTCGCTCAGGCGCGGTTCCCGCCGGATCTCCACCTTCAGGCTGTCCATGACGAGTTCCTTCTCCGAGAGGGGGGTGGTGCGGACATCGTGCCAATACTCGTCCGGGCGCCACCAGTCCTTATTGAAGACCAGGCGGTCCGGCAGCCGGGCGAGGGTGTCGGGCATTGCGGCCGCGGTGCTGAAGTCGTAGTCGTGGTGGGTGACGCTGCGGCGGGCGTAGAGCTGCTGCATCCATTGGAAGATGTAGAAGCGTGCCTGGGTATTCTTCTCCCGGGATGCCCAGACGCCATCGGGCGTCTGGACGAAGTCTTCCTCGATGGACAGCTCGCTGACGAAGTTGAGGTTGATCCGCGCGGGGATGCCCAGGGCATAGCGCTTGAGGGCATAGCTGCCGTCGTTGACGACATACAGGTGGCCGGTGAACCCGTAGCTGCGGTTGTTGACCGGCACGAAGGTCAGGTCGATGCATTCGATCCCGTCCACACTCAGCGTATCGGAGATGTAGTAGCGGTAGAAACTTGTGGCAAGCGAGGAGGAGAGCGGGCTGACGAAGCGGTTCATCAGGACTTCCATGTTGTCGTCGCAGATATCGGCATCCTTGAAAACGGACTGGATGTTGGCGCGCAGGGCACCCTTGTCCAGGAATTCAGCCATACCCAGCAGGCGGCGCCGGTTGACGAGCGTGCGGGTCTTGCCGCTCTGGCGCTGGTAGTAGGTGAGTTCTTCCTGTTCGAGCAGCGAGATGGGCAGCACGGGCATCTGCTCCGTCTGGAGCGTATCCACATATTTCTCGAAGAAGGGAAATTTGCGCCAGAAGCGGCTGCTGTCGAAGTCCACGCGGAAATCGTCCAGGTAGATCACCTGCTTCTCGTAGTCCTTACTGCTGTACTGCTCGAGCCGGTTGATGTGGTTGGCTTCCTTTCGTGCGATGACTTTCTCCACCAGCTCCACGGCCGGATTCCCGCGCCGCCGGTAGGGGACGTTGCGCTTGGGCTTGACCACGGCGCTCTGCAGGCCGTAGGCGTCGAGGGGCAGGGCGATCTTGAGGCCTTCGGTGGTTTTCCCGGCTTCGACGGGGATGTTGAGGGTCTGGTAGCCGAGCATCTGGAAGCTCAGTACGTTGTAGTCGCGGAAGTTCTCGATCGAGAAGTCACCGTCCAGCCCCGTGATCGTGCCGATGTTGGAGCCCAGGAAGACGACCGAGACATAGGGCAGGGGCTCTCCGCTGGCGGCGTCGATGACGACGCCCCGGACCCGGGTGGGCCCGGCGGCCAGGGCGGCGGCAGCGCATAGCAGCGCCAGACACAGCAGACAAGCCTTGCGGAACATGCTGCAAAGATACGAAAAATTACCTAAGTGCCCGCATGGCATTGAGCACGGCCAGCACGGTCACGCCCACATCGGCGAAGACGGCCATCCAGAGCGTGGCGACCCCGCAGGCCGCGAGCACCAGTACGGCCAGCTTGATGCCTACGGCGAACCACATGTTCTCCCGAGCGATCCGCAGGGTCCGCCGGGCGATGCGGATCGCCAGTGCGACCTTGGACGGCTTGTCGTCCATCAGGACCACGTCCGCGGCTTCGATGGCGGCGTCGGAACCCAGCGCGCCCATGGCGATGCCCAGGTCGGCGCGTGCAAGCACCGGGGCGTCGTTGATGCCGTCTCCGACAAAGGCAAGCTTCCCTTCGGGGAGCCATTCCTCTACGCAGCGGACCTTTTCCTCCGGCAGCAGGCCGGCCCGGAAGCCGTCCAGCCGGAGCGTATCCGCCACGCTTTCGGCGATGGGCTGCCGGTCGCCGGTCAGCATCCTCACCTGCCGGACGCCGGCGGCGTGCAGTTCCGTCACGGCGCGGGCCGCATCCTCCTTGATACGGTCGGCAATCACGATGTGGCCGGCATAAGTGCCGTCCGGGGCCACGTGGACGAGGGTCCCCGTGTGCGTGCAGGGACGCCAGGCGGCACCGACCAGCTCCATCAGTTTCTCATTGCCCACGGCCACGGTCCGGCCGTTGACCTCGGCGGTGAGGCCTTTTCCCGCGTACTCGCGGATGCCGCTGACGCTGCACTCGTCCTGCTCATCGGGGTAGGCCTGCAGGAGCGCAGCTGCGATGGGATGGGTGGAATGCCGCTCCACATGCGCGGCCAGGTGCAGCAGTTCCCGTTCGTCCAGCTGCTCGGGATGGACGGCCGTGACTGTGAAGACCCCTTCGGTGAGCGTGCCTGTCTTGTCGAAGACGACGCTGCGTACGCGGGAAAGGGTGTCCAGGAAGGCAGCTCCCTTGACGAGGATGCCCTGGCGGGAAGCGCCGCCGATGCCGCCGAAAAAGGTGAGCGGCACGGAGATGACCAGCGCGCAGGGGCAGGAGACCACCAGGAACATCAGCGCCCGGTAGATCCAGGTCGCCCAGACGCCGCCCAGCAGGGGCGGAACCAGGGCCAGCAGCACGGCCAGGCCGACGACGACCGGAGTGTACACCCGCGCGAAGCGGGTGATGAAATGTTCACTGCGGGATTTGTTTTCCGCTGCGTGCTCCACTAGTTCGAGGATGCGGGAAGCGGTGGATTCGCCGAAGGCCTTGACGGTGCGGATGCGCAGCACGCCGCTGAGGTTGACGCAACCGGACAGGACTTCTTCGCCGACGGCAATCTCCCGCGGTACGCTCTCCCCGGTCAGCGCCATGGTATCGAGGGATGAACTGCCTTCCAGCACGATTCCGTCCATGGGGATGCGCTCTCCGGGGCGGACCAGGACGGTCTCCCCGACGGCGACGCTCTCGCAGGGAACACTCTGCAGGACTCCGTCCCGTTCCACGTTCGCCTGGTCCGGCCGGATGTCCATCAGATGGGCCACCGACCGGCGCGACCGGCCTTCGGCGATCCCTTCGAACAGCTCGCCGAGCTGGAAAAACAGCATCACGAAGACCGCTTCGGGGAATTGCGTTTCCGCTTCCGGGAGGAAGCCGATGGCGAGCGCGCCCAGCGTCGCGATGCTCATCAGGAAATTCTCATCCAGGGCCTCCCCGTGCGCGAGCGCCTCGGCCGCTTCCTTGAGCGTGTCCCAGCCGACGAGGAGGTAGGGGACAAGGTAGAGCAGCAGGTACTGCCAGGCAGCCCAGGATGTTTTCTTTTCGATCAGGATGGCAGCGGCCAGCAGGACGGCCGCCGCGATGATTTTGACGATCCGTCCGCGCGCGCCCTCTTCTTCGTGGTGATGTTCGTGCGCGTGTCCGTGTTCGTGCTCGTGGTGATGATGATGTTCGTGTACCATATTGCGTGTTTTTTGTTTTCCGGGGACAAAGATACCGGACTGTCGCTGCAACCCGGTTGCAAATACGCTTTGGGACGACCCTTCCGTTTTTTTTGCTATATTTGCGTCAGACAATGCCAAAATCTTGAGGAGTCGGTTCCGGCTCACGCCCGGTTGCTTTGACTGGATATTAATTAAATAACGTGAGTATGTCATTCAATTTCCTCAAGAGGATCCTGATCCTATCCGCTTGTCTGGCACCGCTGGTGGCGTGCGGCCAGAAAACCCTCAAGCCCTGGACGAAGGGCGGACTCGACACCGGAAAATACCGCAATGTCTTTCAGGAGATGGGCTATGCCCCGAAAGAGATCGACGCCAAACTGGAGAGCATCTACCAGGAAGTCTTCCACGGCCCGGACAAAGTCTATTTCGAAGTGGGTGACGACATGGGCTACATGTCTGACGTCAAGAACTTTGACGCACGTACCGAAGGGATGTCCTACGGCATGATGATCACGGTCCAGCTTGACAAAAAGGACGAATTCGACCGCCTGTTCCGCTGGGCGAAGAAGTACATGCAGTACCAGGACGGTCCGATGAAGGGCTATTTCGCCTGGAGTCTCAGCCCGGACGGCACCATCCGCGGTGCGGGTCCGGCCTCCGACGGCGAACTGTATTTCATCACCTCGCTGATCTTCGCTTCCAACCGCTGGGGCAACGACGGAGATATCAACTATCTCGCCGAAGCGCAGAATATCCTGAATTCTTCCTGGGAAAAGGACGGCTCCGAGGGCATCATGCCTTTCATCAACAAGGAGAACCACCTCATCGTGTTCACGCCTGACGGACGGGGGATCTCCTACACCGATCCGTCCTACCACCTGCCCGCCTTCTATGAAGTGTGGGCCCGCTGGGCCGACGACGGCCGGGCTGATTTCTACCGTGAATGCGCGAAAGCCAGCCGGGAGTATCTCCACAAGAGCATCAACCCGGAGACGGGCCTCAATCCGGACACCAACAACTTCGACGGCTCCTTCATCGAGATGCCGGCTTTCTTCGGCCGCACCATGAAGCCGGCGTTCCGTTTCGACTCCTGGCGCGTGCCGATGAACATCGCCCTGGATTATTCCTGGGCCTGTGCCGACCGCGAATGGCAGACGAATTATGCCAACACCATCCAGGATTTCTTCTATTCCAAGGGGATTGATGAATTTGCCGATCAGTACAACGTTGACGGGACGGAGGTTGATTTCGCCATGCCGGCAGGCATGGGCGAGTTCCGCGGCACGGGCACGCGCCACTCCGTGGGCCTTGTCTCCACACTGGCTGCCGCAACGCTCGCGGCCGACCACGAGATTGCCCGCGAGTTCGCGCAGCGGCTCTGGGATAGCGAGAACAAGCCCTACGAGGACGGGTACTTCGACGCTTACTACGACGGAATCCTGCGGTTGTTCGCTTTCATGCACCTAAGCGGCCATTACCGCGTCATCGAGCCGGAGAAGTAGCCTTCGCTTACGTGCATAGGTGTCGGACGATCGAGGGGGCGTACCCCCTCGAGCACCCCTGCGTCGCTGCGCTCCGATGCGGCCATTACCGCGTCATCGAGCCGGAAAAGTAATTCCGTTACCAGGGGGGCAGCAGCTTGCGGTAGTACGGCCGCAGGGGATCGTCCACGACGACGCTGGCCGAGCGGCTCGGGCAGACGGCGAACCAGCCCAGGGCGTTCTCGCCCCGGATGTTGGTCGGGGCGTTGGCGGGCTGGGGAGAGAAAATGGGGATGCTGATCCCGCTCGAGCGCACCGCCGACTGGAAGTCATAGAAACCCTTGTCGAGGGTGAGCACGTTGAGCGTGATCTCGTCCCCGGTCTCCAGGTATTTGCAGCAGGGGCCGTGCTGGCGTCGCAGCTCCGTGGTCTGTATGAGCGTGGTGATGGGGAATCCCTTGACCTCCTTGCCGTTGAACATTTTGTCATCGATGACTTCCGTCATAAAGTAGGGGTATTCCCAGCCGTTGATGGCGACGGAGACCTGGTAGTAACTGGCAAACTGCTCGTCCCGGCCCCAGACGGCGAGGGTCCAGAGGCTGTCGATCCCCTTGGCCTTGTTGCCGGCGAAAGCATAGTCGACCGCATCCAGGCGGAAGCCCGGCTCCGGCATTGAGGCGTCGGCCTCATAGATCTGCCCTTCCGGCAACTCGATCCGCAAGTGGTAGTCCACGCCCGCTTCGCAGCAGAAACCCTCCGGGGCCAGGTAGCGTCCCCTCCCGTAGTGGTCAAAAACGGCATCATTGACAGTCACCCGGGCTTCGTACACGGAGGGGTCGTCCTCCTCCCGGAAATAGGAAATGGTGCGGGACAGCAGGACCTGCTGGAGTTCATCGGGATTGTCCGTGAGCACGGACTCCACCACCAGGTAGTCGTGGTAGTCCGCGCGGGAATGGATGTCGATCTCCTCCGTACAGGCAGGCAGGAGCAGCAGATAACCCAGCAGCAGTGGAAGAATGCGTCTCATGCCCTCACTCAGAATTTGATGTTATAGGAAACGGAAGGGATCACGCTGAACAGCCAGACCTTGAACGGGGTCGTGCGTCTCTGGTCGTAATCGTAGCGGAAATCGACGGTCCAGGCGTTGTGCCGCGCATAGACGTTGTAGAAGGAGAGATTCCATTCGCCGCTCCAGCGCTTGCCCTCCACGCGCTGCCGCGTCCGCCAGGTGACGGACAGGTCCAGCCGGTGGTAGTCCGGCAGGCGGTCGAGGTTGCGGGAGGCATAGACGGGCTTCCAGGTATCCCGGTAGCGGAAGCGGCCGACGGGATAGGTCGTCGGTGCGCCGCTGTAGTACACCCATTCGGCGGAAGCCGACCATTGCTTGGAGAAATCGTAAGTCAGCACGAAATTGACCGCGTGCTCGTGGTTCAACGGGGAAGGATAAGGCTCGCCGCCGTTCAGCTCCGGGATCCGGTAGTTCGCGCGCGACCAGGTGTAGGCCAGCCAGCCGTTCCAGCGGGTGAAATCGTACTTGAGCATCAATTCGGCGCCGAAGGCCCGGGATTCCCCGAAGCGGAGCAGGCCCTCCCGGTCGGGATTGTCCAGCACCAGGCCGGGATTGTCCACGAAGTCCATCGCGCCCTGATTGTGCTTGTAGAAAGCCTCCAGGGAGAGTTGCAGGGCCTGTTCGGCGAACAGGGCGTTGATCCCGGCGGAGAATTGGTCGGAGACCTGGGGCTTGACGCCCGGTGAAGCGGTGAACCAGGTGTCGACGGGGCTTCCGCTGATGCTGACCCGGGCCTGCTGCAGGTACTGCACGGTCCGGGACCAGGCAGCTTTGAGCGAAAGGTCTTCATGCAGGGAGAGCGAGGCGGAAATGCGCGGCTCCAGCCCCATGTAGGTCTGGATGGGCGTCCCGCGTTCGACGGTCCGCACTTCCGTCAGCGCGTGCGAGGACGGGTCGAAATAGCGCTGCTCCGTCGGCCCGAAGGTCGTGAAGGTGGAGAAACGCAGCCCGTAGCGCAGGGTGAGGTTCCGGATCTTGTGCTCGTTCTGGATATAGGCGGAAGGCTGGAAGGCATGGATCCCGGGCATCTCGATGCGGTTGACCAGGCTGGATTCTTCACGGGGCTCGGTAGTGCCCGGGGAGATGGCGAACCAGGCCAGGTTCACCCCGGCGCGGAAGGTCATGTCCGGACGGGGATACCAGCTCCATCCCGCCTTGACCCCCGTCTCCCGGATGCCTTGGAGGTAATCGAAGGCCGCATCCGGCATGTCGGTACCTATCGTGTTGCGGAACAAGGAGTTGTATGCCGTGACATCGGAAGTCAGCTTCTGGGACCAAAGGTGGTTCCAGCGCAGGGACTGGGTGTGGTTGGCGTTGCCGAACTGCATGTGCCCGAAGTCGAAATCCTCCAGGCTGAAGCCGAAGATGTCGCTGCCGCTGAACGCGCTCAGATAGATACGGTCGCGGCTGCCTGCCGTCCAGCTGAGCTTGGCATTGGCATCGTAGAAGAACATCCGGGTCTTGTCCGGGATGCGGTCGCCAAAGAGCGGGAAGAAGAGGTCGAGGTAGGTGCGGCGGGCCGAAAGCATGAAGGAGAGTTTGTCCGGTACGATGGGACCTTCGACAAACAGTTTGGAGGTAATCAGGCCGATGGAAGCATTGCCGCCGAACTGCTGTTTGTTGCCGTCCTTGGTGGAAATGTCCAGCACGGAGGCGATGCGCCCGCCGTACTGGGCGGGGAAATCCCCCTTGTAGAGCTCGGCGCTGCGGATGGCGTCGCCGTTGAACATCGACAGGAATCCCAGGAAATGTCCGCTGTTGTAGATGGGTGCACCGTCCATCAGGATCAGGTTCTGGTCCACGCCGCCGCCCCGTACGCTGAAGCCGGTGGATCCCTCGCTCGGAGCCTGTACGCCGGGCATCATCTGGATCACCCGGATGATGTCGGCTTCGCCCATCAGGGTGGGGAGCCGCTGCACGAGTGCGGCGTCCACCCGTTCCATGCCCAGCTGGGGTAGTACCAGCTCCTTTCTCTTCGAGCGGGAGAGGATGGTCGCGGCATCCAGTTGCTCGCGCTCCGGCTCCATCCGGAAATCCAGCTTTTGCGTGCTGCTGACCTCCACCTCCGCCGTCTTGTAGCCGAAATAACTGCAGGTCAGGGTGTGGCTGCCCGGGGGGAGGGTGAGGGAATAGAATCCGCTGCCGTCGGTGGCAACGGTGGTTTTCCGGTCCTCCAGGTAGAGCACCGCCTGCACGAGCGGCTCTCCGCTGCCGGCGTCCGTCACGTGGCCGGAGACCACGGCCCTGCGCCCCTGGGCGCCTGCCGGAAGCGACAGGGCCAGCCAGAGAAAGGCGAAGAGGATGCGGCGCGCAGCGGTCATGGGATTCAGAGATATTTGCCGGTGATGCTGCCGGGGTTGGCGGCGATTTCCCCGGGTGTCCCGCTGGCAACGATGCGTCCGCCCTGCAGGCCGCCGCCGGGGCCCATATCGACCACATAATCAGCGCTCCGGATGACATCGAGGTCGTGCTCGATGACGATGACCGTGGCCCCCTGGCCGATCAGGTGGCGGAAGACGTCCATCAGCGTCCGGACATCCAGGGGATGCAGGCCGATCGTCGGTTCGTCGAAGACGAAGATGCTGCCGGACTGGGCGCGTCCCATCTCGCTGGCCAGTTTGAGGCGTTGCGCTTCGCCGCCGGAGAGGCTGGGCGTG
>JAEEGL015583456.1_pt1 | contig 18037 bp, 10 predicted proteins | sample 9134231 | NCBI WGS metagenome assembly JAEEGL01 (sample SAMN16246548, study PRJNA631951) | gut metagenome | biome: gut microbiome; feature: rumen; material: fiber-attached | host: Bos | place: Iran: Karaj | collected 2018-10 | reverse complement strand
GGCTGCCGGTTTTGGCGGAACAGCGCATTGCTGATATGCAGAAAAACGGTTTCAAATTGAAGGCGGAGGACATCTACTCCGTCAACAAGGCTTGTATGAAGGACGCCGTGGTATTGTTTGGCGGCGGCTGCACGGGCGAATTTGTCTCCAAAAATGGCTTGATATTCACCAACCACCATTGCGGACGCTCGTTCATTCAGCAACATTCCACCCTGATGCACGACTATTTGGCGGACGGATTTTGGGCTAAAAACATCACCGAGGAACTCCCCTGCGACGGTCTCGAAATCCAAATCCTCGACCGCATGGAGTTGATTCCAGAAAGCGAGGGCGACATGTCGCAAGAGGGCAACCGCAATGCCATCATCGCAAAATATCGCGCCAAATACGGCGACAAATTGGAATATTCCGTGGAAGGTTTTTACGGTGGCAATGTCTATTATATATTTGTGTATAAAGTATTTAAGGACGTGAGGTTGGTGGCTGCACCGCCGTCGTCCATTGGCAATTATTATTCAGATACCGACAATTGGATGTGGCCACGACATTCGGGCGACTTTTCGGTGTTCAGGGTTTATGCCGACAAGTATAACAACCCGACCGATTTTTCCAATGCCAACATTCCCTACAAGCCGAAGTCGCACTTCAAAATCTCGCTCAAAGGCTTGAACGACGGTGATTTTACGATGGTGTTTGGTTATCCGGGTGTAACAGAATCTTACCTGCCCTCGTGCGCGGTCAAGTACCGTCAGGACGTGGAACTGCCTACAAGAGTGTGCGTTAGGCAAATTATTATGGACTTGATGGAGGAGGCTATGAACCACGACCGTCAAATCAAGATAGACTATGCCTCTCGCTATTCGGGCGTGGAAAACGGCAAGAAAAAATGGGAAGGTGCGATTGCGGGTCTGCACAGTTGCGACGCCGTGGGGCGCAAACAGGAATTGGAGCGAGAATTTCAGAAAAGGCTAGTCAACAGCGAGTTGCGCGGCAAGTACGGCAACATCGTCAAGGCTTTTTGTTCCATTTATAATGGCACCAACATTCGTGCGTCGCGTTGCGTAACATTTTTTACGGAATCGCTGTACGGACTGTCGCAGTTTAAGGTGGGCGAACAACTTACGCGCCTCAAAAACTCGATGGCAAACCCTTCCTCCAACATCGACAACGAAATCAACAATGTGGAATCCAAAATCCGCTCAGCGTTTGACCACAGGGACAGCACGTTGGAGCGCAGGATTTTTGGCGCAATGTATCAAATCTACTGCGACTCTTGCCCCGACTTTATGCCCGACAACCTCGACAGCCTTTACACGGCGCGCAATATTACCGAGGCTAAGGATTTTGTAAACGATTATTACAACACGTCGTTAGCGGCGCAGTTGCAGACGGCTTTGCAGATGGTCAACGAATGTCGCGAAGCCCTCAAACTCACCGGCAAAAAGCGTGAGACCAAGATTGATGACATTGTGGAAACTTTGTCGCACGATGTGGGCGTGTATTTTTACGAGGCGTTTATCAGGATGTTGTTCCAAAAGGCTTATTTCACGTATTACGACATGGTGAAGGCGGAAGACGACATGTACAAGCGTTATCAGGCGGCGTTGCTTGAAGTGATGCCGGAGATTATTCCTTTCCCAGACGCTAATAGTACACTGCGTTTCACTTACGGCAAGGTTGGCGGTTTTGTGCCACGCGACGCGGTGATTTACAAGAGTTTCACGACCCTTGACGGCGTTATTGCCAAAGACCGTCCCGCCCCCGCCGATTACGACGCGCCTTCCGCTCTCGAAACCCTCCACCGCAACCGCGATTATGGTCGTTATGCCGACAAGGATGGCTCGATGCACGTTTGTTTTGTCGCCTCCAACCGCACCACCGGCGGCAATTCGGGCAGTCCTGTTGTCAATGGCAACGGTCATCTCGTAGGCATCAACTTCGACCGCTGTTGGGAAGGCACGATGAGCGACATCATGTACGACCCGTCCATCTGTCGCAATATTTCTGTCGATATACGCTACGTGTTGTTTCTGATAGACAAATTGGGCAAGGCTGGGAATATACTAAAGGAGTTGGATGTGGTGGATTGATACAATGCCAGAAAAACTAACCACGATGATACGCCGCACATTGTTATTATGTATGGTCGTCTTGTTGTGCGTTGCAACTGTGTCAGCGCAGGATGCCCGCAATTATCTCATCGATGGCTTCAACGACGTGGCAAATTGGCGGCAGGATGCACCGAATTTTATCAATAAAGATGGTTGGTTTTCTGACACTTCAAATGTTTGCGGTACGAATGTCATACACAGAGCGATAGATAGTTATATTCCCGAAAATGGTGATACGTTTTGGCGGATTTCGGTGAAGTGCGGCTACGAAAATTCGTCGGTCAACAATTTTCAGTTTTATCTCGTTGCCAATGGCGACAACCCCGACGCGGAAGATTTTTGCGGCGTGGCTGTTGGCACGGGATTCAAGCCAGATTACAGGGCGTTGAGTTTGATATATAAGCACGGTGGAATTGCCGAAGTGCTTGGTACAACGGCCATTTCATTCAAGAAAAATCAAACTATCCCCATAGAAATTGTGCGCAGTGCCGCCGGCGCGTGGCGTATTGCCGGCAACGAGATTTACGCGCCCGAAATGCCGTCCGCTGCACTTGCCAACCATATTGTAACGACATTTACCTTCAACAAAACCGGCGCGGGGCAATTTGCGTTTCGTTTTGAGAATTTTTCTCAGGACAACAACCAAATACATATCCCCGCCTCGATTGACGGCGCAGAGATTTTCAACCCAACTACAATAAAATTAAGTGTTTCGGGCAGATTAGACGCAGATGTTGCCAAGCGGATAGACAATTATTCTGTTGGCGGAATAACGCCTTCATCGGTGGATTTCAATTTTTATAATATCGTTTTGCATTTTCCTGATACGATACCCAACAAAGGCGATATTTTGATGGTTGCGGATGGTTTGCGCGATGGCAACGGCGGTAAGCTTGCAAAATTCCAACACACATTCCATCAGGCTCTTGCGGACGAAATTGTTATCAACGAAATAATGGTTGACATCAATCCTGCGCCGTATTCGTTGCCGACAAAAAAGTATGTTGAACTTTACAATGCTTCTGCCGCTGATTTCGATTTGGAGGGTTATGTTTTTCGGGTTGGGGATGTCGATTATGATTTGCCAAAAGTAACAATCTGGGCAGACAATTATTTGATTTTGGCGAGCGACGCGGCGGCTTTTGCGCAGTATGGCGAGTGCGTGGCGGCGTTTCAGGAGTCAAAACTCACTGTTGCCGGCAAACATATCGCGCTGATTAACAAGGTGGGCGCGGTGGTGGATTCGCTGACTTATTCGGTGGATTGCTATAACGACAAAGACCGCAACGAAGGCGGATTTTCGATGGAACGTCTCGACCCTCGCAACAACTGCACCGGCATCCTCAATTGGCACTCTTCCCGCGACTTGTCGGGCGGTACGCCAGGCAGAAAAAATTCTGTCTATCAAATTTACGTGGACAATACCGTACCAGATTTGGTTGGATGTACGTTGTTGACAAACAATACCTTGCGCCTTGATTTCACCGAAAAAATCAGCGAAACAGATTTTTCAATTGGCGGCACAAAACCTACCGCAACCAACATTGAAGGTCGGTCGGCAATTTTGACCATGCCAAAGCCATTGAAGTCAGGCGTCAACACCATAAAAGGTCGCGCAGTGGATGTCTGTGGTACGCAGTCTGACGCATTGACGGCAGACATCAATTATACTCCGTTCGAGGTGGAAAGCGTGTATGCCGTGAGTTCATATCAAGTGTTGGTGAATTTTTCTACGGCTGTCAGTGCGGTTGAAAACGAATGTTTCACTCTCGAAAATGGCGCGATGCCCTCGCTCAGCGAACCTATTAACGACGGCGGCAACGGCTTTTTGCTGACCTTTGCCGACGATTTTGCGCAGGATTCCAAATTGCGGCTCACGATTGCTGGTGTGGAAAATTCAATCCACGACCGCATTGAAAATCAAAATTTTACATTCCGTTATCATCGAGTAGGGGAGGGCGATTTGATTATCAACGAGGTTTTGTATTATCCCAAAGTCGGGCTGAAACGCTATGTGGAATTGTACAACAACAGCGGCTCCGACATTTTCCTGTTTGGTCTTGTATTGAGCGGCTACACGGCGAATGGCGATTTGCTAAGAAGTTGTATTGTAGATGGTTTCGCAGTGTTACCCGCTGAAGGTTTTGCCGTTGTGAGTGCCGACACCGCCAATGTCGCCCTCAATTATGATGCGAAGGGGTTGCATGTAGAGACATCGAGGTTCCCGTCGCTCAATACGTCCAAAGGTTATATTTCGCTTAGGTCGGCTGACGGTGTGCTGTTGGATTCGATGTACTACGACAATCAGATGCACAACAATCTATTAGCGAACAAGCGCGGCGTGGCGTTGGAGCGGATTTATACGGGTGCGCCGTCGATGGATGCCGACAATTGGACTTCCGCGTCGGAACAATTTGGATTTGCAACGCCAGGTTTTGTAAATTCTTGCGCCAAAGATTCCGAAGGTGGCGATGTCGATTTTCACAATCAGTCTGTTATCATCGAAAACCGCTTGATGCGTCCCGGCGATTCCGACAAGGAGTTTAAGATGACCTTCAATTTTGACAGACCTACCGACCCGCTTTTGAGCGTTACAATTTACGACGACCATGGTCGCGAGGTGCGCTGCATCGCCTCCGAGACAATGGCGTATCCGGGTTTGACAGTCGTTTGGGATGGCAGAGACAGACACGGTTCGTATTGCAAATCAGGAATTTATGTAGTTTTGGTGAAAGCAGTGGACGATACAGGATGGAGTTTTACGCAGAAAGAGGCGTGTGTAATTGGAAATTTTCGATAAAAAATACGTTAAAAAAATCTAATAATCAAAAAAAAAAACAGGAATGGTTTGGTTTTTCCCGAATTAATTTTCTTATATTTGCCCCGAAAGTTAATTTTATTTAATTTTTAAATTCTTTTAAATATTATGAAGTACTCTAAATTACTGAAAATCGGACTCTTGGCAGTCCTGATGTCGGGATTGGTCTTCACGTCGTGCGGCAGCAAAGACGATGACGACGAGCCGACACCCAACCCGACGCCTGTCAACCCCGGTGGCAACACGGATGATCCTAACGTCAAGCCGGATGATCCCAACAACAAGCCGGACGATCCCGTCAACCCGGACGATCCCAACAACAAGCCGGATCCCAAGCCTACCTACACTCTCACGCTCGATGCCAACGGCGGTGAAAACGCACCAGAAGCCGTTACCTTCGAGGACAAGACCTCTATCCCTGCCGACGGCAACATCGCCCGCACCGGCTACAAGTTCCTTGGATGGAGCGAAAAGCAGGATGCCACCGCCGCCGACCTGAAGGCTGGCGACGAAATCTCAGCCAAGACCGTAACTCTCTACGCCGTTTGGCAAAAACTCCTCACCCTCACATTCGATGCCAACGGCGGCACCGACGCTCCCGCCCTCGAATACTTCGACGGCAAAATCGTACTCTCTGACCAAGCCACCGCTACGCGCAAAGGCTACATCTTCCTCGGATGGAGCACTTCTAAGGATGCTAAGGACGCAGAACTCAAAGCCGGCGACGAAATCACAGGCGACGACGTAACTATCTACGCCGTGTGGGATATCACTGTGTATATATTGAAGTATCACTGCGATTACAAGAATGAAAACTACGTAGATGAGCAACACTTTACCATAAAGGACGTTGAGAGCGGCAAGCAAAGCCTCAGTACTTGGTGCAGCAATCTTCCCGAAGGCTACGCCCTCATCGGCTGGAAGATGAAGAACTCCGACGTGGTGTACCGTATCGGCGAAACTGCCGATATTCTCTTCAGTGCCGACCTCTATCCCGTCATCGGTAAAACCACCTCGACGGAAGAAAGGGAATATCAGTCTTATGAAGGTAACTAAAATATTGCGTAACAATGAAACTAACAAAATCAAAATACGCATTGCTCGCCTTTGCGGTGGGCATTGCAGCCTGCAACAACGAATATCAGGATTTTGAGGAAGTTACTCCCACTCAGAATCACGTTGCAGCATCGTTCAGCAAGGAGTTTTCGGTAACGGTGGAGGGGCAGTCTGGTCTCTCTAAAGCATATCAGAATTGGCAGAACATGTTGCTGCGTAATGGCGACGAGATGTCGGTATTCTCTGGTACAGCCAATAGCAAGTTCGTCAATGCATACAACGGTGTATTCCAGGGCGATGCTGCTGATGCCGAGAAGTACTACGCACTTTTCCCGTATCAGGAGGGCGCGACGATTGCCGACGGCGTAATCTCTGCGACGATTGCCGCCGAGCAGGCCACCGACACTGCCAATACTAACAATTGGGACAAAGCGACTTGGTTCAATAACGCTCTCCTTAGCGTGGGCGTCACTACCGACAAGGAGAAGGCCTTTGCGCTCAAGAATGTTGGTGCAGCAATCCTATTCCGCATATCAGGCGACAAGCCTGTAGAGAAGGTGGAAATCACTGCCACCAAAAACATCGCTGGTCTCGTGAAAATCTCCATTGGCGACGATGGCATCCCCACCGCAGAGGGCGGCGACAGCAAGACCATCACCATTAGCAATCCATTGGTAAATGCTTATTCCAACTATGTATCCACGCTTCCTGTGGGCGAGACAAATCTCGAAGTCAAGTACTATCGCGACGGCAAGGTATGTGGCACTCGCAAATACGAGAAGGTGAACCTCTCTCGCAACGTATTGGCTTACATTTCTGATATTAACTACCACAAGGCTTCATTCGTTACCGGTGTGGAAGGTGCTACCATAGAGAGTTTTTCTTTTGTGGAAGCAAATGGTATCGAATTACCAGCCATCGGCGACATCACCAATGGCAACAAGCAATTTGTGGGCTGGCGCGCACCAAACGACACCGTGTATGCTGCGGGTAATTGGTTCTCCCACAAAGTGTATTCCTACGGTGATATTACCTTCACTGCTGAATGGACAGACGGTTTCGTATTGAAATATGATGGTACTGATTATTCTCCTGTGGTGTTCAAGGCGGGCGATGAAATTACCCTTGCAGACTTCCCCGAATTTGCTGCATATAAGTACACCGCTTGGAACGTCAACGGCGAGAAGAAGCAGCCTGGCGACAAAATTAAGCCCGAAGGCAACATCACTGTATCTGCCGAGTTCGAGTACATTCCATTCAAGGTAACTATCGATGCCAATGGTGGCAAGTTCGAGGACGGCAGCGACAAGATGGTGTTTGATTTGAGGTATTGCGACTATTTGGAGTTAAGCACATGGAACTACGATCTCCAGAAGAGCCAGATGTGCATACGTAGAGACTGGTGGTCTACAACCGAATGGGTAGGTGATTACCCCACACCGTCGCGCGATGGCTACGTATTCCGCTATTTTTATTTGTCTGATGAAAATAGCAGTTCTTATGTTGTGTACTATCCCACGTCCGACACCACCTTCTATGCAAAGTGGGAAAAGAAGTACACCATCGAGTATTACAACGGCAATGGCGACCGTATGTGGAGTGGAGACAACAACTACTACACCGAAACCAGCACTACCGTTTGGATTACCAGCTCTTACTATTCGGAAAACAATGAGGACCTTACAGGCAAGATTCTCGTAGGCTGGAAGGATCAGGATGGCAATGTGTATGAGCCGGGCAAATATTTCCCCATAAGTGCGCTTTCAGAACTCAAAGACCTCAAACTCTCGCCGGTATTCGAAAACACCGACCAGGCGTCGTCGCATGAGGGCTGGACTGCAAAACCGTTTTAACTAACCTCAAATCAGTAAAACAATGAAACTAAATAAATTGAAATACCTGCTGCCGGCGTTGCTCTTTGTGCTGCCGGCTTGTACGGAGGATGAAGACCTGATGCAAAACATCCAGGGCTCACACGCTTCCAGCATGGAGTTCACCGCCGTCAACGGCAATCCGCAGTCGCTCTCCAAGACCACGCTTGCCAGTGGCTGGGATTTGCTTTGCAACGGCAATCCGTCTGACGTACTCTTCACAAATAGCGACATGATTGGCGTATTCTCCACTGGCGAGACCGCTGCATATTTGTCCGTCAAGGGTCTTGGCGACAATGGTCGCAAGGCACTCTTTGCTGGCGAGGTGGAGAAGGCTGCTGAATACTTCGCGCTCTATCCTTATCAGAGCGGTGCAAAAATCGCTGGCAACAAGATTACCGCCACCATCCCCACGTCGCAGATGCCAATTTACGACAATATGGATGGCAACGCAGCACTCAGCGTGGCATACACCACGGCAGAGTCCAAGATTTTCGCCTTCCAGAATGTAACGGCGATGATTGCTTTCCGAACCCCTAAGACATACTCCAAAATCACTGTGGAAGCACTTGACGGCACCAAGATTGCGGGCGACATCGCAGTGGAAGTTTCCAAGGACGGCGTCAAGCCTGTGGTAACTGGCGGCACCGAGAGCAAAATCACGCTCGAAGGCAATACTATGTATTCGGGGGCTGCCTACTGCCTGATGCTGAAACCTGGCAGTATCAAGAAAGGTCAGTTGAAGTTTACCTTCACCGATAGCGACGGCAATGAGATTGTGCAGACCAACGAAAAAGATGTAACCCTCGACGCCGGCGTATGCTACAACTACGGCAACATCGGCACTGTCAAGTTGACCGTTTACGACGGCACGGAAGTATCATTCGTCAAGTACATTGACCCGTCATGGAACAGCGGCATCAGTTTGCCAGAAATCCCCTGCGACGAAGATGGCTACGTGTATGTATATGACACCGCCACCGATGGCACTGGCTTTTGGTATCCTGGTGGCAATTGGTTCTCCTTCGACGAAGATACATCCCTCTATTTGCGCAAAGTGGAAGCATGCAAAGTGATAATCTACGATCCTGAGGGCGTAAATGTCATCTACACCAAGGACTTCCCATGCTACGTATGGTACTATATGCCAACTGAAACGTCAGCGAACGGCAGGTATTATGCGTACTCCTCCACCAAGGGCGGCGAGATAGAATACCACAGAAGCGATGGCATCATGTTTAAATCCGAAGATGACGAAAAGGTGTTCTACGCCGTATTGGAGGATGTGTTCACTGTAACAATCTACGGCAACGGCGCAAATGCTGAGCCTACATTCAAGCAGGAAGTTGACTATCGAGATGGACTCTATCTGCCTAATCTGCCCGAATCCGACGACGTAATCTACATGTACGCCACATCAGAAAATGGCGAAGGTCGGTACAATTCTGGCGCGTGGGTTAATGTGTATGAGGATTTGACCTTCTATGTCGTGTCTTACCCAAAAGTAACTATTAGGGTTTACGACAATGATGGCAACTTGTACGACACATATCAGATTGCCAAAGGTGAATATTTTGGTTTGCCGTGGTTTGAAATTCCTGATGGCTACGACTATGTGAAGGTTGCCACCGAGCCGAATGGCAAGGGCGTTTATGAGAACGGCGCATGGTATAAATTTGAAGAAAGCACAGACTTGTATGTTGTGTATGAGAAGAATGACGATACAGGCAAGATTGACCTTCGAGAGGAAGGATTCAGTACCTGGTCAGATTGGGTAAATGGCGAAAACCTTGGAGCCGCCGGTTGCGCTTATGTTGTTGGCGAGGCTACTGGTTTGCCATACGGTGATGGCAGCATAATCAACTATATTGATCTTACTGCCTACAAGACACTGGAGGTTACAGTATCCGATGGTGAGCCACGTTTCTTACTCAACCGAGACGTTGATGAGGGTCAGGCACCAGACCACTTGATTGCCATACCTAACGATGTTTACCAGACTGCCGAATACGAAGCTGTAGTTGTCAATGGCGACGGCACAAAAACATATACCATTGATCTCACAAAGATTGTTGAGGACTGGGGCTTTGCTCATCTCCATGCAATCAAGGGTGCCAACTGGGGCAATGTTACTGTAATAAGTATGAAACTTACAAAGTAACATTGGTATTCGCTCTGTAAATATTTAACACCGGCTGCCGAACATTGAAGATTCCGGCAGCCGGTGTTTTTTTGTTGGTTTATGAAAAAAAATATTTATATTTGCGGAGAAAAAACTCCGAGATTATGGCAACGTTCATCGACAGGGGCAACCAGTTGTTCAAGGACATTCTGAAGTCCGATTTTGTGGACAAGACCGGTGTCATCAACCTGCTCAACCGCAGCATCGACACCGAAAACCGTTTTGTGTGCGTATCGCGTCCGAGGCGTTTTGGCAAGACGATAGCCGCCAATATGATTTATACCTATTACGACCGTATGTCGGATGCAAAAACGCTTTTCGATGGCTTTGAGATTTCACATTCAAATAGTTACGAGACGTATCTCAACAAATATCCTACGATTTACATTGATTTGAATTTTTTTGCGGATATTGACAGAAAGGTTGTTGTAAGTGAGTTTCAGAAAAAAGTTATCAAAAATTTAAAGGAAGTCTATCCCGATTTGGAGGAGGAAAACCGTTTGATGCAGGCGTTGACAGAAATTCAACAAAAGACAGGAGAACGTTTTGTGCTTCTCATCGACGAGTGGGATGCGTGGATTCGCGACGTTGACAAGACGGTACAGGAGGAATACCTCAACCTCTTGCGCTCGTTGTTCAAGTCAAACAACGCAAAAGAAGTTTTTGCGCTTGTGTATATGACGGGCATCTTGCCTATTTTGAAGTACGAAACACAGTCGGCGTTAAACAATTTCAAGGAATACAGTGTGTTGAGCCCTGGTCCCACCGCGCAATACTACGGTTTTACAAGGGACGAAGTAAAAGCCCTGTGCGAAAAAAACAATATGGACTTCCTACTTATGGAACACGCTTACGATGGATATATCATTGGCAAAGAGCGTTCTATGTTCAACCCTACGTCGGTGATGTGCAGCATTTGGTACGGCAATTATGATAGTTATTGGGGCAAGTCGGCATCTTACGCCACGATAGAGCGATACATCAAACGCGATGCCGACAATGTGCGCAAAAAAATCATCAAAATGCTTGAAGGCAAGAGTGTTTCAGTTGAGATAACGAGTTTTCGCAACGATATGAGGCACGTAGATACTTGCGACGACGTACTTACTCTGTTGGCACATCTCGGCTATCTGTCTTACAATCCCGAAACCTCGCAAGTAAAGATTCCGAACACCGAAGTTGCTCAGGAGTTTAGAAATTCTATTCGCAACTGTGGCTGGGGCGGGGTGTCGAAAGCGTTGGGACAGTCGCACGACTTATTGATGGCTACTATCGAGGGAGACAAGGATTTTGTAGCACAGGCGATGGAAGAATATCACCGCGAGGCAACTTCCTTTATAGAGTACAACGACGAAAATTCGTTGGCGTGTGCGATTATAATTGCTTATTATTCGGCAAAAAGTTACTACGAGATATTCAGGGAGTTTCCCACAGGGCATGGTTTCGCAGACATTGTTTTCTTTCCGTTGCCAAACACAAGTTTTCCCGCTATCGTTGTAGAACTCAAATACGACAAGAACGCATCTGGAGCAATTGCCCAAATCAAAGAAAAAAAATACCCTGCTCGTCTGCAAAAATTTTCAAAACAAATTGTCCTTGTCGGCATTAATTATGACAAGGTTTCCAAAGAGCATCAAGTGGAGATTGAGACGGTGTGTGTGTAATTGTGATTTCCCTCAGAATCCAAATTATATCAGAACGACGATTTGAAACCCACGCCCACATACATTTCGCCTTGTATGTTTCTTGTAACGAAGGCGGAAAGTACCCTGTCGTAATAAGTTACAAAATCTATTCCTATGCCCGCAGCGGCGAGGAAGGCACCGCTCATGGTGTTGTTGAGTTGGGCGTCGTCATCTTTTGGCGCGGCGTAGCCTGCGTTGGCGAAGGCGTTGACATAGAAGGCGTAGTGGATTTTGTTGAACTTCTGGATCGGCAGCCATTTAAGGTGGATTATGCGGGGGCGCACGAGTTCAAATTTGTACGATGTCTTGATGTAGCCCAGCGAGGCACTCTTAATCATATTGTGTTCGTAGCCGGGGACGATGTTTGGGGTAAAGCCTATCGCCTCCATCAGGTGAAATGGCATTGTCTTGCTGCTCTTAGTGCCGTAAAACTGCGACGCAAAATATTGTCGATCTGCAATTTGCCAATATTTACGGGCGTCGAGGGTGATGCTGAGCACGTCGATAGAATTGCTGTACACTCCGTATTTTTTGATAGCGGCGGTCAGGAGCGAGCCGGTGAGCGGATAATAACTCGAACTCCGCTTGTCGATTCTGAACCTGTACGAGAGCATCACGCCTTCTATCCGGGTCTTGCCTTTGCCGAGGAAGTCGGGGTTGATGATTGCCACCGAATCGCGGATGTGCGCCGACATGTAGCCTATCGAAAACGTGTTAGAAACATCTATCGAGGGGCGGTGCTTGTAGTAAAGTTCGTAAGTATAGCCGTCAAAAGCCTTCTTTTTGCCCTCAAAGTCGCGGTACAATGCTTTGTCTTTTTCGGTGTTTATCATCACGTTGTTTTGCTTTTGGACGGATGCATAAAGGCTCAGCAGGTGTTTCCGTTTGCGGTCGATGGCGATGTTGTCGTAACTGATTTGGGTGATGTTGTTGAACCCGCGCCTGAATGAAATCGTGATGGCCTCGCGCCGTCCACGGAAGTTGTATCTCTTGAGGCCGATGTAATAGTCTATTAGGTCAAAATCCGGGTGGGCAAACCATTCGTTGAGGTTGCCGTTGTGCGGCGATATGTCAAACATGGGCCACGTGTACCAACATTCCTCCACGTTGATGTTGATGTCGGTGTTGATTAACCCCGTATTGAGCGAATCGTCTTCCATTGCGTAAGTGATTGTTACATAGTTGAATATGGAAGTCTTTTTGAGGTTGGTGGTGCTTTTGTCTATCAGTTGCGGCAGACGGGCTTTGGATATGGTGTCGCCCGGTGCAAATTCGAGTTCGCAGAGTATTGTTTTGGGCTTGGTCTTCTTGTTGCCAGTGATATTGATGTTGCTGACAAGGCAAATGGCCTCCGATTGGGCGTATGACGGCATAGCCATTGCCATTGTGATAGCGATGATTACTGCCGCCACGAAGTTCGCGGTGTATGTCTTGATTAAATTTGACATTTTTGTCTTAGGTTAATTTAATTGTCCGTCGTCGGCTTGCGGAATATCTTGCTCTTGTAAATTCCAATTTTTGCCAGCAAATATTTGAAGGATGTCGCCAGCACGCCAAGTCCGTATTTGCAACTGCGCTTGAAGTTGATGGACGACGCCTCCTTGAAATATTTGGTGGGGCAGGTGATTTCGGCGATTTCGTATCCGGCGTAGAAAATCTGTGCAATCATCTGGTTGTCGAATACAAAATCGTCGCTGTCTGCCTCCAGGTTCAACGCCTTGATGACCTCCGTCGAAAACGCACGGTAGCCTGTGTGGTACTCGCTGAGTTTTTGGTTCATCAGGAGGTTTTGGGCTAAGGTCAGTAGCCTATTAAAAAAATATTTGTACATCGGCATGCCGCCCTTCAACGCGCCTTTGCCCAATATCCTCGACGCAATTATCACGGGATATACGCCCTCGGCTATCGTGTAGCACATGGAGCGGATGAGTTTTGGCGTGTATTGGTAGTCGGGATGGAGCATCACAACGATGTCGCAGCCGAGAGCCATCGCCTTCTTGTAGCACGTCTTTTGGTTTGCGCCGTAGCCCTTGTTGGTTTCGTGTATCGTGATGTGCCTGATACCAATGCGGGCGGCTTCGAGTGCTGTCTTGTCGGTGGAATGGTCGTCGGTGAGGATTACCTCGTCCACTATGTCGGAGGGTATCTCCGCAAATGTCTGCTCCAACGTTTTTTCGGCGTTGTATGCCGGCATCACTACGCCTATTTTTTTGTCTCCAATCATAACATGCCTTTGCTGCTTGGGATGGTCTGCAATGTGAAGTCGTAACTAATTGCGTGCTTCAAACATTTTGCCAAAGCCTTGAAAATCCCTTCCAATTTGTGGTGTTCGTTGTCGCCTTCCGCCATGATGGAGAGGTTGCATTTTGCGTTGTCTGCCAGCGACTTGAAGAAATGGTAAATCATTTCCGTTGGAAAGTCGCCAATCTTTTCGCGTCGCCATTCTGCCTCCATCATCAGCCACGGGCGGCCTCCGAGGTCGATGGCTACCTGGGCAAGGCAGTCGTCCATCGGGAGTACGAAGGCGTAGCGGTTGATGAGTTTGCGCTCGCGCCACAATGTGTGGATGGCGGTGCCGAGTGCAATGGCAACGTCCTCGATGGTGTGGTGCTCGTCAACTTCGATGTCGCCCACGCAGCGCAAATCCATGCCAAAACATCCGTGTACCGGCAGTTGCATCAGCATGTGGTCGAGGAACTTGACTCCTGTATCCACTTTGCGGATTTCGGGGTTGCCGGGGTAGATGGTGAGGTCTATCTTGGTCTCGGCGGTGTGGCGTGAGAGCGTTATCTTGTTGTTGTAGGAGATGATAGTGCGTTCCGCCTCCACCCAGTTTTGGGCGTGGAGCAGACAGTAGGGCGCGAGGTCGTCGGGGAGCGGGTCTTTGCCGAGGTAGATAGCCTTGCAGTCGAGGTTGGCGGCGAGCATTACGTCCGTGGGGCGGTCGCCTACAACGAGCGATTGCGAGAGGTCATAATTTTCGTCGTCGATGTACTTCTGCATCATGCCAGTGTTGGGCTTGCGGTTTGGACTGTTGTCTTGCTCAAACGACGGGTCTATCAATACGTCGTCAAATTTCACGCCGACGCTTTCGAGAGCCTGTACCATGATGTTTTGGTATGGCCAGAAGTCATTCTCCGGAAACGACGCCGTGCCGAGTCCGTCTTGGTTGCTTGCCATTACGAACTCAAAGTCGGTATATCGCCTTATCTTGGAGAGCGATGTCAACGCGCCGTCCACGAAGGCGAATTTTTCAATCTTGTCTATCTGGTAGTCAACCGGCGGCTCCACCAAAATAGTGCCGTCGCGGTCGATGAATAATATGCGTTTTTTCATTTATTTGATACGTTTGCCGTTGTTGAATTTTACGATGAAGGCATCGCTGTAACCTTTGTCGCGTACAGTTTTGAGCATTGCCTTGCAGTCTGCCTCGCTCTTAAAATTGCCAGCGGTATATTTGTAGGTGTTGTTTTCGGTGTAATAACTTACGTTGTCGATGCCAGAGAACTCCTTGGAGTTGGATGGGAGTTGTTTCCAACTAACCAAAAACTGCACCTTATACACTATGCCTTCGTTGCTTGTGGCGGGCTTGGCGGTGTTGTTGGCGGCAGTGGTTGTGGCGGCGGCTATTGCGGCGGGGTCTTTGCGCGTACAAGCCATCAATACCGACTCGTTGTGCTGCGATGCGTAGCCAATCTTGAAGGGCAGCGGATCGCAAGTGGTGAGTGCTTCGCGGAGGTCTTCCTGCTTGAAGATGGAGAACACTTTGAGCGGCTTGGTGTATGAGCCAAAGAGTTTTACGTCGTAATCCTTGATGAGCCTGCCGTATGCAAAACCCGATTCGTCTTGCAGGAGGTAGTCAAATTGGTCGAGGAGCAGTTTGCGCACGATTTTAAACTCTTCGCTCTGCATCAGGTACGACGCGGATTTCATGTAGCAGATTTTGTCCTTGATGGAATTTAGGAAAAACGGAAACTCCATCTTGCCCTTCATCATCGCGTCCGAGAGATCTATGCGGATGTATTTGACGGTGCGTGGGCGCGAATCGCCTGGTTTGCGGAAGGAGAGTTCCCAGCCGTAAGGATGATTTCTTACAGAGCCGTCGTTGTCCTTCACGTCGCCATGGTCGTCGATGTAGATGTTGCGGTGGTTGGTGATGATGCAGTCGTGCATCGCCAATGCGTACAGCACCACATGGAGGGTGCCGTCAAGATTTTTGTTGCGGAAATTTTCTGCCATGTGTGCGGCTATGAAGAAGCCAAATTTGTTGACGTACCTCATCGACAGCGATAGCGAATCGAGATATTGGTGCATTTCGTCTTCGGTGAGTTGGTCGGGTTCGCAGAGTTCGCCCGGTTTTTCGAGACCCATCAGCACGTAGTCTTTCACCTTGGGGAAGAAAGTCATCGCAAAAATCATGTCGGGACCGCCAAACGGATAAAACAGCGTCGTGGTGTCGTTGTGGAAAGTCGGGATGTTGGTTTTGCACCAGTCTTTTATGGGGTTGAGGGTCGCAGAGGTGAGATTTGCCCAAGTCTGTTCTGCCGTCGTGGAGTAGTTTTTGTAATAGTCCGACGATTGGAGCGCGGCGTACTTGTCGTTAGCCTTGCCCGCGAGAAAACGTGCAAGGTCGTTGGCCTCGCTCGCCGAGCCTTCCACCTGGTTGAGGTATATGTCGTTGGGTTTAGTGTCTGTGGAGTCGTCGTAAGAGATTACCGTAGGCTCGTTTGCACTGTCCTGATTGTTGCCCTTGGAGCGGCAACCGATTGCGATAGCCGCCGCCATCATCAATGCTGTTATAGTTAGTTTCATAGTATTTGTATTTTTGGTTGCAAAAATAATCAAAAAATTCAATAATTTTGCGTCTGAAACATTAAAAAAAATTAAGCGGCGGCAACGCATTGCGTCGTTGGGGTAATCATAAATGCAAAGAATGGAAAGAATTAAAAGAATAAATTGTAAATCTTTGTTTTAGAAAAGAAAAAAAATCTTTTAATTTATGGTAATTCTTTTAATTTATGGTAAAAAAATCCGCCGTAGGCGGTATTAAAAAAAGCATTTTATGAAGAAGTTTTTTGTTGTAATAATATTTTTGTGTTGTGCGGTGGTGGCGCAGGGGCAGATAGGCGGCGAGAGCGTTTACCCGTTTTTGGGGCTTAGTACGTCGTGCAACTACGCCTCTATGGGCGGTGCGTGTCCGTCGGTGGACATTGAGGGCGTCAACTCTCTGACTTCCAATCCTGCGCTCATCGACACCACCGACAATCTCGCGGCGGCTCTCAATATGGTTTCTTACGTGGCAGACATTGGCTACGGGTCGGCGTTGTTTGGCGGCAGGGTAGGGAAGACTATGATTTCTGGCGGCGCGGAGTTGGTCAATTATGGTGATTTTACGCTGACGGATGAGGCTGCCAACAATCTCGGCACTTTTAATTGTCGTGATTATCTGCTGATTGCGTCGGCGGCGCGGCATATTATGGATAGTCTGCCGTTGACAGCCGGAGTGTCGATGAAGACGATAATTTCTAAGATGGAAACATACCACTCCACGGGCATCGCTTTTGATTTTGGATTGCGCTATTATTTTGAAAAACAGAAGATTACAATAGGATTGGCTGTCCTTAATCTTGGTTGTCAACTTACCACGTATAGCGACAACACACGTGAAAAATTGCCTCTCGACATCCGCCTTGGCATCTCAAAACAATTGCTTCACGCGCCGCTGAGGTTTTCGCTCACCGTCCGCGACCTTCAAAAGCCCAAACTCGACGACGATTTTGGACGCTCGTTTGCCAATCATTTGATATTTTCGGCGGAATTGTTTCCGCAGGGCGTTGTGTCGTTGAAAGGCGGTTTTAATGTAATGGCTCACAACGATTTGTATGTAACTGATGGTTCTGTTTTCCCTGGATTTTCGTTTGGGGTGGATGTCAGGTTGAAGAGGTTTTCGGTTCAATATTCGCATCAATGTATCAGTCCGGCGGAGAGTGCCAATATGTTTACGGTGGAATTGATGATTGGGAAAATGATGCGATAAGGGTTGGTTTTTTATGTTTTATCTTTTTTTTCAACAAAAAAACATTTCTATTAAAATATTTCAAACATTTTCTTTATCTTTGAAGCCGAAAAAAACAAAACCTTTTGATTTAATTTTTAATTATGGATTTCGGACATTTTGACGACAAAAACAGGGAGTATGTGATTACAAACCCTGCAACCCCGTGGCCTTGGATCAACTACCTTGGCAACGAGGATTTCTTTTCGCTAATTTCCAATACGGCAGGCGGTTACTCGTTCTACAAGGACGCCAAATT
>JAEEGL014954988.1_pt1 | contig 18037 bp, 16 predicted proteins | sample 9134231 | NCBI WGS metagenome assembly JAEEGL01 (sample SAMN16246548, study PRJNA631951) | gut metagenome | biome: gut microbiome; feature: rumen; material: fiber-attached | host: Bos | place: Iran: Karaj | collected 2018-10 | reverse complement strand
AGACAAACGATTACAGAATCATTGAAATCAACGCTCGTTTGAGCCGTTCTTCGGCTTTGGCTTCAAAAGCGTCGGGTTATCCGTTGGCTTTCGTTGCCGCAAAATTGGCGTTGGGCTACACACTCGACCAAATCGGCGAAATGGGCACGCCAAACTCGGCTTATGTTCCGCCTTCGGTTGACTACATTATCGCAAAAATACCTCGCTGGGACTTGTCGAAGTTCGTCGGCGTTGACCGCGAAATCGGTTCTTCAATGAAGTCGGTTGGCGAGATTATGTCTATCGGAAAATCTTTCGAGGAAATTATGCAGAAAGGTCTTCGTATGATTGGTCAAGGTATGCACGGATTCGTCGGCAACAACGATTTGGAATTCGACGACTTGGACAAGGAATTGACACATCCTACCGATATGAGAATCTTTGCAATTGCGAAAGCTCTCGAAAACGGTTACACTCCTGAAAGAATCGAAGAACTGACGAAAATCGACGTGTATTTCATCAAATGTCTTAAAAACATTGTCGATTACACGAAAGTTCTTTCAAAATACAATAAAATTGAGGATTTGCCAGCCGACGTGCTTGCCGAAGCAAAACGTCTTGGCTTCTCCGACTTCCAAATTGCCCGTTATGTTGAAAATCCGACTGGCACAATGGAGAAAGAACAACTTCGTGTTCGCGACGTTCGTAAGAAATTCAACATTCTTCCTGCCGTTCGCCGCATCAACACAGTTGCTTCGGAACACCCAGAGTTGACCAACTATTTGTATATGACTTACGGCGAAAAGGAACACAGCATCAACTATGCGTACAAAAACGACAAATCTATCGTCGTTCTTGGTTCTGGAGCATACAGAATCGGTTCTTCGGTGGAATTCGACTGGTGTTCGGTAAATGCGATTCAAACGGCTCGCAAGTTCGGTTACAAGTCAATAATGATTAACTACAACCCCGAAACGGTCTCGACCGACTACGATATGTGCGACCGCTTGTATTTCGACGAACTAAGCTTTGAACGCGTACTTGACGTAATCGACCTTGAAATTCCGAAAGGTGTGATTGTGTCGGTTGGTGGTCAGATTCCTAACAACTTGGCTATGAAGTTGTATCGTCAGAATGTACCTATTTTGGGTACGTCGCCAGTTTCAATTGACCGTGCGGAAAACCGTAACAAATTCTCGGCAATGCTCGACCAGCTTGGTATTGACCAACCACGTTGGGAAGCTCTTACAAGCTACGACGAAATTGACAAGTTCATTGACGAAGTTGGTTTCCCTGTTTTGATTCGTCCTTCGTATGTGCTTTCGGGTGCCGCAATGAACGTTTGTTACGACAAAGACCAAATGCACACATTCCTTGGTGCCGCCGCAAAAGTTTCGAAGGAATATCCTGTTGTGGTTTCTAAATTCTTGCAAAATGCAAAAGAAATTGAATTCGACGCTGTTGCGAAGAATGGTGAAATTATTGAATACGGAATTTCCGAACATATTGAATTTGCAGGCGTACACTCGGGTGACGCTACGTTGGTGTTCCCTGCACAAAACATTTACGTTGCAACGGCTCGCCGCATCAAACAAATCAGTCGCAAGATTGCGAAGGAATTGAACATCAGTGGTCCGTTCAACATTCAATATCTGGCTAAGAACAACGATGTGAAGGTAATTGAATGTAACTTGCGTGCTTCGCGTTCGTTCCCGTTCGTTTCCAAGGTTTTGAAGCGTAATTTCATTGAAACGGCAACAAAGATTATGTTGGGCGAAACGGTTGAAAAACCTGATTCGGCTGTATTCGACGTTGACCACGTGGGCGTTAAGGCATCGCAATTCTCGTTTGCCCGTCTTCACAGAGCCGACCCAATTTTGGGCGTTGATATGTCATCGACAGGTGAAGTTGGCTGTCTTGGAACGACGTTCGACGATGCATTGTTGTCGTCGTTGTATTCTGTAGGATTCCACAAACCGGAGAAAGGCGTGTTGGTTTCGTCGGGTGACGTGAAAGGCAAGGTTGACTTGTTGGATTCTTGCAAGTTGTTGCAAGAAAAGGGTTTGAAAATCTATGCAACGGCAGGTACGCAGAAATTCTTGGCAGAAAACGGTGTTACGGCAACGGCAGTAAATTGGCCGGACGAAACACACGCACAGGAAGACATTACCGAATTGATGCAGGAACATAAGATTGACTTGGTTATCAACATTCCAAAGAACCAAACTCGTCGCGAGCTGACCAACGGATACAAAATCCGTCGTGCGGCAATCGACCACAACATTCCGTTGTTGACCAATGCCCGTCTTGCAAGTGCGTTCCTACACGCCGCTTGTTCAAAAGAAATGAGCGACATTGCAATCAAGAGCTGGCAGGAATATCAAATTTAAACGAAACGTTTAGATAATTATAAACAGAAAAGGATGGGTGACCATCCTTTTTTTGTTTTGGGCAGAGACGCGTCTCCGCAAATAATGAGCTATTTATTGTAAAAACTATTCGCCTTTGCTTAACAGATATCGTTCTGTGTCCAATGCGGCTTTGCAACCCGATGCCGCCGCAGTGATTGCCTGACGGTATGTCGGGTCTTGTACGTCGCCACAGGCAAATACGCCTTTTATATTTGTTTGAGTACCTTTGCCTTCGGTTACAATATATCCGTTTTCGTCAAGGGTAATTTGACCTTTGAAAATAGAAGTATTTGGATTGTGACCGATAGCCAAGAACATTCCTGTTATGTTTATTATAACTTCGTCTTTCCCTTGTTTTTCAAGTCTTAGACCTGTAACGCCACTATTGTCGCCAAGAACTTCTTTTGTCACGTGTTCAAACAAAATTTCAATATTTGGAGTGTTGCTTACTCGTTCTTGGAGCACTTTTGACGCACGCAGATAGTTTTTACGGACAATCAAGTATACTTTATTCGCAATGCCCGATAAATAAAGAGCATCGCCGACAGCAGTATCGCCACCGCCGATTACGGCAACGTCTTTTTTGCGATAGAAGAATCCGTCGCATACGGCACAGGCAGAAACACCCATTCCACGGAATTTACGTTCGCTTTCCAGACCTAAATATCGGGCGGACGCTCCTGTTGCAATTATGACGGCTTCTGCTTCTATTGTTTTCTTATCGTCAATTGTTACTATTTTTTTTGTGTCGCTCAGTTCGCATGCAGTGACGTTTCCTTCGCGAATGTCAGCTCCGAATCTTAACGCCTGCTGACGGATGTCGTCCATCATATCCATTCCAGAAACACCTTCGGGATAGCCTGGAAAATTCTCAACTTCGTTAGTCGTTGTCAATTGACCTCCAGTTTGCATTCCTTCGTATAAAACAGGCGATAAATTTGCTCTCGAAGCATAAATTGCAGCTGTGTATCCTGCTGGCCCGCTACCAATGATTAGACAGTTAACTTTTTCTATATCAGACATATACTTGTTGTTTTAATTGTTGAAAATTGATTTTGTAAAAGTATATGAAATCTGTACATTACGTTTTAAAAGGAAGTATTTTTATTTAACAAGTTATAATTATATTTGCTTAGATAAAAAATAAAACAATGAAGCGAATTCTTTGTATATCCATAATCTTTGCGGCATGCATTTCGTGTACGCCGTCAGCTGAGAAAATAAAAGAAAAATGTCTAAAAGATACTGATAATCAAGTGTTTTATGGGGAACAAACAAAAGACTACTGCGATTGTTTGTATCAAAAATTGAAAGTTGCTGAGGTTGATAAAATTTCGTTGACAGAAAAATATGTCGATTCCGTTAAAACAGAATGTGATGCGGAATTTACTACGATGGATACGGATTTTTAATGTGTAATGCGCTATTTGCAATGCTCAAAGTGTAATGGGCATGCGTAATTCATAGTTCATATCTAATAAATTTCGTTTACAAAATTTGCAATTTTCTTTTGAAGGACGATTGATTCTTGTCGAATGGCAGAAAAGTCGCATCCCTGGAAGATTTTACTTGTTTCCCAATTGTCAATATTTCCAAAAAGGAACGGTAGGTCGAAACAGTGACAGCATTGCGTTTTTTTGTTTGCAGCAGGGTATGTGAAAGCATTGAAAATGGCTTTTTTTCCACAAATTTCTACAATTTTTCGTGCTGGTTCAAAAAAGAGAATATCCGAAGTTATGTCGACAACGGTTTGATATGAATCGTGTGTTTGTTTTCGACTCGCTTTAAGTTTCTCGTATGTGTTTTCTGGACAATATCGTTTAAGAAACGGCGTAATGACGCGTAATGGCGTGTATTTCCCAATAGGAAATTTGTACACGTAAATTCCACATTCGTTTTCGGTACATTGTAAATAAATCGGTTTTTCTATTTTTTGTATAGCGGTAAAAAAGTCTTTTGCAATGAAATTTGGCTCTTCGCTTGGTATAAACGAAACGAGAAAATTATATTGTTTCTTATTATATTTTCCTATCCTCAGTTCGGTTATGAGAATATCGTGAATGTCGGCATTTGTGATTGTTGCTGATGTTTGTTGTGCAAGTACTTTGCAAAAATGGTTATGAATGTCCGAAGCAGTTTCTTGTGGTACAGCCTGCATAGTTCCAGGCCAACTGAACAACATTGTTCTTTGAAATAAATGCTGCACAGCAGGCGACGTATGAAGAGCCATGGCATACCATGCACCTGACGATTGCCCTCCAATGGTTATATTTCGGGGATTGCCGTTAAAATGTTCGATGTGGTGATTTGTCCATTCCAATGCAGTTATTATATCGTGAAAACCGCAATTTTGCTGAGGAATTCCTTCGAAAAAAGCTGTTCCTAAATATCCTAACCTGTAGGTTACGCTAACAACCACAATATCAGCATTTTTCGATAGCAATGATGCATCGTTGTGTTTATCTCCACTTGCTCCAACAGAAAACGAGCCCCCGTGAATCCAAAATAAAACAGGTTTTATACCATCGGTGTTTGGAGTCCAAATGTCGACGAAAAAAGCATCTTCGTCAACAGGAAGTTTGTCGTGTTGAAGCATATTATGTGAACGGCCACGATTTTGTGGAAATGCAGTTGGGTGTGTGTCCGATAAAACTATATCGTTTGTTATAGTACAAGGCTGAAATCGTCCGTTATTTGTCGCATATCTAACACGAAAATGTGCCATGGTCTTTATTTTTGTGTAAAAATACGTATTTTTGTTTGGTAAACTACAAAATCCACGTCAGGTAATGTTTCATACATTTAAAAAAGACATATCACAAATTCCACTACCAGAAAAATTTACCTGTCCGTTTTGTTATTCTCCTCATCTGCTTTCGCTTATGGCGGCAAATCAGGTTCAGGAATATATACGTTCTCGTGAAGATTGGACCGAGGAACTGCAAAATGGAAAAATGTTTGGCGTTTTGGTCGTGAAGAAAGAAAATGGCGAAATTGGTTTTGTTGCTTCGTTTTCGGGACAGATTCAGGGACAAAATTTACACGATTATTTTGTACCGCCCGTATACGATTTGATTGTAGAAGACGTTTTTTTCAAGCAGGGCGAACGGCAAATAACAGAAATAAACCGTCAAATAGAGGATTTGCAACAGAATCCTATTTTTGCTGAATTTGAGGCAATGACGAAATCTGCGGAACAACAACTCGTTCGGCAGAAGGAACTGATGAAGCAGGCGAAAATAGAACGGGACAAAAAACGTGAAGTAACTGATAGTGAAGCGGAATTGGCAAGTCTGATTCGTGAAAGTCAGTTTCAAAAGGCAGAATACAAGCGGCTTCAACGAAAACTTGAAGAGCAAATAGCTGAAACACAGCAACGACGAGATGCTTTGCAGGAACGGATAGACCAGCTTTGTCATTTCCGAAAAGACAAATCAGCCGCGTTGCAGACAGAAATTTTTGAACATTTTGTTTTTCTCAATGCAAATGGCGAACGGAAAAGTGCATTGCAGATTTTTGGTGGCATCATGCCTCCGTCCGGAACGGGAGAATGTGCGGCACCACGATTGTTGCAGTATGCGTATAATTCTCATTTACAGCCAATTGCTATGGCTGAATTTTGGTGGGGAAAATCTCCCAAAGACCATATCCGTCGGCAGGGAAGTTTTTACACGGCGTGTAAACAAAAATGTGAACCGCTTTTAAATTTTATGATGCAAGGTCTTGATGTTGAAGAAAATAGGTTCCTTAAAACATACGATTTAAATGGAAAAATTCACGTGGTTTACGAGGACGATGTGATGGTCGTTGTGAACAAACCGATTGATGTGTTGTCGGTTCCTGGAAATATTCCGCAGCCGTCGGTGTGGGGATGGGCTCATGAAAAATACGGCGATGCGTATGTCGTTCATCGGCTCGACATGGCTACGTCGGGGTTGTTGGTTATTGCCAAGAATCTTGATGCGTGCAGAAAATTACAACGTCAGTTCGAGAACCGTGAGGTGAAAAAAGAATATGTCGCTGTTGTAGACGGACTTGTAGAGCAAGACGAAGGAACAATCAGTCTGCCGTTGCGTCCCGATTTCGACGAACGTCCTATACAGGTGGTTGATTTAGAAAAAGGGAAAATGGCGCTCACATATTATAATGTATTGAAACGTGAAAATGGCCGTACGCGAGTGTTGTTTCGTCCACAAACGGGGAGAACCCACCAATTGCGCGTTCATTCCGCACATCCCGACGGCCTTGGTTTCCCGATTGTGGGCGATACGCTCTATGGAACGATGGCGGATAGATTGTATCTTCATGCCAGTAAGATTACCTTTTCGCATCCTGTCAGCGGACAGACGATAGTATTGTGCTGTGAGCCAAATTTTTAAAATAAATTTATCTATAAATGGATAAAATGAATAGCAAACTTTTATTTTTGTGTCAAAATCACATTGTGTTTTGACAAAATAATTTGGCTACTATGATACAGGAAAACTTACAGAAAATATTGGCAAATATACCTGAAGGCGTTACGCTTTTGGCTGTGTCGAAGACAAAACCTGAATCGGACATTCTCGAAGCATATAATTATGGTATTCGGAACTTTGGCGAAAACAAGGTTCAAGAAATGGTCGGCAAGTACGAGAACCTTCCGAAAGATATTAAATGGCATCTGATAGGTCATTTGCAGACGAACAAAGTAAAATATATGGCTTCGTTTGTCTCGCTGATACATAGTGTTGATTCGTTGAATTTGCTTGAAACCATAAATAAGGAGGCGGTAAAGGTTAATCGTGTCATACCTTGTCTGTTGCAGTTCCACATTGCTTCGGAAGAAACCAAGTTCGGACTTTCCGAAGATGAGGCCTATGCGTTGCTCGAGAGCGATTCGTATAAAGCGATGAAAAACGTGGAAATTTGCGGTGTGATGGGCATGGCTACCAATACCGAAAATATGGACGTGGTTCGTTCAGAATTCAAACATCTGAAACAGATTTTTGACAATCTGCACGAAAAATATTTTGCCGCCTCTACGACCTTCAAAACAATTTCGATGGGAATGTCGCATGATTATCAAATTGCAATAGAGGAGGGCAGTACCATTGTCAGAATCGGAAGCTCAATATTCGGAGAACGGAACTACAATGTTTAGTTATGATTTATTGGTTGAACTTAGCTCACAACTCATAATCATAATTCAAATGCCTCAATCGTTGATTGTAGCAATCCTGCTTTTTCTGATTTTTCGTTTTTGAGGGCTTTTTCTATCATTTCTTTGTATGTAGTCTTTTCTTCGGCGGGAAGATTTCCTGCACATACTTCTATTATTGTATATGCTTCAAGAGCCGTTTCGTAGTTTTCTTGTATTAATAATTGTATAAAAACTTTAGTATATTTCGAAAAATCAAGATTTGACTGCCACATTGCAGAGAGTATGTGAGATTTTTCGTTGACAAACCGACTGTCCTGTAAAGCTTCAATAAAAATCGCAGTAGCGCTTTTTTCTTTAGTGTCAGATAAGCACTCGTAAATGTCGTTTTTTGTGCTTTCGCTTTTTGTAATAGCAAGTAAATCAAATAGTAATGGTAACATTTTGATTGAGCCGTTTTCATGTATATATGCTATTGCATCGTGAATCGCACTTTCGTTTTCAGACTCAAAAATGGTCTTGATTTCGTTTATGACCGCACTTTCTTCTAATTCCATTTTACAATTATTTTAAATTTATGCCTTGAAATTGTTTGCAAATAAAAAATAAATAGTAATTTTACACAAACAAATGATGTAGCATTTTTAAATTAAAACGTATGCGAAGAAATTCAAAATTTATCCGATTGTTGGTTACATTAGGATTAGTGGTCGGAATCGCAAGTTGTAATAGTTCCGACAAAAAGGAAACATCAACTCAGTCAGCCGAAGAGCAAGAACAAGCTCAGAAGGAACAGATTGTGAAAGATGTGAAAAAAGTTATGTATTCGTTGCCTTCTCCGGTTGAAACAACGTTGTTGTTGAAGAAAGCTGGCGCAGGATACGATGAGGCATTGTTAAATCCAACTTCGAATGCAAACAAGTACAATACTGATAAACAAAAGGCATTGAACTTGGGTGTGTATGGCGCTGATTTGAGTTATGCCAGCATTTTCGAACAAGATCAAACAATCATGCAATACATGAATGTTTCGAAGAAATTGGCTATCGGTCTTGATTTGCTTGCAGCAATCGACCAGTCAATCATCGATCGTTTGGAGGCAAATCACGACAATCGTGACTCTGTAATCCGAATTATTTCTGAAACATTCTTGAACTCGAACTCGACATTGAAGGAAGACAATCGTCCGGAAATGGCAGCATTGATTCTTGCCGGCGGTTGGGTAGAGGCTTTGTATTTGGCAACTCAATTGACGAAAGATGTTAAGAAAGACAAGGAATTGGTGGAAAGAATTGTTGAACAAAAACTTTCTTTCAATGAACTGACAATGTTGTTGGGCGAATATGCTGAAACAAATCCTGATATTGCCGACGTGGCTTCTAAATTGGAAGGAATTTCACAAATATTCAACGAGATAGAAATCGAAAAGTCTGGCATTCAGACTATAACTGACGAAGAATCTGGCTCGACAGTTTTGAAAGCAACTCAAAAAATTAATATAACACAAGCACAATACGATGCACTTAAAACTGCATCAGCAAACTTGCGTAACTCATTTATCCAATAATTTAAAGAAATAGCAATAGTATGAAAAACGTTAGTAAATTATTAGTATTGGTTGTATCGTTCGTATTGTTAGGTACTTTATCTTACGGACAATGTAGAACATTCGCAAAGACAGAATGTAAACCAAGTTTGGAACCCTACGTTCATGATGGTATTTTCAATGCCACAGAATTGTCGGAAGGTGAATCGGCAGAATTGTACAAAACATTCTACTCAAACCAGAACTATCGTATCGCAATCTGCGGTGACAAACAACTTCCAAAAATCAAATTCTCTATTATGGATGCAGACAGAAATGTGTTGTTCACAAATGCAAAACATTCATACAAAAGAGTTTGGGATTTTAAAATGGAATCAAGTCAGCAGTTGATTATTTCTATAGAAGTAGAAACTAATGATGAAAACATTAGTGATGAAATCGCACGTGGTTGCGTTGCTGTGTTGGTTGGTTTCTCTGCAGATTAATATAGTTCCATTTACATTTAGAATTTAAAAGAGTTGTCTTGTTTCAAGGCAACTCTTTTTGTGTATCAACATTTCTTTATTATAATTTTTCTCGAAAGTTCGGTAATCGTATAAGAGTAAAATTGTTGGTGCTACTTAATATAGTTCATTCGTAATCACGCCATCTTTGTACATCGGCAACACGTTGCATGTGTCCATTGCGATACAGTAGTCAATACATTGGTCAACGCCGTTTTTGCGAAGACGGCTTCGTTGGGCGCATTTTTCCAGATACTGGGCAAGATTGTCCTTGTGCTCGTTCCACATATCGATTGCGGCAACGGTTGAATCGCAGATTGTTTCAAATTTGTCTGTCTTTAAAAGAGCATCGGCTACGGCACCCATAAAGATGGAATCTTCAATGTTGAATTTGTTTTTCCACCCGGCACAAAGCAGGGTAACGTCGCAGTCTTGTTTTTGTAACCAGTCAACCAAAACAGAAAAGTTTGAAAACGCTCCAATCACGATTGCCTTGCAGTTTACACCAAGTTGAATTGTCTTTGTTCCGTTTGTCGTGCTATAAACAATGTCCCGTCCTTCAACAATGCTTCGTTCAAATTTTTCGGGGGAGTTTCCAAAATCGGCAAAGTCTATTTTTATGCCGTTCCGTTCGGCGGCAATCAAATAACCTTTTTCTTTATACGTCTTTGCTTCTTCAACACTTTTTACGGGAATGATTGATTTGACTCCATTCTCGAATGCGGCACAAATTGAACTTGTGGCACGAAATACGTCGGTCACCACCACAATGGCGTCCTTGTTTTCAAAATATTCAAAGAGGGCTGGGCTAAAACAAGTTTCAATTATGTGTTTCATTTGTTTTGTCTTTTATGTCAAACATTACAATAATGGCTATGAATCCCCAAAACAATGAGGCAATTTTGTCCATATCGAGAAAATCATTCAAAAATGCGTGCAAATAGTACGTAATAAGCCCTAAAAGCAGAAACAACACAGTTTCTTTGGTCAGTTCGTTTTTTGTACGATTATACAAATTGAACCCGACGACAAGCACGGTTATCAAAATGGCGATGAACGAAAGAGAACCGATAAGTCCCGCATCGGCGAGCAAGCCAAGGTATTCGCTGTGGGCGTTTCCTAAATCGGCCGCATTGGTGCTAATTTTTGTGCGGTCTTCGGAATGTTGAAATGGAGCGTACAAAAACATATATGTGCCTGGTCCGAAACCAGTTATTGGTTTCTCTAAAAACATTCGGAATGCACATTTCCAACGATTGATACGTTCCATATTGGAGTCGTCGGAGGCAATGTTCGACATTGATTTTATGTGTGAAAGGAAATCGGTGCTCGAAACCTCCGTATTTTTTGACATTTTATAAATGATGTCATTGTAGAACGGGGCAATCATTACAGTGGCGACTAATGTCACCAATATGATGTTTTTGATTTTTATGCGTAGTTTCAGCACAACCCACAATGCAAAAACGGCGATGATTCCAGCCCAAGCGGCACGGGTATATGAGAACAGCAGACCTATGCACAGCAGACCAAGTAAAAGAAAATTGAAAAACTTGATACTGAAATCATTCCGTCCTCTTTTCAATACTACAAACATTGCTGGAATGAGCAATGCGAGTGCCGCACCATATGACGTGTGGTCGCGGAAGAACGGTTGCATTACCAGATACGATGTGTCGTGCGAAAAGTACGACGGTGCGTGGTTTGCAAGCGTGTATAGTATCACAATTGAAAAACCTAATACGTAGGCAAGTATGTATTTTACAATGTTTTTCTCGTCAGCAACAAATTGCGTTACAAGAAAATAGAAACAGCAAATGAACCAAAGTCGTGTGAGTAAATATTTGAAAGACACAATTGGCATTTCGGAAACCAAACTCGTCAGCAATAACCAACCAAGATACACGTAAATGCAAATGCTCACAGGGTGTTTCAGCACTTCTTTGTCAAATCGTCTTTCGCTCAACAGTTTGAGTAAAAATACACACATTGCCAAAAATATGAACGGTTCCGTCGGTAAGCTCATATTGATTGGTGTGTTAGGGAGAAGTTCCGACAACTCAATGGAGAGTGGCGTACAGAACATTATGATAATCAATAATTTGTCAAGTGCCAAGAATGCGAGAAATCCTAAGGCGAGTGCGAAAGGAACGAGTGTGACAAGGTACGATTCGTTCCAAAGTCCCACCATACTGGCAATTATGAAGAGAATTGCAGTAATGTAGAGGCAAAGAATCGTTTTTTTCTCCGAAATCACTTTTCTTGAGCTTGTTCTATTTCTTCTTCCTGACGACGGTAATCCTTGACTAATTCAATGAATATCAGTATTATGAAAGTGAAAATAAATGTCGCCAAAGTAGATATGACCACGATGACGGCACGTTTGGGTTTCGCTTTCTTGTCGGATTTTGTCGCTTTGTTTACGACGAAATAGTGCGTTAAAATTTGTTCTGCGTCAACTTTTGCCTCTTTATATTTTTGGTTCAGGGCACTTAATTGTTCACTTTCGAATTCAAGGAAATCGCGGAGCGAAACGTATGCGGCACCATATTTTGCAAGCGTGTCGAGTTGTTCCTTGATTCTCTCGGCACCTTTGGTGTTTCCCGATGCCACCGCTTGAGCGTATGCCTCGTTCACCACTTCCGACTGCGATTCGTAGTCATAGATTCCTTTTTCCATAATTCTTCGAAGGGAATCCTTGAACATACCGATTTGTTCTTCTTTCGCTTTGTACTCATATTCAACGATTTGTAATGCTTCTTTTGCACGTTTGTGTTCCATAGCATTCATAACGGTGTCAATGAGTGTAGCAATGTCGTTTGCCATCAACGCCGCCGTGTCGGGATTGGCATCAAGCACCGAAATTTCTACGGCCATATATTCCGTACGTTTGTAAGAAATACGTTTTTGATATTTCTTCAACATTTTGTCGTTTGGATATTTCACATTTGCCGAGTCAATGTCGTAATGTTTCCACAAATTGTATTTGTGAATGATTTTTGCACGTAACTCGTCACTATTCAGAACCTGCAAAAGTTGTTCGGTTTCTTTGTCCTCACCGTACATAGATTCTTTTTTCGCAGCATCTTTCGTGGCTATCAGCTCTTGTGAGATTGACAACGAGGGAGCTGGATAGACAATCACTGTGGAACGATAGAGTGGCGTAATCAAGAGAGAAACGACAATGGCGGCTACAGCACCGATTATTGTCGTGATAATCAATGGTTTTATGTAATGAAAAACTTTGTAAATCAGGTCGTTGGAATTAAATGAATAGCGTTCGTTATTCTCCATAATTATTCGTTTTTAAATAAACCAAAAAGTTCTGCGTCAATCTTGTTTACAATTTTGCTGAAATCTTCGGGATTGTCAATGAAATTGATTGAATCAGTGTCTATAACGAGAATTTTTCCCAAATCGTATGATTTCACCCACGTTTCGTAACGGCGGTTCAAACTTTCCAAATAATCAATTCTGATTGCGTTTTCGTACTCGCGACCTTTGCATTGGATACGTTTCACCAATGTCGGGATTGATGCTTTTAGATAGATGAGTAGATCGGGTGCTTGGAGCAGTTGTTCAACTTGTTGGAACAATGAAAAATATGTCTCGAAGTCGCGTGTCGCCATGAGTTTCATTCCGTGGAGGTTAGGGGCAAAAATGTATGCGTCTTCGTAGATTGTTCTGTCTTGAATGACGTCTTTCCCCGAATTACGAATACTCATAATTCTTTGTAAACGACTATGTAAATACGAAATCTGAACATTGAAAGCCCATGCTTTCATATCCTGATAAAAATCATTCAAATACGGATTGTCGTCAACCACTTCGTAATTGGCTTCCCATCCGTAGTGCTTTGCCAGCATACCTGTCAGGGTAGTCTTTCCGACACCGATGTTTCCTGCTATCGCTATATGCATATCAATTTTTTTTTAGGTGCAAAATTATAAAAAACTCTCTTTAAATGGAGAAAAGAGAAAAAAATCCCATGAAAAACTCATGGGATTTGTGAGATTTAGAAATTCGGCTTCAAAGCTTTGCCGTCTTTGTAGAATGTGCTGATGATTTCCACGGCTTCGTCGGCGGAGTCAACTACATGAATGAGCTCCATATCTTTCGGACTGATGTTCTTTTCGTCTTCGAGCATAGTCTTTTTAATCCAACTTATAAGCCCTTCCCAGTAATCTTTTCCGACAAGGACGATAGGGAAGTGTGCTATCTTTTCGGTTTGAATGAGTGTTACTGCTTCGAAAAGTTCATCAAGTGTTCCAAAACCGCCAGGCATGACGATAAAACCTTGTGAATAACGCATGAACATTGTCTTTCTTGTGAAGAAGTAGTTGAATGTTATGAGCTTGTCGTGGTCGATAAATTCGTTTGCCGATTGTTCGAACGGCAAGGAAATGTTTATGCCGACAGATTTTCCTTTTCCTTTCTGTGCACCGAGGTTTGCTGCCTCCATAATGCCGGGGCCGCCACCGGTAATTACGCCGAATCCGTTTCGTGTAAGCAAATAGGCTATGTCTTTTGCTAATTTGTAATATTGATTTGTTGTCGGTGTGCGAGCCGAACCAAAAATTGAAACACACGGACCGATTGATGTCAGCTTTTCGTAACCCTCGACGAATTCAGCCATGTATTTGAATATTTCCCACGTGTTATTAACCTTTGTCTCCTGCCATATTCTTTGATTAACGGCATTTTCCTTTTGATTCTCTGATTTTGCCATAAATTATTGTTTTTAAATGTTTCTTTCAAAAATAGAGATATTTCGGGACAAAACAAAATTTGGAGTGTGTTTTTTAACTTGATGTGTTCTTTCTTTGAAACATTGTACAAAACACGTAATTTTGTAGAAGAAAAAAAGTAATATGAAAAAGATAATAAATACTCAATCGGCTCCGGCTCCGATAGGACCATACGAGCAGGCAATTTTAGCAGGGAATACATTATATATATCGGGACAAATTCCTGTAAATCCCGCAACAGGCGAACTTGTGTCGGTTTCGTACGCCGAGGCGACAAAACAAGTTATGAAGAATCTCGATGCGATTTTGAAAGAGGCGGAAATGTCGTTTGACGATGTGGTCCGTTGCACGATTTTTGTCGCAGATTTGGCACATTTCGGCGAAGTAAACGAAATGTATGGTTCTTTTTTCGGAACTGTAACTCCGTCGAGAGAATGTGTGCAAGTTGCTGCTTTGCCCAAAGGTGCTTTGGTTGAAATCTCTGCAATCGCTGTAAAATAGTGATTTGCAGTTGTTCACAATTTTCTTGTTTCTTTTTTTGAGTCTACGTATTGTTTTCAAAAAAGAAACGTTTATATTTGCAGTACTGTTACGCTTTATTATTATTTAAATGAATGGCGGGGCGAGTCCACAACTCATTCCGCTATTTTTTTGCCATACAATAGCGTTATTTCTTCCCGTCAATTTGGAAAAACTTCAAGTTTGAAATGCTCATGAGCGACACGTTTGTGTAGTAGAACATAAGTATTTCCTTGTAGGTGAATCCTTGTCGTGCCATTTCCATTGCTCCTTCTTGTGCCATTCCCACGCCATGTCCGAAGCCTTTGCCGTAGAGAACCACTTCGTTTTCGCGTGAATCTACGCAGAAAAATGTCGAGCGGAGTTTCCAGTCTTTTCGGATTGTGGTAAGTGGAACCAATGAGTCGGTACAGTCGGTGTAGAGATATTTTTTTCGTGTGAATTGGTCGAAAGATAAGTCTGCGGAGTCGGCTATGGGATAGCCTTTTTTGAGAAGATATTTTTCCCAATCCTGACGTGGTATAACTTTCTGCCATTCGTAGGCTGGTCGCCCTATGCTGTATGGGTCGGGTTTGCTGCGAAGATAGGGGATGGTTTTATTCCATACATCTTCGCTATTGCATGTTTCCCCTCCCGAATTGGAATAAAATGTTGCTTCTATTAAGTTGTTGTTTGCATCGACCAAAACGAGGCCTTTGGTGGCGTTTGTCGCTTCTACAATTGCTTGGCTGTAACGGCTTCTGCCGACGTAAGCCTGACAATGAACTGCATCGCAGAGATTGTATCCGCTTTTGAGATGGCGGGTGTAGAATTTTGCGGCGTATGTTCTGCATAATATTGCTTGTGCTTTGTAATATTCTATTCCTGCTTTTGCTCCGCCTTCGGATTCAACAACGCCGGCGACGTATTTTTCAAAATTTACGTCATTTATGAGAATGATCCCGTTTTTTGAGGTTTTAACGTAGAGGTCGTTGTCGTATTCCCGTGCTTTTAATTGTTTGGAGTGAAAACGTGTTTGGAAAATATTGTCTTGCGAAATGCCTCTAAACAATAGGAGTGTGTCGGCTGTATGCGATTCTTGACCAATGGTTATGTTGATTCTGTGTCCTTTTCTTGAGACTGTCGCTGATTGGCCTTCGTTGACGGTACAAATGATTTTGTTGTGTGCAACACAGTCGTATTTCCCTGATTTTGCGTAAAATACGAAAGATTCAATTTTGTTGTCGGAATAGATTCGAATGTTGATGTTTTGGCTCACACCAATACAAGCGAGAAGTAAAAAAAGGATTGTGAGCCGTAATTTCATTATAAAAGAATAGTATTTTATTAAAAATCAGAATGTTAATAAAACAAATAACCTAGTGCTAAAATACAAAAAAATCAATTCTTGTATTTGTTCGATTCTTTTTTTATTTTTGAGTTCAAAAAATCAAAATTTGAAACTTTTTCGTTACATATTGCCAGTTTTTTTTCTGTCGTTGTCCATTGTTGCTACAGCCCAACCACCTATAAAAGATGGTGCAATTCTTGCCGAATTTTCCGTGGGAGATTCCACAAAAGTGTATTTTTCGCAAGGAAATTTGCAATACAATGTAAAGAATAAACTTTGGAGGTTTGCAGAACAACAATATTCTATGCTAAATAGCCCCTTTTCATGGGATGTACGTAAGACAAATGTGGAATGGTGTGATATATTTAACTCGGAACAGAGTGGGTATAAGTTAAAAGAAGAAATAAATGAAAAGAATTTGAGATTATGTGATTGGGGATGGTATAACCGTGTTAGCAATGGTGGAAATGAACGCTTTGTATGGAGAACATTGTATAGATCAGAAATGAACTATCTTTTATATATGCGAAAAAATGCCGATAGTCTTCGGGCATGGGCTTTAGTTGGAGATATTCATGGTTTGATATTACTTCCTGATAAGTGGAAATTTATTGAAGATATTGATTTTATACCAAGTTCTCAACCTGACGATACTATTCTCAATGTGTATTCTTTTGATCAGTGGTCAATAATGGAGCAACAAGGAGCCGTCTTTTTTCCCGTTGCATCGTATCCTTTCAAAACATTCTATTGGCTTGTATCGTTGAATATAACCGAATATGCCCCTTGCTTATTAGAATATAATCATAGGCTGTGGTATGAAAAATTATATACAAATTATATAAAGTTGAGGTGCAAAGATACATATTGGGGATATGTACGTTTAGTAAAAGATATTAGCGATATCTATGTTTCTATTAGGTATCGGCACTATAAACAAATGGCCTGGGATATGGGTCGATATACAGATTGCGCATATTATCCTGATGCTGACAGTTTTCGCGTACAAGTTCTGAAACGAAATAAGTTTGTATGTGATACAACATTTAAAGCTTTTAATAATAGATTTACCATACCACGAAGCTTTTTTGAAAAATATTCAACAAATGGAATTTTGACGGCGAAGATTAGCGATGGTTCCTATAGTGAAAAATGCGATATATATGGTGATGGACGTGATAATAGTTTTGTCATTAAAAATATTGATAGTAAGGTATATGAAAATTTGTACTATTTTAAAAATGATAATTTTTATCGTCCCGAAGTCTGGACACCTTGTATTGACATAATAATTGATAACGATAAAAATGTTTATCAGTATTATGTGTCAATTGATGATGATTTGTTCAATTCGAGTTACCTTACCGATATTGCTCGAGTATATAAAGATAAGAATAACAAGTTGTTAATTCGGCTTGATGAATATGGCTTAAAAAAAACTATTGTTATAAATTTAAGGGAACGTGCAGATGGAGAATGGATGAAAATCTATGTACATGTAGTTAGCAATGGAAAGGAACGAGTTGAAATAGAACAGCGCGATGGCGAACGGGTGGACGTATATGTTTCTCCCGATAGGATATTTTTGTTTCCAAAAGATTATGGTTTTGAGTTTAAGGAAATACCGTATGTTGCCCCCGATATACCGTCTTCGTTGAAGACGGACGAACATGGCGGAAAAATCAACTACGAAGCTGACGGCTTCAAATCTTTGAAAGAATGGTAATGGTTTTCATTAAAAACAAAAAGTAAAAGAAATCTTTTTATTTTTGAACTTTAAACAATATTTTTGTGTAACGAATAAAAAAACAAAATATGAGAATACAGAATCTTAAAAACGAAATGAATCCTTCGAAAGTGT
>JAEEGL012945511.1_pt1 | contig 18037 bp, 15 predicted proteins | sample 9134231 | NCBI WGS metagenome assembly JAEEGL01 (sample SAMN16246548, study PRJNA631951) | gut metagenome | biome: gut microbiome; feature: rumen; material: fiber-attached | host: Bos | place: Iran: Karaj | collected 2018-10 | reverse complement strand
TTGAAATGCTCAACGTTAGGATAGAATTTCGGCCAACATGAAATCATGATTTTAGCATTCATAGCATGAATATCGTCAATCATTTTTTGCGGATTAGAGAACCGTGCGGGGTCAAAATCGTAACTTCCCCACTGATTGATTGTCCAATAATTCCAGTCCATAACGATATTGTCAATCGGAAGTTTTCTTTTTCTGAAACCTTTTAAAGCATCAACAATTTCGTCCTGAGTTTTGTAACGTTCTCTTGACTGCCAATAACCCAAAAGCCATTCAGGAGCAATCTGTGCTTTTCCCGTCAAAGTTCTGTAACCTGAAATTACTTCGTCAGCGTTTTCACCGTCAATAAAATAATAATCAAGTTGTTCTGTCATTTCTGACCAGAAAGAAAGTTGGTTTTGAGCTTTTTTATCAACAGGTTCAAGAGCACGCAGACCGCAATAAGCCTCGCCACCGTCAGGAGTCCACTCTATCTTAATGGAATATTTTTTACCTTTTTCCATATTGACAGAGAATTTTCTTGCGTTAGGATTCCAAGCCGTGCGCCAAATTTTTTGGTCATTACCAAGCATTTCAGGAGAATAAACGCATTTTCCGTCAATCGTAATTGTTTGATAACCTGAATAATAATGAAGAAATTTATATTCACCGGATTGTCTTGGTTCTATCTGACCTTCGATTACAACGGTTGCATTGTCAAGACCTTTTGGAAGAAGTCTTCCGACAGTTTTAAAATCTTCATAATAAAGTGAATCTTCTTTTCTGACGATTGGGTCTTGACCTTTAATGTTATAAGTTCCGGTTAATGCACCGGCGTTTCCATCCTTGTCATAAAGCGTAAAAATATCTTTCAAAAAAGAATACGGTTTTGGATTTCCGAATCTCATCAAAGAGTAAGAATCGAACATAACGCCGTAATTTTCAGACGATACCACAAATGGCACTGACACTTTTGTATTGTATTGGAAAAGTTCTTCGTTTTTGCCTTTGTAGTTCCAATCGTCGGCTTGGTGCTGACCAAGACCGTAAAATGCTTCATCATCAGGCGAGTCAAAAACAGCCTGATAAGACCAGCCGTTATAGGTTTCGGGTTTGCCGTCAGAATGAATTTGTGTAACTTGATACGGCGTTAAACTTTTGCCGTTATCAGCCTCCGAAAGAATGAGTTTGCCGTTCAAATCGGTAAAGAAAACTTTTCCGTTTGAAGCCAAAACATTTGCTTTCAAAGCGTTAGTGATAACTTTTACCGTATCGCCGTTTTGTTCAACTTTGAAAGGTGTTTTATTTTTTTGGCTGACGATAACAAGCGACTGCGGATCTTTGAATTTGTCATCTCTTGTGGCTGAAACTCTGATAATTTTGTCACCGAAAACTTCCAAACGAACTTTTTTAGGTGATTTTTCATTAACGTTCTTAACGTTAACCTCAATGCCTTTATCTGTCTGAGTAAAAGACGCTTCGTTGCCGCCGCAAGCGGAAAGCAACAAGCCCGACAAAAGCAGGTAAGAATAATTTTTCTTGCTCATATTGCAGTAATTTAGTGTATTGAAAAAATTTTTCCACAAAAATAAAATATTTTTTTGGGAAAAACAAAGTTTTAAAACCTTATTCCAAAATAAATTCTTGATAATTGTCTTGAAAATCCAACTTCAATGCTTTTTCTTTCGCCGACGATGGTTGTGTAGCGTATTTCGTCCACACCAAGAAGGTATCTTTTTCCGAAATTATATGTCAGGGCAAAACGTCCCGAAATTGAAACCTCAGGAAAAGAATACTTCATTTTATGATAAACATTTTCAGTTTCATAACCGTTTTTTTCGGTAAAAACAAACATCGGTAATGCAGAAAGATGAATCAACATTTTCTTGTTTTTTGTTACGAAATTATAACCATAACCTATACCGAGACTTGCACATTTTACATCTATCGTAATTGCTGAAGAGTCGTTCTCGACTTTAGCGCCCGTGTATGAAGCCCCGAAAAACATACTTCCGCAACTTTTAAACTGAATAAAACTTTTACCGAAGGCGGCAGGATAAGCGAATTTTTTACTATTGAGAACGTAATATGTTGATAATTGCACCATTGCAAGACTTATTCCACTGTTATCAACTTTTATTTCCAAGGTGTCGCCGACTTCTATCTCGCCCGACATATTAGAGGCTGCACAAATATCGAATTCAACACCGAAACGTCTTCCGTAGTATCTAAGATTAAATTCACCACTTTCATTATTTCGGTTTCCCATTTTAATTTTATAACCGACATTAATTCCATAAAAACCGAAATTAATACCGATTTTCGGATTAAGACGGTTTTCAAGGTCAATATCAACATCATTTTCCGTTGCAAGCGAGAGCCCGATCGTTGAAACTAAGGGCTCTAACGAAAATATGAATTTTTGCTGCGGACGTTTTACATAACTCGTATCATATTTCAAAAAACTATAACGAGAAGACAAAATACTGTCAGTTTTTTGCACAAAGTTTCTCTGCGCAAAAACATTAGAGGACAAAAACAAAACCGCTAAAAATAAAAAAAAAGTTTTCATTTAATATTTCCCTTATCCTTCAAACAAATCATCCATAACAACTTGATTAAAAATATCGTTTGACCATTCATTACGTTTTAGTCCGTAGGATGTAATCATTATTGTCCTAACAGCTTTTTTAGTGGAGGTAACACTTTCAAAAACTGAGGCTTTACGGCGCAATTCGCTGTCGTATGCTGCGGTAATGGAATATTCCGAATCAGAAAATTTCATTTCACAAAGATTAATTACATTGTCATCACGGTCAATCAACATATCAATCTGAACGCCTTTTTCATCACTACTTTTAGGACGGTATATCCATGAATAAACTCCACATGATACACCTGAAATTCCAAGAGCTTTTTTTATCTGTTCAACGTGCTGAAAACAAACCCTTTCAAACGCAAGACCACTCCATGTCCTATATTGCGGTTTTTTGAGTTGCGAAAGCCAATGATTTTTTAAGAAATTGCTTTTATGCTGCATAAAATTGAAATAAAACAGCGTAAAATTATCAATCAACTGATACAGAGAATCTTTCTTGGATTTTCCGATAGAATTATAAACCCGTATAAAATCGCATTGCTCAAGTTCCGAGAGTATTTTCGTGAGTTTTCCACCCTGATTTTCACCCAAATAATCAATGATTTCGGAACGTGTCATACCACATTTCTTTGTTCCCAAAGCCGTTATAATATTCACATACATTTCGGGATTTCTAAAAAGCGATGAATAAAGAGCGTCAAATTCACGCTGCATTTCACCATTTTTTGTAAAAAACATATTGTCAATATTTTGCGCCCATGACAATTCTCTTCGCAAAAAGTCCCAATAAAAGGGAATCCCGCCCAAAATCATGTAAGTTTCCAAAATGCTACGACGATTCATGCCAAGATTTCGAGCCTTAGCGTAAAGCTCACACTCATAAAGTGTAAAAGGCTCTATGTAAATCTGATGAGTCAAACGGTTGTGAAGCCCACCGTAATTCATCACAATATTACTTATTATCCAAGATGTTGCACTGCCGCAAACTATCAATACGATGTCTTTGCGCATCGTTGCCCACGAATTCCAAAAATGCTCCAAGGCATTAACAAATTTTGAACTCGGAGTATCCATCCAAGGCAATTCGTCAATAAAAATGATTTTTTTACCTTCTTTTAATGACGATAAAAAATTCTTGAGCATGTAAAAAGCATCCGACCAAGATTCCGGTGTTTCTACATTTTCCATACCTGAAGAGCGTAACGAATTAGCAAACTCTTTAAGCTGTTCTGTTCGCGAACCGCAAAGTTTTCCAGTGTGCTGAAATGCAAAATTGTATTCAAAAACTTCACGTATAAGAAAAGTTTTCCCAACACGCCGCCGCCCGTAGACAGCCACAAATTCCGATCTGTTACTCTCTGAAATTTCTTTCAAGAGCCTGCGCTCTTTTTTTCGCCCTATAATCATAATGTTAATGTAATGTTTTCAACGGCAAATATACAAATAATTTTTTAAAAGTTTTTACCAAATCGCCTAAAAAAAATGAGATTTGGTAAAAACTTTTTCTGATTTCATTTTGTTAAAAAACGTTATATAATTGATTATCAAGGCTAATACTCTAAAAAGTTTTTACCAAATCACCTAAAAAAAATGAGATTTGGTAAGAACTTTTTTTTATTTCAGAATAATAATTTTTTTTTCAAAAAAAATTATGGAATTTTTTCCATTTGAAATCTTATTGGTAACAAATACGATTTATCAACCGTTAAAGATTCTACAATTATGATGAAAAAATTTTTTTTAACAGTAATTTGTGCCTTAACAGCCTTTTCAATCGGTTTAGCTCAAGACACTTACAAATGGGAACAATATCAATTATCGTTTACTGTTCCCGAAAACATGAATGTTTTGGAAAACAATCAAGAAGCTTTCAGAGCCGAAAACGACAATATCGGAATAGGTTTAGTACCTTACAAATACGATGAATATTCGGAAGAAGATGCTATGAATGCCTTCAAAGCAATGTCTGAAAGTTTAAAACTTGATTTATCAAATTCCAAAAGCAGGAAATTTAAGGGGACTAATTGCGAGGGAGTTTTTATTGTTGCAATCTCAAAACAAGATCATTCAAGATTGGGAATTATTGCATTAGCAACAAGTTCTGTTTCAAAAATTTGCGTTGCGGTTATGATGTTATTGACAGAAGAACAGGCTGAAAATGCAGGGAGAATTTTAGGCAGTCTGACATTTGAATAAATAATTTTTTTAGTTGTACAATGTGTTAAAACGGGGTGTGGAAGAATTAAAATTTTTCCGCCCCGTTTTTTTATTTTTTAGCACTGATTTTCTTAAAAACAAACCAAAAAGCAGGAATCAAAAACAAGTCTGCTGAACACCATGCAATCGGATCGCCAAAACAAACGCCCTTAAAACCATATACAGGCACTACAAAAAGACTTATGCAAACCCTCGCAATCATTTCAGCAACGCCGCTAAACATGGAAAGTTTAGTAAAGCCGACTCCCTGAATCGAACACCTCAAAATCGACAAAGCTCCCAATGCAAGATAAAAACTTACTGAAATTCTCAAAAATAATTCCGTATTGTCAAGCACTTGAACTTCAGAAGAATCCATAAACCACTCTCCCATTTGACGCGCAAAAAACCACAAAACAAAAAACATAACGGCAGAATAAATCGTCATCATAATTGCGGAATCTTTTATTCCCGTTAAAATTCTATCCGTCTTTTTTGCGCCATAATTTTGACCACAATAAGTTGCCATCGCAATTCCGAGATTGTCAAGAACGCATATAAAAAACATTTTGATTCGCATTGCAGCCGTAAAAGCTGCAACACAAACCGTTCCTAGGCTATTGTTAGCATTCTGAAGCATCATAGAGCCTATTGCAGTAATCGAAAACTGAAGTCCCATCGGCACTCCGGCATTAAGTAAATGTTTGACATACTGCCATTTAACACGTTTTTCAAAAGCCTCGGATTTCAAAATAGGAAAGTTTCTTTTCATATAACGAAAACACAGCAAAACTGAAACCGCCTGCGAGACCAATGTCGCCAAAGCCGCACCAGAGACTCCTAATTTGAATCCCAAAATAAAAAGAAAATCCAAAACAATGTTGAGAACGGTTGTAATTATAAGAAAATAAAACGGCGTTTTACTATCGCCCAACGCCCTTATAACCGCAGAAAGCAAATTATAAAAAAATGTTGCGGGAATGCCGGAAAAGGTTATCAAAAGATAAATGTATGCTCCGTCCAAAATCTCTGTCGGCGTATTAAGCCAAATCAGAATTTTTTTGCACATCAAACACGTAACAAGCGTAACAATCAGAGAAATAACAACTGAAATTTTTAAGCCGTTATTAACAAAACACCGCATCATGGAATAATCCTTTGCGCCAAATTTTTGAGCAATCGGAATAGCAAAACCGCTGCAACAACCGTTGCAAAAGCCCAAAATAAAAAACAAAACCGAAGACGAAGCACCTATCGCGGCAAGCGATTCTATATTGAGATATTTTCCGACAATTGCGGCATCTGTCAAAGAATAAGTCTGTTGCAAAAGATTGCCGAGCATTAAAGGCAACGCAAATTTCAAGATGAGCGGGAATGGTCTTCCCGTTGTCATGTCTTTGATTTTAGAGGCCATTATAAACTTTTTACTTCGTTGATAGACACTAAATTGTTGGAAATCGCATAAATCGTCATTGCGGTTGCCGAATGTATTTGAAGTTTTTTAGAAATATTCCGTCTGTGCGTTGAAACGGTGTAAACCGAAATATTCATATCCGCCGAAATTTCTTTGTTTGATTTTCCTCTTACGACATAGCGGATAATTTCTTTTTCCCTTTCCGTCAGCTCGTCCGAAGAACCGTAATGCTTATCGTAACCCATCAATTTATCGAGCATCAAATGTATATCTTTCGGTTCGTCATAAAGCGAAATCACCGACTCAAAACAGCCTAAAACCGTCTCAGGAACAATTCCCGTATTCAATGAAACAAAATGAACAGGTTTCATGATTTTTTTCTCAAGGGAAGATTTTAGTAGCTTAAAGTTATAATACTCTGAATAATAAGGATTTATGATAATAACATCAGGAGAAAATTCTTCCAAATTAGCTGCAAAATTTTCATGCAAAAACTCTTGAAAAACGACCTCACAATCCACGGTCTCCTTTATCACCGAAATTACTCCGGCATGCAAAATTTTTGACGGTTCCAAAACCGAAATTCTTATAATATCCCTATTATGCCGCATTTTATTTCCATTTTTTTAATGTGCAAATTTACAAAAAAATAGAACACTCTAACTTAAAATAATTCTTAATAATTTTCCAATTTTTAATTTTTAATTTTTAATTTTCAACTTTCAATTTTTAACTTTCAATTTGGCAATAGTTTCCACGTGTACAGTATGCGGAAACATATCCAAAGGCTGAACTTTTTCCAAAACAAAACCGTTTTCTCTTAAAAATTTTATATCCCTTGCAAGACTTTTTGGATTGCATGAAACGTAAACGAAATTTTTTGGTTTTATTTTAACAATAGACCTCAAAAGTGTTTCCTCGCAACCCTTACGCGGCGGGTCTACGATTACAACATCGGCTTTAATATTTTGATTTTCAATAATTTCAGGAATTACCTCTTCAGCTTTTCCGCAAAGAAATTCTGCATTAGAGATATTATTGATTTCAGCGTTTTGTTTTGCGTCTTCAATGGCTTGCGGGATGATTTCAACGCCATAAACTTTCTTGGATTTTTTTGCCAAAAACAGCGAAATAGTTCCGACACCGCAATAAACGTCAAAGACCGTTTCATTTCCCGTTAATTGTGCAAATTCCAAAACTTTATCATATAAGACTTTGATTTGCAATGTGTTAATCTGGTAAAATGAAAGCGGAGAAATCTTGAATTTAACCTCGCCTATAAAATCTGTTATGTAACCTGAGCCAAAAATTGTACGATAATTTTCACCTTTTATAACATTGGTATTCTGCATATTAGGATTAATGCAAACGGTTTTTAAACCTTCAACACCGCTTTTAAGCGATTTTACAAGCTGATTTTCAAACGGCAATTCTTCGGCATTAATAATAAGTGAAACCATAATTTCACCCGTAAAAAATGCTTTTCGGATTAAAACATGGCGCAAAACTCCGCTCAAAGTTTTTTCGTTATATGGTTTTATGCCGTATTTTTTCAGATGCGAAATTATGATTTTTATGACGGTTTCATTTTCCTTGACACCGAGTTTACAATCCTTATAATCAACTATTTCGTGAGAATTTTTAGCATAAATTCCCGCCACGATTTTCATATTTTCGTCCAATGCAAAAGGTATCAACGCCTTATTTCTGTAACGGAATATAGTTTTAGAACCGATGCAATTAGAGATTTCAAAATCAGGAATTTGCAAGTTTTTTTTCACGATTTGACGTTTTAGTTCCAATTGTGAAAAATAATTCATCTGCTGGATTTGACAACCGCCGCAAATACCGCAAACTTGACATTTTGGTTTCACTCTTTCGTTAGAAAACTCCAAAATTTTCAAAATTTTTGCTTTCGCATACGTTTTGAAACTCTCCGTAACCAAAGATAACACTTTATCACCGGGAATTGCGCCCGAAATATAAACTCTGAAATTATTTTTTTCAAAAGCTATGCCGTCGCCGTTATCGCCTAATTCTGAGACAGTTAATGTCAATTGTGAACCTTTTTTCATAATCGCTAAAAAAAATTTTTGCAAAAATATGAAAAAAAATTTGGATATTAAAAAAAACGTTTCTACCTTTGCACCCGCAAAGCAAAAACGAAATGGTCCTTTCGTCTAGCGGCTAGGACGCAAGATTTTCATTCTTGTAACACGGGTTCGATTCCCGTAGGGACTACAAACCGGTTGGTTTTCATTGTGGAAATCAACCGGTTTTTTGTTTACATATTTTTTTGTAACTTTGCCTCGGAAAATTTAATCATTAACAAATATGAAAAGAGTACTTTATATCATCGTGTTATTGGCGTTAATAAAAGCAATTTCATGCAACATTTCTCAACAAGGCACGGGAAATCTAATAACACAAACACGCGACATAAAAGATTACGAGGCGATAACAGTAAAAGGTATAGATGAATTAATTATCAATCAATCAGACGATTATAGTTTTAAGATTACTGCTGATGACAATATTATCTCGCACATAAAATCCAAAGTTATTAACGATAGACTTATTATCGAACCCGACAAAAAATTTTCAAACACCGACATCAGAATCGAATTAGGAGTCAAAAATCTCAGCAACATAATTCTCAACGGCAGGGCTGACGTTATTTTCAAAAACACGTTTCATGCTCACAATTTTGACATCGCAATCAACGGTTCTGGTTCCTTGGAATTTGAAAAATTAATCTCCGATTCCAAAATTCTTACAGTTTGCAACGGCAGCGGAAATTTCACGTTAAAAGGCAACGCAAGAAAACTTGTCGTTAAAACCAACGGTTCGGGAAACGTTTTTGCAGAGGAATTCCGCACCGATACGATGAAAATCCTAATCAACGGTTCGGGCAGCGTTTTCGCTCATTCAGAAGGCATTCTCAACGTTAATATCAAAGGCAGCGGCAATGTCGTTTATGACGGCAAACCTAAAGAAATTTCAAAACGTATCTCCGGCTCGGGCAACATTAAAAGCAAAAATTAAATTGCGCACAAAGGAAAAAAAATTTGCATTTTCAGTCAAAAAAAACTACTTTTGCGCAAGAAAAGAAAAAAGAAAAAGGAAATGGATCAACCAGCACAATATACTGATGATAAGATTGTTACCTTAGAGTGGCAAGAACATATACGCCGCCGTCCGGGTATGTACATCGGAAAACTCGGCGACGGACAAGCCGCTGACGACGGCATTTACGTCCTCTTAAAAGAGGCGATTGACAACTCAATCGACGAATTTATGATGGGTTTCGGTAAAAAAATCGAAGTTACAATAAAAGATTCCCACGTTGTAATCCGTGACTACGGCCGCGGTATTCCGCTCGGAAAAGTCGTTGATGTTGCCTCAAAGATGAATACTGGTGCAAAATATGACAGCAGCGTTTTCAAAAAATCCGTTGGTCTCAACGGTGTCGGTATCAAAGCCGTTAACGCACTTTCAACGGAATTTATGATTCGTTCTTTCAGGGACGGTGAATGTAAAAAAGCCGTTTTCTCAAAAGGTGTCTGCATTGAGGACGCCCCCGTTGAAAAAACAACAGAAAAAAACGGAACTGAAACTTCATTCACACCCGATAAAGATCTGTTCTTAAATTACAATTACTTAGACGATTACATTATCCCGATGTTAAAAAACTATACGTATCTTAACACCGGACTTACCATCGTTTATAACGGAGAACAGTTTCAAAGCAAAAACGGTCTTCTCGACCTCCTAACCGAAAACATGAGTAGCGAAGGTATTTATCCCATTATCCACCTCAAAGGTCAGGATATTGAAATCGCTATGACTCACAACAACCATTACAGTGAGGAATATTATAGTTTTGTTAACGGTCAGCACACCACACAAGGCGGTACTCACATGGTCGCTTTTCGTGAAGCTTTAATCAAAACAATCAGAGATTTCTACAAAAAAGAATTCGATTACAGCGACATAAAAACCGCTATAGCAGCAGCTGTCAGCATAAAAGTCGAAGAGCCGGTTTTTGAATCTCAAACCAAAACAAAACTCGGTAGCCGAAACATGAAACCCGATGGCGAAACCATCAGAAATTTCATGCTGAATTTTATCTGCAAAGAGCTTGACAACTATCTTCATAAAAATCCCGATACGGCTCAAGCACTTTTAAAGAAAATTCAAGACAACGAACGCGACCGCAAAGCTATTTCAGGTATTCAAAAAATAGCCCGCGAACGCGCTAAAAAAGTCAGCCTTCACAACAGAAAACTCCGTGATTGCAACGTTCATTACAACACCAATGACGAGAGAAAAACAGAATCAACAATTTTTATAACCGAGGGCGACTCAGCTTCAGGCAGCATAACAAAAAGCCGCGACGTTAATACCCAAGCCGTATTTTCACTGCGCGGTAAACCTCTCAATTGTTTCGGACTTACCAAAAAAGTCGTTTACGAAAACGAAGAGTTCAACCTCTTACAAGCTGCTCTCAACATCGAAGAAGGTATCGAAAATATCCGCTACAACAAAGTCGTTATCGCAACCGATGCCGATGTAGACGGTATGCACATTCGACTCCTTTTAATAACGTTTTTCCTTAATTTCTTCCCCGAAGTTATCAAAACAAAACACTTATACATACTTCAAACTCCACTTTTCCGCGTCAGAAACAAGGTAAAAACGTTCTACTGCTACACCGAAGAAGAAAAACTCAACGCAATAGCAGCCTGCGGTAAAAACCCCGAAATGACACGCTTCAAAGGTCTCGGCGAAATATCTCCCGACGAATTCAAACACTTCATCGGACCAGAAATGAGAATAGAACCCGTCCTCATTAAAAAAGAAGACCAAATCCATGAACTCATGGAATTCTATATGGGCAAAAACACCCCTGACCGACAAAACTTCATCATCGATAATCTAATCATAGAAGAAGACAGACTCGAAAACGATGAAGAAACCGCTGAGGATATTAGAGAATAATATGCACCGCCCTAAAGGACGGTGAGTGCGCCTCATGCCGGCGGGGCAGTTCCCTTTTGAAAAAGGGAACCGGAAAACTTCTGTGAGATATAAAAAATGGAAAGCCTTTTGGGGCTTTCCATTTTTTATATCTCTTAAAAGTTCTTTGGTTCTTTCTTTCAAGAAAGAACAGCCCCCGCGGCTTGAGCGGCATCCACAGCCGTAAGGCTGTGCAATATATTACCCTCCATATCATATAGATTTATTTTAAAGTTTTCGTAAGTAGCGAAACCTTTAGGAGAGTTTTGTTTAGAGAATGTGGTAGAGCCGGGGTTACAAATCAGACGGTTTTTGGAGTCTAATTCGAGGTGTTGAACATGGGTATGACCGTAGAGAAACACGTTGAAAGCGGTCTCTGGCAATTTGGTTTGCGGTGAAAAAAGATGACCGTGAGTTGCAAAAATTTTAACACCGTTATCTACAATGAGGGAATAATCATTCATTGTGGGGAATGTTAAAACCATTTGACAGACTTCGGCCTCGCAGTTTCCTCGACAACTTATTATTTTGTCGGAAAGGGGGTTAAGCATTTCGCAAACTTTTTTGTTGTCATAACCCTCGGGCAAAGGATTTCGCGGACCGTGATAGAGAATATCACCAAGACATATAATCATGTCGCATTTCAAAGAGTAGAAATGCGACAATGCTTTTTCAAGCGCAGTTGCGCTCCCGTGAATGTCAGAAACGATAAAATATTTCATTTTTGTTTTCCGGGTTTAACTTCGGCTGCCGTAGCGTTGAGTTGGTCATCAACCATTATCATCATAAGTCTGACACCTGCTTTCTCACCTTTTTTCCAGTGTTGAGCGTAATCAAAAGTTACATAAGTCGTACCGCTTTTGAGTGCTTTGAAAACAAAAGTATGCTTACCGCCGGCGCCTACCATAGAAGGTTTGCCGTCGCTTGTGGTTGCAGCATCGGATTTGTATTCGTCGCTGACATACTCAACGATAGATTTGTCTTTAATTTTATATTCCCAAGAATAACCAGTAGTTGTGTTTCCTTGTAAAACAGCATTTACTGTTGAACCTTTGGAAGAAAACGTCAAAGGATTTTCCCCGCCGGGGGTTGTAGCAAGTTCCTGCGGCTTGCAAGAAGAAACTACGGTAAAAACCGCTAAAACCGCCATAAGAAACGGCATAAAAATTTTTCTCATTTTGTTAATGTATTTTGGTTATTTAAAAAATTCAGCAATTTTATTCTCAAGTTCTTGCCCCCTGAGATTTTTCGCAATGATTTTGCCGGTCGAAGAATCAATCAAAAGCATTGACGGAATACTTTGAATGCTATAATCTTGAGCAGCCTTTGACTGCCAACCTTTTAGGTCTGAAACATGAATCCAATTGAGGGCATAACGTTGAATTGCCGACTGCCATGAAAGTTGGTTTTCGTCCAACGACACACCGTAAATTTGCAATCCTTTGGCATGATAGCGGGCATAAATTTTTCTGATATTAGGCATTTCTGCGATACAAGGAGCACACCATGATGCCCAAAAATCCACCAAAACAAGTTTTGATTCTTTTACGATGCTGCTCAAACGCTTCATGCTACCGTTTACATCAATCAATGCAATCTCTTTGAAGGGCTGACCGACTGCCGTTTCTGCCTCAACTTTGAATTTCTCGGCAAGGCTTTGATAATATGGATCATTAGGCGATTTTTTCTTCATCTGATCCATAATTTTGTCCAAATCCTCTTTGCTCAACGACTGATAATGAAGCCCTAACAACATTCCACTTATGCCTAAAGGAATGTTATCGTAAATAGCCTTAGCGTAATGCGAATAAGTTGAAACACTAATCGAATCAATCATCTGCTTAATCTTGAGTCTCTCGTCGATAGACTTCGTAGAATCAGCAATTAAAGGCCATAGCGCCTCAATTTTAGAGTTTTGGGATTGTTCAAACCGAGAAAGATTTGTCCAAATATCATTAACTTTGGAATTAGGAATTTCAACAGGATTAGTTTCTGAATTATTGAAATTAATTACCAAATTAACACCACTTTCCAAAACGAAATCCGTTGCGGCAATAGGCATCGAATTTTCAATTACAAGAACAGCCCTAAGGGTTGTTGCACCAGTTCTATCCTGTAAAGTGAACTTACCGTTTTTTATAAAGGCAGTGTCAATGGGCATCAAACCTCCCCTACTCAACGACGCTAAAAAAACAGAATCTCCGTCCTTAGCATAATTGCACGTACCCGAAATCGTAGATAAAGGCAGCTCTTTTTGAGCAAAAACTGTTAAGCAACATTGTAAAAATGTCAATAATAATATTAAGTGTTTCATATATTGATATTACTCCTTAGATAATAGTTTTCGTACCAAAGTTTGAACATTTCGATAGTATGGGCATAATAACCATTACTCACTAAAAAACGATTTAAGAGAATCGCTTTTAATGTCTTAGGAACACCGTCCGAAGAGCTGAAACTATCAAGACCACATTCTGAATACTCTTTCAACGGATAATCACCGTTGAGGGCAAGCCATTTTTTTTCATAAAAATAAGCCACAGCATTCTGTTCAAAACCATCGGGATAGTATCTGCAATGTTGTGCCAAGTCGCTGTTAATCATTAAATAGCAATTGTTTAGTTATTTTTTTTAATTTATGTGCTAACTTCTTCAGTGAGATGGTAAAAACTTCAGCGTCAAAGTTTTGGTATCAAATACTTTAACGCCACATAAATCATTATCTTTCTGCAAATTAACGCTAAAAATTATTTCTCCCTCCTCAGTAACTTTAGCAGGAGAATCACCAATAAAAAATTGCGCTAATTCGATCCATTTATCAGATTTTTCATCCAAAACAAAGAACCGCCCGCCGATGCTGACATATAGTTTTTCGCCACGAAAATCAATGAGCTGAGGATATTCATAACTATAATAATCCTGCATTGAAATCGTATATTCATCTTCAACAATAGGAGATGTTGCAATGTCTTTAATCCTTAAAACAGCCCTTTGATAAATAACGTAAAGGTCTGATTTATAGAATTTTAGACCGCATACAAAATCTTTCGACACCTTGTCCAAAGGTTTACCGTTAAAAAAAATAACGGATTCGCCTTTTTCTTTGTCGGAAAAATCAGCATAGGCAACATTCTGATTTACAGCCTGATAACAATATCCTTTTGAAGAATTTTCCATTCACATATTATTTTGTCAAAAATAGAAATAAAAATCAGAAGTCAAAAGTTAAAATTATCTAATACTAAACAATTTTTTCATTATTTTTTTCAGTTTGTTAATAACACATAATTCCTTGATTTTTTCTTTCCGCAACCGCCACGCACTCCATCTCAATCAGCCACGTCGGACGGCAAACAGGAGCTAAGGTAATAACTTTCGGAATATCAGGAAAACGCTCGTCAAATATCTTTTTAACTATCTGATAATCATTTATATCTCGAAGATAAACTATAATCTGCGCAACATCGGAAAAACCGCTTTTCGCCTCTAACAAAAGCGCATTGACATTCTCCAACATACGCAAAGTCTGTTTTTCGATGTCGCCGATATAAAGGACGTTACCTTTGTTGTCAATACTTGCCGTGCCGGAAATGTAAATCTCGGCTCTGTCCCCGTACTCAACACACGTGCCGCGCTCAAAAGTTACACCATATTCGTATGTAGGATTCAAATATTCAGGAGCATAAAGATATTTTATCTGCGATTTTTCAGCCCCCGTCAAAGCGTATGTTCCAAGTTGAACAATCGAGCGGGTGTCAGCAGGTAATCCGCCGATACCCGTTGAAGCAATATAATGCGTTTTTTCGGTAAGTCCTTGAGTATAAAAATTTTCACGACGAGCTTTCACCATGCCTGCATATTGAATATCAACATCACGGACAAAAAACCATGTACGAACACAATTTGCCTCCAAAGTCGCATTGAATTTTGATAAAACCTCCTCATATTCAAGCAAAAGATTTTCCGTCTGAGCCGCACTATCGCCCTCGGTTTTTATCATGCCCATTTTGTAAATATGAGAATAACCATTGTGTTCCAAAACGTTACAACCGTTAGCAATTTTCAATGTTCCACCTTTGACAATGTAAAGCCAAACCGCTATTTTACTGCCGTCTAACGGTGGCTGCTGAATTATCGAAATACCAAAAGATTCTTCACTTGACATCAGCGGTGCCTGATTCGTTGCATCACTGACGAAATAACGTTTAAAAACAATATTAGCACCCTGAAATTCCGGCTGCTGCATTAAAAATTCTTCCGTTTTGCAAATCCTTGCATATTGCGAGGAAAACATCTCGCCTTGCGGCTCAACATGAATCATCACGTGATATTCTGCAATTTTTTCCTCAGGTGCAAATGCCGAAATTTCAACATTTGCGTTAGTTTCTTCAAATTTTATAGTATAATTTTTCATGTCCAATTTTTTTTTTAAATTTATGCATTAGCATAACTATGCATTCCGCCTAAAAAATAATTTACTCCAAAATATGTCATCAACACCGTCAAAAAAGCCAAAATAAAGAAACGCTGAAGTTTTTTATCGTTGCTGACAAACTTTAAATCAGCCTTATGAAAGGGCAAAGCATAAACCATAAACGTTATCAAAGCCCATGTTTCTTTCGGGTCCCAAGACCAATAACGCCCCCAAGAAATATTCGCCCAAACCGCACCTAAAAAGATTCCGATACCAAGCAGAATTTCAGCAGGATAGAGCATTATAAGGCTCAAAACCGAGAGTTGCGAAAGTTTGTCTTTGTCCTTTATGAAAAGCGAAAAAACACCGCTAAAAAACGTGAACGCCAACAGCGAATACGCAATCATAATTGTTGAAACGTGTGCGCTGAGAATCGGTGAATTAAGTACCGGCATAAGCGGCGTTATCTGCGGATTTCGCTGCGAAAGCCACGCCACTAAAAGCGTAAAACCCGAAATCAAAAATCCAAATGGCGTAAGTATTTTTATTTTGTTACCGAAAATAATAGCTAACACCATTATTACCAACGACATAAACAACATTGTTTCGTAACCGTTACCCATCGGAATCCGCCCCGAAACATACCAGCGCAAAACATATCCGCAAAAATCAACAATCATTGATATTATTAACAGAATCCTTAACACGCTAAACAATCTAGGCGGAAAGTTTTTGGTAACAATCATCACGAAAAACACCAAAAAACCAATCGTCAAATTTACCATAAAAAGTATTTTTGCGAAGTTGAAAGCGTTGAAAATAATTTCCGCTTTAACCTTTGATTTTGAGAGCATTGCGTCGGAATTTTCGGGCAGTTGTTCAAACAGCGTTCCGTTTGTTAGCATGATAATAAGTCCCACTTTTTCGTCGGTTTCTTTTATCGCTTTTGAGATTTTGGAATTTTCGGTAAGGTTATGCTTGGCAATCAACGCATTAAGACGATAATCTTCACCCTCAAAAAGGTCGGCAAACGATACGAATTTGCCTTGAGCACCAAGTTCACGGCACAAATTTTCGTCCTTGATGAGAATCATTTTTTCGTTTTTCCACGCATCGGGACGATAAAGCCAACCGCAAACAACTTGCTCCGGCGTTAAAGTATAATAATTCGGTTTGCCGTAAATTTTCGACACAAAATCCCTGGCCATCGTATTGAAAGGCGCAACTCGTCCGTTATAAACAATCTGTTTTTCTGACACTCGCGCAGACTCCTCAGTGCTTATTGTCGGCACTTTGTGGTTTTGAGCATTTGCATTAACACCGATAATAAAAATCAGCGCAAACATTCCGCCTTTTTTCAAAGCCGGATGTTTCAAAAGTTTCAAGAAATCAGCCTTTTTTGAAAACAAAATCCACAATCCGGAAACCGCAAAAAACAAATATCCCAAATAAGTCAGAAAAATTCCGACAGGGTCGTAATTGACTGACAAATAAGTTCCTAAACCGTCCGGGTCATAACTCGTCTGATAAAAACGATAACCATTTTTTTTGCAAATATTGTTCATCGAAACCTCGGCTTTTTTACCATCAACAGTCAAAAAACTGACATAATCCATCGGCATTTGAGTCCCTTGGTAATTAACGACTTTAAAACTGTCAAGGCGCATTTCAAAACCGAGTTCCGACTTAAACATATTTTCTTTGTTAACATAAAAATCCGCGGTCTCGCCTTTACGCAAATGTAAGATGCCTTCTTCACCGGAAATTCTCGTTATCAGCGCGCCTAACAAAATTATTATCAGCGAAATATGAAATAACAACACCGGCAGTTTTTTCATAAGTTTTTTTACGAAAACTGCTAACGAAAACACCGCCAAGACACCCCACAACGAACAAAACCACACAGAGTTATAAATGTTTTTATCTGCGGTTTCCTGACTAAAAAACGTTGCCACCGCCATAGCAACAAGCACAGCGGAAAAAACGAATAATATAGTTATTTTTAAGATTCTGGATTTCATTAATTTTTTTTGTTTCTAATCGCAAAATTAGCAATTATTTCTGAAATTTTCAACACACACTAATCCGCTTTCGCACCGCTCAAAATCCATTGGTCGATCCAATCTTTATCTGATTCAAGATCAAGTTTATCGGTGTGATTATGTTTTACTTCAGGAAAATCGCCGTGCAATATTTTGTGAATAACGCTGCGGGCTGTATCTCCCGGGGTAACGATATTAAAATCAGAACGTTTGGTAGATTGTATTCCAACTATCGCACTGTAACTTTTAGCTTCCGTTAAAAATAATCCCGCCGCTGCATGGTCTGCCGACAGTCCGTGACATTTGGAACATTTTGGTGTAAAATACTTGTCCTGAATGAAAGAATACATCCCGGCTTTTACTTCTCCGGCGTCCCA
>JAEEGL011290762.1_pt1 | contig 18037 bp, 14 predicted proteins | sample 9134231 | NCBI WGS metagenome assembly JAEEGL01 (sample SAMN16246548, study PRJNA631951) | gut metagenome | biome: gut microbiome; feature: rumen; material: fiber-attached | host: Bos | place: Iran: Karaj | collected 2018-10 | reverse complement strand
GCTGGCCGTTCTGGCCATTCTGGCCCTGCTGACCCTGCTGGCCCTGCTGACCCTGCTGACCCTGCTGGCCGTTCTGTCCGTTCTGGCCCTGGTTCTGGCTTGTATGCTGCTGCATCTGCTGTGAGATCTGGCTCAGCTGCTGCGCAGTGGCACTGTTGTTACCATTACCATTCTGCTGCTGGGGCTGGTTCTGTGACTGGCTGTTATTCTGCTGGCTCTGGTTATCGGACTCACTGCCCTCAGGAGGCGTAGGTGTAGGTGTGGGAGAAACCTGGGCGGGATCATTGGGATCTCCGCTGTTCTCTCTTGCCTGTACGTTATTTGCCATCTGTCCAAGCGCTGCAGATATATCCTCATATTTGTAATCAAGCCTGTTAGATGCATTCATAAGCTCTTCCATGCTGGTGGCCTGATCCATCTCTGTCATTGAGGACTGAAGGCTTTCCATCATATTATTGAGCTGCTGTTTTTCGGCTTCCGTCAGGCCCTCCTGATCGATGCTCTGGATCTCTTCGATAGCTTCTTCTATCTCTTCCTTGAGCTCTGCACTTTCCTGCTCTACTTCATGCTGCTCTTCTGCTACTTCCTTTGCTTTACTGGGCATCATGAAAAGTGCCACCATAAGTCCCAGCAGAAGCAGTGGAAATACCAGGCGGTACCATCCCAGCTTAATGGGGATGATGATCTGCTCTGCTATGGCACGAAGACGCTCCTCAGCATCATCCTTCTGGATCTTTGCGATAATGGAAGGATTCTCATCTTCCTTCTCCATATTCTCATATGCGGTGATAACACGCTCATCCAGCCCGAAACTGTCAATGCGTTTTGCCGCATGCTTCATATCTTTTGCGCTTAAGCCTCCGATCAGAAGGCCTGCCGCAAGTCCCAGTATAACAAGCCCTATGGCATAATAATGCACATAATAAAAGGGTTTGAATATGGCTATTGCCTCAAGAGCGCAGGCCAATACCAGCCCTATACAAAATCCGTCAAGTCCCCTGCGCAGCATTATCTGGGTATTGATACGCCCCTGCACGCGTCTGATAAATGAGCTTATATAATCCTTCTTTTCTGTTTTGTTCTCTTTCTTTTCCTTTTTCATCCAGAGCCTCCTTTTTAATTAAGAGCCACCCCTTTTGCTTTCTTTTTCTTTCTTTCACGGATAATGTAACCGTGAAGAGGATCGATCCTCCATGCAGCCATTCTCTGCAGTCCCCAGGACATTAAGAGCATTGCCGCACCTGATAATGCCACCCAGCCCCAGCCGCTCCAGAAACCTATGGGATTGCCGGAGAATAAATCATCTCCGCCCAGCATCAGTACAAACATCTCAATGATCGCAGCCACCGGATTGATGAGCATCAGTATCGATATTATGCTTCCGTAATTAGAGAATGACGCCAGCACCACTATCAGTGTAGGGATAACGCTGATGGTACCCACTACAAAGTAAAATACATATGTAAGTATGATGGCAGAAATGGATTTCTTTGTCAGGGTCGAGGCAAATATGCCTATAGACCCCGTAAGTATGGCAAAGATCAAAAATCCCACCATCGTTATCAGCAGATTAAACCAGCTGAGTCCTCCTATAGTAAAGGATATAGCCATCAGCGGTATGCTGCCCACGATAAACACCATCATGCGGATAACGGCTGATTCAACCTTACCGCGTACTATTGCCCTTGGCGTCATTACGGTGGTCAGCAAAAGGTCAAAGGTCTGCTTTTCCTTCTCACCGGATATCGCCGTTGCGGTAATTATGGGCATTACCAGGGCTATGATACCGAACTGCACTGCCGCCAGCACAGGGAAAAGCGCCATAAAATCCTGGTAATCCGAGGTATAGCCATAAGTCGAAAATGCATCGAATATGATATATACCGCAAAAAAGAAGATTATCGCCAATACCACTTCATACGCAAATACTCCCCAGGCTATCTTCATACTCCTGGAGATCACTCTCAGATCCTTCTTAACTATGGGATTTATCCTGAACTTGTCAGGCAGCTTAAACTTCGCCATTTTCACCTCCCACAGCCCCTGTTTCATCTGCGGCAGGAGCCTGCGTATCCGTATTAGTCATGCCAAGGTTCATATCGGGCTGCACGTCCGTATTTGTGCCCATGTTCATGTTCGGCTGCATGTTCATATTTCCGCCCATGTTCATGTTCGGCTGCATGTTCATATTCCCGCCCATGCTCATGTTCGGCTGCATGTTCATCCCCGGATTCATGCCCATATTCATTCCGGGATTCATCCCCTGCTGCATATTCATGCCCGGGTTCATTCCCGGCCTCATGCCGCCAACCCCCTGGTTATTCTGAACAAAAGGCACATTGCCCTGAGGATTTATAAAAGGATTTACCGGTCCGTTGTTCATGACCGGTGCTCCCTGCGGCCCATTGGGCGCCGTTCCGGAAGTAAGCTGTATGAAGAGTGTTTCCAGATTGCTCTCTTCTCGTCTGAAACCGCTCACCATAACTCCGGCCGTCATAAGTGAGCCTATTATCCTGTTAAGCTCCTGATCGTTACCATCAAAGTTTATCACCATCTGGTTCTCACGAAGGGACACCAGACTGATCCCCGGCAGTTCCTTTAAGCAGGTAGCTGCATGCTGGGTATCACTGCTTACGGATATGATCACATGGTGCTCATTACGGCCCATACCCAGGATATCATCCATCTTTCCTGCCGCTACCAGCCTGCCCCTGTTCATAATGCCCATACTGGTGCACATCTCGGCGATATCAGACAGTATATGTGAGCTTATGATTATGGTCTTTCCCATGGAATTGAGATTCATGAGAAGTTCCTTCATCTCAACCCTGGCCTTGGGATCCAGACCCGAAGAAGGCTCATCCAGTACCAGAAGCTCCGGATTGTGAAGAAGGGCTCTGGCTACACACAGCCTCTGTTTCATACCGCGTGAAAGCCCGTCAACATAAGCATCCTCACTGCCGGAAAGATTGACCAGTTCCAAAAGGTCTCCGGTCATCTTTTTAATGTCCATATCCTCTATGCCGTAGATGGAGCCGTAAAACTCCATATATTCACGCACCTTAAGGTTATCGTATACTCCAAAGAAATCCGGAACGTAACCTATGCAGCGCCTTACGGCTTCTGACTGTCTGCGCAGTTCGTATCCTGCTATATAAATATTTCCGAAATCCGGTTTCAAAAGCCCACAGAGCATCCTTATACTGGTGGTCTTGCCGGCACCGTTAGGTCCGATAAAACCGAAAAGATCGCCCTTAGGCACATGCAGTGACAAACCGTCAACCGCCCTGAAAGCTCCGTAATTTTTTATAAGCCTCTCAAGATAAAGCATCTTACTGCACCCCGTATACGCACAGGAAGTTATCTTCCGATACGTTTCCTTTGATCACTTTTTTGTCGCCTTTGCATACCCCTATAACGAAGCTGCCCTGATCATTAAGCTCATGTGCCGCAAAAAACAAAGACATATAAAGCTTTGCCTCTTCATAGTCGCCATAGTTGTAATACTTCTTGGCCAGGTCCTCAAGAGTGCTTTCATTATTATAACGTTGGCGTGACTTAGAATTTATGGTTATATGATCACCACTTTTTACATCATCTATTATGTCATAGTATCCATAGCACACCAGGATAACATGATCAAAATCGTAATCCGTGCCGTTATCCAGCTCTCCCACGATCTTTGAATTATCCAGTCCGATCTCGTGCCGCATGCCTCCGCCGGAAGTGCTGTTATCCGTCTTCACCCTGAAAAAGGCATTATCAAAGCCCGAATCCGGTGAGAAGAAAAGCTGCATTCCTGCAGTGGTATTTGAGGATTTGTACTGGTATTTATCCTCTGATGAATTATGGGTATAATTATTCTCATAGAAAATGGGTCCCGCAGCACTGGCATTATCATTTAGAGTAATGCTCCAGTCCTTGCTGCTTGCGGCATACCCGAAGATGTAATCGGTCTCCTCTTCTTTTCCGTCTGCATTGACCACACGCACGGTCGTGAACTGCCTGCTGCGCATATCAAAGCCACGGCTGATCAGAAATACTATCAGCACAAATACAAATGACAGTGCGGGTATAGCCAGCCATATCTTTTCTCTTTTATTAAATTTCTTAAGGATAAGATAGATTCCGGGGCCGACAAGGATAACATATACAAAGATCACGATACGCAGCAGCGTAGGTGAAAAAGTACTCCTGCCCTGCATAACGCCATAATCGTTACCCATATCATAGTTATTCAGACGGTAAGAACTTGAAGCCGTACTTCCCGTAGACGTTTTTATACTAAGGAGATTAGTATAGATATCACTACCGAAATAACTCTTATCAAGATCGGGATCCGAAAGTGAAAAACCGGATACCACTATCGCTCCCCTGCCGACATTCATCCTGTGCAGCTCGCCATAGCAGATCGCATTATATGCTGTATCATAATTCAGATCCGCAACAGTGATATAACCTGTATTGGAATAATAACTGAACTCGGAATAAGTATACTTATTTGCCAGCTCGAGCTTAATGAAATCATCATCAAAAGCCTCAAAACACGAGTCAAGATTCCTTCCGGTACCGAGCACCAGTATACCGCCCAGACGTGTCCATTCCTCTATCGCATCTATCTGGTCGGGCTTAAGAGAAGAAAGCTCAAAATCATCGATGAACAGGAAGCTCATCTGCTTTAAGGTATAACCGTCAGTCAGCTCCGCAGGCATCATATACAGGGCAGTCCACTGATCAGGAGAATTGTTTCCGTAATAGATACTGTAGGGGTCGGCAAAAGACTTCTCCAGATAATCCAGGTTGGAACCATTGCTCAAAATACCAAACTGCTGTGAAGAATTAATGGTAAAGAGCTTCTTCTGCCTTGCCGAATAAAGCTCATTACCCTTGGCATCAAGGATCTTAACCGTAGCCTCGTAATCCTCGAGATTAACTCCCTCGGGAACCGGGATACCGATAGTCACATTCTCCGTAGCACCGGATGCGATGGAAACATAGGTTTCGTAAACAGTGCAGTCGTAATAACTCCCATCACCCATCAGCAGCCTTACATAACCGCCGAAATCTTTTCCGTTATTGGTCACCTGAAGATATACGTAAGCGACCTCCCCGTCGGCACTGGTGCCGGTAGTACTCTTTACATTAAAATCATCGTCATCGTCTCCTCCCGCGTATGCGCTGAAACTAAGTATACATACCATGAGAGGCAGCAGAAGAGCTGCGAACAGTATCCTGCGAAGCTTTGCATTCATTAGGCTTTTTCTCCAATCAACCAGTCATACATCTCCTGATACTTTCCTGCTGAAACATCCCAGGAGAAATCGACTGCCATATCTCTGTCTATCATTTTATTCCACTCACGGCGCTTGTCGTAGTAGATCTTCTCGGCATAACGTATGGTTGCAAGCATCTCGTGGGCGTTATAGTTCATAAATGAAAATCCGGTACCGCTTGAGTCATATTCATTATAAGGCTCTACGGTATCCTTTAATCCTCCGGTCTCACGGACAATGGGCACGGTACCGTAACGCAGTGCCATCAGCTGTGAAAGACCGCAGGGCTCAAACATGGAAGGCATGAGGAATGCATCGCAGGCCGCATATATCTTGTGTGAAAGCTCCTCCGAATAGTAGATATTTGCCGATACCTTACCGCCGTATTTCCATTCGAAGTGGCGGAACATATTCTCATAACGTTCCTCACCGGTACCCAGCACTACTATCTGCACCGCATCCTGGCAGAGCTCGTCCATGATATAGGCTATCAGGTCAAAGCCCTTCTGATCGGTAAGACGGGAAACTATACCTATCATCATGGTCTTCTCGTCTTCATCGAGGCCCAGCTGCTTCTGCAGAGCCTTCTTGTTCTTTATCTTTTCCTTGCGGAAGTTCTTTGCATTGTATTTATAATCTATGAAGTTATCCTTTGCGGGATCGTATTCATCATAATCAATACCGTTTACTATACCGCGCAGATCCCCGCTCCTTGCTTTAAGGAGGCCATCCAGTCCTTCTCCGTAGAAAGGTGTCTTTATCTCCTCCGCATAGGTATCGGAAACGGTGGTTATGGCATCCGCATAGACCAGACCGCCTTTTAAGAGGTTTGCGTCTTTATAGCTTTCCAGCTTATCGGGAGTGAAGAATTCCGCAGGTATGCCTGTGATATCCTTCATTTCCTTTACATCCCATCTGCCCTGGAACTTCAGGTTGTGGATGGTCATTACGGTCTTCATTCTGGTAAAGAGCGGGTTGTCCCTGAAACGCTCCTTTAAATATACGGGTACCAGGCCTGTCTGCCAGTCATGGCAGTGCAGCAGGTCAGGCTCAAATCCCAGCAGGGGAATTGCGGATAATGCTGCTTTTGAGAAGAAGGCAAATTTTACGATATCATCATAAAAGTTGCCGCTGTAAGGCCTGAAGCCGCCGAACATCATCTCATTGTCTATAAAATAGTACTTAACGCCGTCAGCTTCGGCCTCAAGTATGCCCACATACTCATTCTTCCAATGGAAATCCATATAGAAGTGAGTCTTGTATTTCATCTTATCCTTCATTTCCTGGGAAATGCAGGTGTATTTCGGCAGCATAACGCGTACGTCGAAATACTTTTTATCTACACATTTGGGCAGGGATCCGACAACATCTGCCAGACCGCCGGTCTTGATAAAAGGTACTCCCTCAGATGCAATAAAAAGAATGTTCTTCATTACCTTCCCTCCATTATTTAATTATAACGGCAACCCTCATAACCCCCAGCCGTATTTTTGCTCCACTCTTAATTATACACTATTCAGACTTTCTTTGCAAAGTCTTTATTATCCAGCTTACTCTGCGCCGCGCGGCTTTTAAGCTCCCTTGCATTACCCAGTACAGCCTCTGTCAGCTCGCCTCCGCCCAGCATTCTGGCCAGCTCAGCCTCCTCCTGTTCCTTATCAAGAGGTCTGATGCAGGTCTCGGTCTTACCGTCCACCTCTTCCTTTTCTATGCAGAAGTGTTTATCTGCCATTGCAGCTATCTGGGGCAGATGCGTTATACAGATCAGCTGTCTTCCGGCAGAGAGTGCCCCCATCTTCCCGGATACCATCCAGGCGGTCTTTCCGCTGATACCGCTGTCTATCTCATCGAATATCAGGGTTTCGATATCATCCTTAGCCGCAAATACGGACTTAAGTGCCAGCATGATACGCGACAGCTCACCTCCGCTGGCCACTTCCTTAAGAGGCTTGAGTTTCTCACCGGGATTTAAGCTTATCATGAATTCCACTTCGTCACGGCCAAAAGGCCCGTATTCCTGCCGCTGCTTTATCTCCGCCTCAAATTCCACTTTAAGGAAGTTGAGATCCATGAGCACTCCGGTTATCTCGTCCTTAAGCGCCTCAGCCGCCTTTACTCTTGCCTTATGCAGCTTATCACACAGGGCATCCAGCTTTTTCTTCGCCGCCTCTATCTCCGCACCTATCTTTTTTCTGGTGGCATCAAGGTCCTTAAGCTCCTGAAGCTCCTCCTTACGGTTTTCCAGATATTCCAGTACTGCCTCTTCACTGCCGCCGTACCTGGAAGAAAGCCGTCTTATTGTATCCAGGCGTCCTTCCACCTCATCAAAACGCTGCGGATCGAAGGCCCCGTCATCCAGGATATCCCTTACATCCCTGAGCACACCTCTGATGGTATCTTCCGCCGTGGAAAGCGCCCCTGCATCCTCTGCCAGGTCTTCATTCAGGCCTGCCGCCGCATTAAGTTCATGCACAGCCCTGCCCAGACCTTCCAGTACACCCTCATATTCTTCATCCAGGAGCTCCCTCACCTTGCTGAGCCCTTCAAAGCTGTCCCTTGCCCCCTTCATCCTGCGGAAGGCCTCCTCCAGCTCTTCTTCTTCACCCGGTCTTATCCCGGCTTCTTCGATCTCGTTTATCTCATACTCCGCCAGTTCCGTCTCACGCGCCCGTTTTGCCTCGTCCATATCCAGGCTCTCAAGCCGTTCGCAGAGTCTCTTATATCCGGCATATGCTGCAGCAATCTTTTCCAGCTCCTCTTTAAGGCCTCCCGGACAATATGCATCCAGCAGTTCCCTCTGCCTTGATGAATGCAGCAGAGACTGATGCTCATGCTGTCCGTGAACATCTATCAGCAGCGCGGCAAGCTCCTTTACCTGCTTTGCCGTTACGTTCTCACCGCATACCTTTATGGAGGAACGGTTTGCCGATATCCTTCTGCTGATGATCACGGTACCGTCCTCTTCTACCGGCAGCTCCATATCCCTGATCGCAGATATGATCTTCTCATTATCCACATGAAAGACCAGCTCAATAAGGGCGTATTCCGCCCCTTCCCTTATCATGCTCTTATCAGCCTTTGCTCCCAGGCACAGATTGACAGATCCTATCAGTATGGATTTGCCGGCGCCGGTCTCGCCGCTCAATATATTAAGCCCGTCGCAGAGCTCTATCTCCGCCTGCTTTATTAGGGCCAGATTTTTAACGGTAATACTGTCTAACATCCCAAAACCTCAATTTACAAGTTTCTTTCTGAGCACCTGGAGGAAACCGTCGCTGCCCAGCTTGATAAAGCGGCATACCCTCTTGCTCTTACGTACTTCCACATGATCGCCTGCATAGAGCACACCCATGGGAACGCCGTCAAAATATGTGCTGGCAGCAGCCACTTTACTGCTCCTGCCCGGCAGCAGCTCCACCCTCACGATATCTTCCTCCGAAAGGACTATGCTGCGTGTGTTCATCGTATGGGGGCAAACCGGCGTCAGCACCAGCAGACTGGCGGAGGGTTCCACTATCGGTCCGCCCGCAGAAAGATTATAGCCCGTCGATCCCGTAGGCGTACTGATTATGATACCGTCCGCGGAATACTCACTCAAAAAGACATCATTTACATATATACGGTAAGACGCCACCTGCAGATTCCCGTACCGGCTCAGTACGATATCGTTAAGGGCATGCTCCAGCTCTCCCTTTTCTCCTCCAATAGATGTAAAGCCCGCAAGCATCATGCGCTCCTCTATGGCAAACTTTCCGTCCATCAGGCGCCCGATCGCACCTTCCACTTCACCGGCTTCCACCTCTGCCAGGTAGCCCACATGTCCCAGATTGATACCCAGCATGGGGATATCGGTTTTCCGAAGGCGTATCGCCACCGAAAGCAGCGTACCGTCTCCGCCCAGCACCAGCAGAGCCTCAGTACCTTCTTTTACAGGCAGTTCGTCATCACACACATCCAGAAGCTGCGGTTCATCCTCGGGTATCATTTCCCTTATCTTTTTGCAGACATTTTGTCCTTCCTTCAGCCCCGGGTCCTTTATGCTGTTACTGATAACACAGAATCTGGTCATATGTCTTCCTCTTTTCGCTTCCCTGCCTATAATTCGCTGTGTGCTTTATTTACCACTTCATTAATATCGTAAGCCGTATCTTCACCCGAAGACTTCTCCAGATACATAAGATATTCTATGTTGCCTTCCGGGCCGCGGACAGGTGAAAAATCCAGCCCCAGGATGCAGAATCCCAGCGCCTTTGCCGCTGCCGTCACAGCCTCTATAACCTCGATATGTACCTTGGGCTCACGTACCACCCCCTTCTTTCCTACCTTTTCACGTCCCGCTTCAAACTGCGGTTTTATCAGGCATACCATCTGCGCCTTATCCTTTAACAGAGGATACGCAGCAGGCAGTATTTTCGAAAGCGATATGAATGATACGTCTGCCGAAGCAAAATCTATGGGTTCCGTGATATCTTTTTCCGTAACATAACGGAAATTGGTCTTTTCCATGCAGACAACCCGCTCATCCGAACGGAGTTTCCAGGCCAGCTGGTTTGTCCCCGAATCTATTGCATACACCCTGGCCGCACCGTTCTGCAGCATGCAGTCGGTGAATCCTCCTGTGGAGGAACCTATATCCATGCAGACTGCTCCCTTCAGGTCTATAGGAAATACCTGCAGGGCTTTTTCCAGCTTAAGACCGCCACGGCTCACGTATCTGAGGGTATCAGCCCTGAGTTCAAGCTTTATATCCTCCACAGGAAAAAAGCTGCCCGGCTTATCTTCCCTCTGGCCGTTAACAAAAACCTCTCCCGCCATGATATGCCGCTTAGCCAGCTCCCTGGAGCTTACCAGCCCGGCGTTCACCAGCAGCACATCCAGTCTCTCTTTTGCCGCCTTCTCACCCATTATGCCTCTCCAGTATGGCTTCCTCTATACTCTGCGCATCTATCTTAAGCTCTTTTTTCAAAAGTGCCACATTACCGTGTTCCACATAAGAATCCGGAAGCGCTATATGCAAAAAGTCCGGCCCGGCTTCACCATGTGTGCTTTCCTCATACGCCATGCGGAAACGCTCGCCAAAGCCGCCATTCTTAACATTCTCCTCCATGGTCACTACCAGCTTATGCTTAGAGGCCATTTCTATCATCTTATCATCAAGCGGCTTTACAAAGCGTGCGTTGATAAGGCTGCAGGAAAGCCCCTTGGCCTTAAGCGCCTCACGCACCTCCGCAGCAGTCTTTACCATGCTGCCTACGGCTATCAGACAGATATCGCTCTCCTCAAAGATAACTTCGCACTTTCCGTATTCGATCGCCGGCCTGTGCTCCTCCAGCCCGTCATAAGCTTCCCCTCTGGGATAACGTATCGCAACAGGCGCCGAATGGTCTACCGCAAAACGCAGCATATCCGCCAGCTCCCATTTATTCTTGGGCGCCATGATATCCAGTCCCGGTATCGTAGCAAGATAAGACAGGTCAAAGATACCCTGGTGGGTCTCGCCGTCGCTCCCAACCAGCCCGGCCCTGTCTATGGCAAATACAACAGGCAGTTCCTGTATACATACATCATGCAGTATCTGGTCGTAAGCCCTCTGCAGGAACGAAGAATATATAGCCACCACAGGCTTAAGCCCGCCTGCTGCCAGTCCGGCCGCAAAGGTAACTGCATGTTCTTCTGCTATGCCCACATCAAAGAAACGCTCCGGATACAGATTATGGAAACGTTTGAGTCCGGTACCGTCGGGCATTGCGGCCGTGATAGCCACGACCTTATCGTCCATCCTGCCCAGCTTACACATCACGGTCGAAAAGACATCCGTATAGTTTGCTTTCTCACGGATCTTCTTGGGCAGGCCGGTAGCTATCTCAAAAGGCTCCGCACCGTGAAAACGCGCAGGATGCCTCTCCGCAGGTATGTATCCCTTCCCCTTCTGGGTACGCACATGTATCACCACCGCATTCTCCACACGGCTGGCGTATTCAAACATATGCACCATGGCTTCCACATCGTGACCGTCCACCGGTCCCATATATGTTATGCCCATATTCTCAAATATCATGCCGGGTACCATAAGGCGCTTAACCGTGGATTTAACCTTTTTAATGGCACGTACGGTACCCTCGTTGCCTGATCTCATCAGCGAATTATAAACGCCCTCTTTCAGATCCAGATACATCTCTGCGGAACGGATGGAATTGAGATAATTGGATACTCCACCCACGTTCTCCGAGATAGACATATTGTTATCATTAAGGATGATGATAAAATTCTTCTTAAGCTTTGAGGCGTTATTGAGTGCTTCATAAGCCATGCCTCCGGTAAGGGAGCCGTCGCCGATAACGGATATCACCTTATAATCCTGGCCGCTTATCTCCCTGGCCTGCACCAGCCCCAGTCCGGCAGATATAGATGTCGAGGAATGCCCTGTATCAAAAGCATCACAGTCACTCTCCCTGCGTTTGGGGAACCCGCTCATGCCTTTATACTGGCGCAGGCTCTCAAAGCCTTCACGCCTTCCTGTCAGGAGCTTATGTGTATAGGACTGATGTCCCACATCCCATATTATCTTGTCCTCCGGCAGATCAAAAGCTATATGCAGAGCCATGGTAAGCTCCACACAGCCCAGGTTTGAGCCCAGATGCCCGCCGGTCTCGGAGATATGCCTGATAAGGAAAGCCCTTATCTCATCGGCAAGTTCCTGGTAATCAGCCTTGCCGAAGGCCTTGATATCCCCGGGCTTCTTTATCTGATCCAGAAGCTGCGTTCCCACTTCCCCGGGAGCCCTGTATTCTTCCTCTGTCTTTTTCTTAGCCATAAGCCTTATTTTCTCCTGTTGCAGAGACTGCCGATAAGTTCCATCAGGAACTCCTTAGCATTTAACTGCTCTTCGCTCTTTGTCTCTATCTTTTCTATAAGTGTAACCGCCTCTTTTGAAAGCATCTCCTGCTCCGCTTTAGCCGCATCCATTCCCAGATAGGAAACATAGGTCTTCTTGCCGTTACGCTCATCGGAACCCACGGGTTTACCCAGTTCCTCCGTGGTGCTCTCTATATCCAGGATATCATCCTGAAGCTGGAAAGCTATCCCCAGATCATAGCCTGCCTTTTCCAGTACTGCTGCCGCTTCATCATTTCCCGCAAGGTAAGCACCGCACATAAGTGACGCCTGCAGAAGCGCTGCAGTTTTATTTTCATATACGAAAAGGAGCTGCTCTTTTGTGAGCTCCATCTCTTTCTTTTCCGCCTCAACATCCAGGCACTGGCCGCCTACCATACCGTATATACCGGCCTTCTCTGCCAGCAGCGCCATAGCCTTTATATAGGCTGCCTTATCTTCCGCCTCAGACGCATGCTTTAAGACAGTCTCATAGGCATAGTTCAAAAGCCCGTCGCCTGCCAGCACCGCCATAGCCTGTCCATATCGGATATGGGTTGTTGGCTTGCCCCTGCGCAGCTCGTCATTATCCATCTCCGGCAGGTCGTCATGAACCAGCGAATAGGAATGTATCATCTCTATAGCCGCCATAAAAGGCTCTATGCTGCCGCTGCCGCCGCACATCTCGCAGGCGGCTTTCATCATCACGGGACGGAGCCGCTTGCCGCCGGCCATCACACTGTATTCCATGGCCTCGATGACCGTATGCTGATGAGGCGCATCTTCCGGAAGATATCTCTTTACGATCTCCTCTGCCTGCTTTGTCCTGTTTTCAAGCTCATTCTTCAAATTCATCGGTACCACCGTCATCCCTTAACTGAAGCACTTTCTTCTCAACCCTGTCGATCTCTTCATTACAGCTTTTTAAGATCTGCATGCCCTGCTGATAGATTTCAAAAGCCTCTTCCAGCGGAAGGCTGTCATCCTCCAGCTTACGGAGGCTCTCTTCCAGTATCCCGAAGTTTTCCTCAAGCGAAAGCTTCTCTTCATTCTTTGTTTTCTTTTCAGCCATCGTTTATATCTCCTCCGTTCATGCTTACTTCTTCTATTATCACTCCGGCGCTGCCGTCTTTAAGACGCAGTTTAAGCTTCTCTCCCTTATTTAATTCCGCCGCAGACGAAACCGCCCTGCCCTGTTCGTTGCTGACATATGCATATCCGCCTCCAAGACGGTCCAGAGGAGAGCGTGCCTTAAACCGCTCAAGCAATATCGCAAATCTGTGCTTATCATGCTGCAGTTTTTTATCAATCAGGGTGTTCAGGCGTTCCTCTGCCGGTGCTATCCTGTGCTTATCACGCTGCACCTTCTTATCCATCAATGTATGCAGACGCTCTTCTATTGCCGCCGACTTCTGTCTTTTTTCATTAAGCCTCATCTGAGGCGACAGTCTCTTCATTTTTTCACGGTATGTATCCGCCTGCAGCCTGCGTGATCTTAACAGTGCATTGAACGAATGTTTAAGCCTGCGCTCATCCTGCTCCATGCGCTCCAGCACAGCCCTTATATCCGTAACCGCATGCACCGCCGCCTCCGTAGGCGTAGCCGCACGCAGATCAGCCACAAAATCTGCGATGGTAAAGTCTGTTTCGTGCCCGACGGCAGAAATGATCGGTACGCTGCAGTCAAATATCGCCCTGGCAACTCTTTCATCATTAAAGGCCCACAGGTCCTCCAGCGATCCGCCGCCCCTGCCGACGATAATCACATCCACACCGTATTCTTCCAGCGCCCTTATACCCTTTATTATGCTCTCCGGTGCCTGCCTGCCCTGCACTATCGCCGGATAGAGCACCAGCTGTATAAACGGATCCCTCAGCCTGGCATTACGTATGATATCGCGCACAGCCGCTCCCGTAGGTGCAGTGACTATGCCGACCTTCTTTGCCATATAAGGGATACTTTGCTTATATTCCTGTGCAAAAAGCCCCATATCCTCCAGCTCTTCCTTAAGCTTCAGATACCGGGCATATAATTCTCCCTGCCCCTCTTTCTCGACGGTCGTAACATAAAGCTGGTACTTGCCGGCTTCCTTATATACTCCCACCGATCCCCGGGCTATGACGGACATGCCTTTTTCGAGCCTGAACTTAAGCCCTGCCGCTTTATCCTTAAAACATACGCAGGGTATCAGGCTCTTATCATCTTTTAAACTGAAATAGATCGTGCCGTCTTTCCAATAGGTGAGATCTCCGATTTCACCTTTCACGGAAAGATCGCGCAGATAAAAATCCTGGGAGAACATTCCCCAGATATAAGAAGTGATCTGCGTCACGGAATAGATCTTTTTATTCATTACTTACCCCTGCGCAAATTTTGCGAGGACTCCGTTAACAAATTCACCGGATTTACTCTGGCCGTATTTCTTTGCCAGTTCCACAGCCTCATTAATGGCAACCGCATCAGAGATGTTATCATCATACCGCATCTCATAAAGCGCCAGACGCAGGCAGGCCAGCTCAGCCTTTCCTATACGTCCGGTATTCCAGCCCTGTATCTTTTCATCCAGAAGCTTATCCAGTTCCGGTATCTTTTCAACTATAGCCAGGGTCTTCTCCCTGATCTGCTCACGGCCATCCGTGATATACGAAGGTATGCTTATCTCATCGGGAGAACCGCCTTCTTCCTCAATGCGAAGCAATTCCTCCTCGATGAACTCCTCTTCCTCATCGGCAAAGAAGCTATCGATCTGGTCCTTCATACCTTCCTGGTCATAATAATCCGCAGAAAAGAGCAGCATAAATACTCTTTCGCGATTGATCCGCCTGCTCATGCTCATTTCCCTTTAGGCATATTTACGGAAGCAATGCGAATGTTAACATCCTCTACCGTAAGCCCCGTCATATTTTCAACAGAATTCTTAACCTTTTCCTGTACCTTTTTGCAGGTCTCGGGAATATTGTAACCATATTCCAATACTATGGAAAGATTCACCGTAACGGAATTGTCCGCCAGAGCCACTCTCACACCTTTTGTAAGCTTCTTCATGGCAACCTTGCTCATGAGCTCATTCGTGATATTGCCTGTCATGGCACTCACGCCTTCTACCTCTGATGAAGCCAGGGCTGCGATCATTGCAACTACATCATCTGCTATCTGAACGCTGCCGATGTTCTCGTTTTCCACCTTAAGTGTGATGTTGTTATTGTTTTCCATTTTGTTCTCCTTAAGCAAAAGGGTCATATCGGGACCCGCTTTTTCCACTGACGCCTATCTTACCACAAAGACTTCTGTTTTTCAATTAAAACCAGAAAGACAGCACCCTGAGATCATCGCTGGTGGTATAATCCACACTGCGTACGCCCTCCGGCAGCAGCGTAAATATCTGCTCTTCCTCCAGTATCATATGTACGCACATCCAGTAACTGTCATTATCTGCGCATTTGAACGCCACATAACGCCCTCCGGAATGCATCGCATTGTCAAACAGTTCTTTCAATGCCACGGGATCGTAGGAACTGAAGAACCGCCCCTCACGCACATAATAGTTATCTTCGGTAGCCACACAATAAGGCATGGCCACCACGTTATCAGCCACATGGGATACGGATATCTCATCGCTGGTCACGTTCAGATAGTTATAATTCACCTCACCCTGGCTGCTCACATCCAGGCCCGACGCCGAAAGATATCCCGCATCGCCCCAGGTGGGATCCACATAATAATATGCACCGTTTATATTTACCAGATCCCAGGCATGGCCTTCGCCGCCCCTCACCTTGCCTACCACCATGGTGCAGGGAACATTCATCTTACCCAGTATATACTGAAGCGCCTTGGCATAGCCCTGGCAGACCGATTTGCCGTTTACTACCGACAGTATATTCTGGTTATCTTTTGCTCCCAGAACATAGTCTGTATTATATATAATGTACTGATAAGCATATTTGACTTTCTCGTAATCGTCCGCTCCGCCGGGCAGCCCCCATATGCATTTATCCGCCCATTCATCCACGCCGGCCTGAAGAATTTTACATTCTTCCTCTGTATAGGAATACTTGCCGCTGAAGGTGAAGCTGAATACCTTTCCCGATTGGGTCGAATATCTGCTGTAGGAATAACCCTCTATCCAGAAAAGCTCCGGATGGTCCTGGAATACACACATAAACGTGGTCTGCAGGTCATCCTCATCGGTAGTGGATACCAGTATATCCTCGGCGTGCGCCTTTATTATCAGAAGCAGCTCTGCATACAGGGTATGAAGACGGTCATCCATCATATCATACATATAACGGCCTTCCTGATCCTTCATGCAGCGCTTTATGGCAGCATCCGTCAGACCTGCGGCATTCTTCTCCGCCTGCAGGACATCCAGTCTTTCTTTCTGCCTCTTACCGGTCTTTTCCTCGGTAATTATCGGGGCTTCATACCCGGTAGCGGGCGTCAGCGTAACCACACCGTCCCTCTCCTTATGTGCCGCAGTAACCACAGCCTCCCCCTGGCCGTCTTCCTTTGTAAGGATTCCGACATTAGGCAGCTCTACATCATTCTTCTTTCCGCACCCTGCCAGAAGGCTCAGTGACAGGCCGAAGATCATAAGGATTTTTACGGCTCTGCTCTTCATAAAGACAATTTACCAGTCTTTCCCGAATTCGCTTAACTTGAGGTTTGGATTACGCTCTTCTGTCATTCCCACGCTCCATGCATTGACAAACAAAAGCAAAGGATTGCCCTTCAGATCCTGCACCTTCTTCATATCGGAGGTACCTGAAAGCTTAGCGATATCGATCTCGTTCTTATTGACAATCCAGCGTATATGCTCGTAGGGCAGTGGCTCTAAGCGTATCTCTACATTATATTCATTCTCCAGGCGGTACTTGAGCACGTCAAACTGAAGCACACCGACAACGCCCACGATTATCTCTTCCATACCGGAAGCTATCTCCTGGAATATCTGTATGGCGCCTTCCTGCGCTATCTGCTCCACACCCTTTACAAACTGCTTACGCTTCATGGTATCTACCTGGCGCACCCTGGCAAAATGCTCCGGCGCAAAGGTAGGTATGCCTTCATAACATACATCCATCTTAGGCTCGCAGAGGGTATCTCCTATTGAAAAATTACCCGGATCAAATATACCGATTATATCGCCGCCATAGGCCTCGCTTAAGATCTTTCTTTCGTCCGCCATTATCTGCTGGGGCTGCTGGAGACGCATCACCCTGCCGCTCTGCACATGCTTTACGTTTGCCTGTGCATCAAAGCGGCCGCTGCAGACTCTCATGAAGGCTATCCTGTCCCTGTGGGCCTTGTTCATGTTCGCCTGTATCTTAAAGATAAAACCGGAGAAGGAATCCTGCACCGGATCCACCACTTCGCCGCCGGACACACGGCCGCTGGGCGCCATGGCCATATGCAGATATGAACGCAGGAAATACTCCACGCCGAAATTGGTCAGCGCTGATCCGAAGAATACGGGAGTCAGCTTTCCTGCCCTTACCTGGTCCAGATCAAATTCCGCTCCCGCCGATAAAAGTTCCAGCTCTTCCTCAAGCTTATCAGCTGCTTCATCACCCACATATTCACGTATCTGTGACATATCCTGCATCTCAAGGGTACGGCCTTCCTTTGTACCTTTCTCCGTATCCTCAAAAGCCAGCAGTTCCTTATTCTTAAGGTCGTAAACGCCCTTGAAATTCTTTCCCGAGCCAATGGGCCAGTTGACAGGACAGGTATCGATACCCAGTTCCTTCTCTACATTATCCATAAGGTCGAAGGAATCCAGCGCATCACGGTCCAGCTTATTTATAAAAGTAAAGATGGGAATGCCGCGCATGGCGCAGACTTTGAAAAGCTTTCTGGTCTGGGGCTCAACGCCCTTTGACGCATCGAT
>JAEEGL011011688.1_pt1 | contig 18037 bp, 19 predicted proteins | sample 9134231 | NCBI WGS metagenome assembly JAEEGL01 (sample SAMN16246548, study PRJNA631951) | gut metagenome | biome: gut microbiome; feature: rumen; material: fiber-attached | host: Bos | place: Iran: Karaj | collected 2018-10 | reverse complement strand
AGGGCAGCCAGCGCCCCGCCGAGTCCGCCGGCGGCACCGGAACCCGGAAGGGCCTGCAGGTCGATGCCGGTCTGCTCCCGGATGAGGCTGCCGAAGCTGGCAGACCCGCTTTCCAGCAAATCCACCATCGCGGCGTCGGAGCCTTTCTGCGGGGCGAAGGTCGCCGCCGCTCCGTCCGGTCCGCAGAAAAGGGTCCGTACGTCGCAGGCGGCGGTGAACCGGACGTCCTGAAGGGCGGGAAGGACGGCGCTCCGGTCGATTGCGCAGATGCGTTCCAGGCTCTCGCCGCAAGGATTCAGGAGCTGTCCGGCAGCATCCCGGAATCGGAAACCCAGCGCGGAAAGCAGACCCGTCCCGGCATCGTGGGTGGCGCTTCCGCCCAAGCCGACAAGCACGTTCCGACAGCCTTGCCCGATGGCGTCGCGGATCAGCTCTCCTGTGCCGGATGTGCTGGTACGCAGCGGGTTGCGCTCCGCTTGCGTCAACAAGGGGAGTCCGCTGGCGGCGGCCGTTTCGATGACGGCCGTCCCGTCGGGCAGCAGGCCGTAGGATGCTTCCACCGGGCGGCCGAGCGGATCGGAAACGGTCAGCGTGCGGCGCGTTCCGCCCCGCGCGGCGAGCAGCGCGTCCGAGAATCCTTCTCCTCCGTCGGCGACGGGAATCTCCACCGCCTCACAGTGCGGGAGCGCCCGGCGGACGCCCTCTGCGGCGGCTCGGGCGACGTCGGCGGAAGCCAGCGACCCTTTGAAGGAGTCGGAGGCAATGAGGATTTTACGCGGAGGGAGGCACATTTATCGCGCTTTTTTCTCACAAAGATAGGGATTATCTTTTTTTTGATTAACTTTCGTGAGTTAAACTGATATTGCCGTGAAGTCCATAATCCGTCTTATCGCAGTCCTGCTGCTCCTGATCGGCCCTGCCGCCTATGCCCAGACCGATACCCTGCGCTTTTCCGTCCGCGGAACGGTGCGGGATGCCGCCAACGGAAGGGTCCTTCCGTACGTCTCCGTAACGCTGCCCGGCACCAACTACGCCACCGTCACCAACCAGGACGGCACCTTCGTCATCAAGTCTGCTGTGGTGCCCCGCTTCGTCGCCTTTTCCCTGCTGGGTTACAAGGTGTTGACCGTCCCGGCTGACAGGGAGCGCGACATGCGGGTGTCCCTGACGCGCGGGGAATACACCCTGGACCCCGCCCAGGTCATTTCGGGCGACCCGCTGACCATCCTGCGGGAAGCGATGTACAAGATTACGGACAACTGTCCCTCCGAGCCGGAGTTGTTCGAATGCTTCTACCGGGAGACGGCCCAGAAACGCAACCGCTTCATCTATATTTCCGAGGCGGTCACGAAGATGTACAAGTCTTCGTTCAAGAACATCTTCGGACGGGACCGGATGGCCGTGGAGAAGAGCCGCCTGCTGACCAGTCCGCGCAAGTCGGACACCCTGGCTGTGAAGGTGATCGGCGGCCCCACGCAGGCCGTGGATCTGGACATCGTGAAGAACCGCATCCTTGTCCTGAACGAGCGGGACCTGGAAGACTATCGCTTGGAAATGGACGATCCGGTGATGCTGGACGACCGCCGGCAGTTCGTGATCCGGCTCATCCCGGACAAGACACGGGAGAACGCCCTGCATAACGGCCTGATCTACATTGACCAGGAAACGCTGTCCTTCTCGCGCATCGAACTGTCCCTGGATATGTCCGATCCCGAGAAAGCCACGCATGCGATGCTGGTCAAGAAACCCAACGACATCCGCTTCCGCCCCAAGGAAATGTCGCTGCTGCTCAACTACAAGCGGGAAGGGGACCTGTCCCGCCTGAGTTATGTGCGCACCGTGTTCCGCTTCGACTGCGACGCCCGCCGCCGGCTGCTGCACACCGAATTCACCGCCATCTCGGAAATGGTGGTGACGAACCGTTTCGACCGGGCGGACGTGGCGCCTATCGATCGGGCGGAAAGCTTCCGCAGCAGCGAGTCCCTGGCCGACAAGACGCAGGCCTATGCCGATCCCGACTTCTGGAAAGACTACAATATCATCGAACCGACCGAGAGCCTGGAAAATGCCATCGGCCGGTTGAAGAAACAATAAAAATGTATACACCTGATCCTTCCTCTCCTTACTTCAATCCTGAACTGGAAACACTTTCCGCTGAAGGGCTGCGCGCCCTCCAGTCCGAGCGCCTGCAGCAGACGGTCCGCCGCTGCATGAATGCTCCTTTCTATCAGAAAAAATTCGCCGAGCTGGGCATCACGCCCGAGGACATCACCTCGGCGGACGATGTCAGCAAGCTTCCCTTCACCACGAAGGACGACCTTCGTGACTATTATCCCTTCGGCTTTTCGTGCGTCCCCCTGCGGGACTGCGTGCGGCTGCATTCCTCTTCCGGCACCACGGGCAATCCGACGGTGGTCCTGCACACGCAGGCCGACCTGGACGCCTGGGCGGAAGCCGTGGCCAGGTGCCTCTGGATGGTGGGCGCGCGCCCGGACGACGTGTTCCAGAATTCCGCCGGATACGGCATGTTCACCGCCGGACTGGGCTTCCAGTACGGGGCGGAGCGCGTCGGCATGCTGACGGTTCCGGCCGCCGCCGGCAATACCCTCCGGCAGATCAAATTCATCCGGGACTTCGGTACGAGCGTGCTCCACGCGATTCCCAGCTATGCTTCCCGCATCTACGAAGTGATGAACGAGCAGGGGGTGGACCCGCGCCGCGACACGAAGCTGCGGGTGCTATGCATCGGCGCGGAGCCGCACAGCGAGGAGCAGCGCCGCCGCATCGAAGAGAACCTGGGCGTCAAGGCTTACAATTCCTATGGTATCTCCGAGATGATGGGCCCGGGCGTCGCGTTCGAATGCCAGGAGCAGAACGGCCTCCACATCTGGGAGGATTATTTCATCGTGGAGATCGTGGACCCGGTCACGCTGAAGCCGGTGCCAGACGGGCAGTTGGGCGAACTGGTCCTGACGACGCTGCGCCGCGAGGCGATGCCCCTGCTGCGCTACCGCACGCGTGACCTGACCCGGATCCTGCCGGGTGAGTGCCCCTGCGGTCGCCACCACGTGCGGCTGGCCCGCCTGCAGGGCCGCAGCGACGACATGATCATCCTGAAGGGCGTGAACATCTTCCCCATCCAGATCGAGAAGATCCTGCTTCAGTTCAAGGAGATCGGCACCGACTACCTCATCACCCTCGAGACCCGCGAGGGCGAGGGCGACGTGATGAACGTCGATGTGGAGGTTAACAATGTCTTTACCGACGACTACGCCACCTTGCAGCGCCTGGAGCGTGAGATCACGCGCCAGCTCCGGGATGAGATCCTGATCACGCCGCGAGTGCGTCTCGTGCCCAAGGGAACCCTGCCCGTCAGCGACGAGAAGAAGGCCGTCCGGGTACGGGACCTGCGCAAACTGTTCTAATAACCCCCGATTGTTTCCGAAGAGATATGACTATCAGACAAGTATCCATATTCATCGAGAACCAGTCCGGCACGCTGCAGAAGGTGCTGGAACTGATCAAGCGGTCGCAGATCCAGATCATTGCCAGTACCATCGCCGATACGGCGGACTATGGTATCTACCGCATCATCTGCAACGAGCCCGACCGTGCCTGCCTGGAACTCAAGGAGGCGGGCGTGGCCGTGACCATCTCCAACGTCTTTGCCGTCGAGCTGGACAACCGGCCCGGCGGCGCCGCCGACGTGGTGGCACGCTTCAGCGAGGCGGGGGTTGGAATCACCTATATGTACGCCTTCGTCATCGAGGGGCGGGGCATCCTCATCTTCCGCACGAACCAGGTGGAAGAGGCGGAGAAGGTCATCGCCGCCAACGGGCTGCACGCCTTGACGGAGAGCGAACTGCCCCTGCAGTACTGACCGTCAGAGAAGGTCCTCTTCCGGGGAATACATTTCCGGCTGATCGGCCAGGTGCCGCTCGGCGGCATCCTCTATAACGCCTTCGAAGCCCGTGAGGGCGGCGAAGGGGGCGGCGACGGTCTGGAGTTGGTGGTTGGGCAGCCGGAAACCGAAGTGCCGGCGGGAGGCCCACAGCGTGTCGTAGAAGGTATAGTCCGGGAAGTCCATCTGATAGATGCGGAAAGCCGCTTTCAGGCAGCCCTCGTCGAACTGGCTGTTGTGGGCGACCAGCGGCAGCCCCTCGATCAGCGGCTCGATCTTCTCCTATACATAGGGGAACCCCGATGCGTCTTCCGTGTCCCTCCAGGACCATATTGAATTCCTTTGATTCTGCTATAAACCTATTCTTTGTTTAAGTAATGCTGCTTCGAAAAGGAGTTCAAGGAAATCCTTCATAGGCGCTTTCCTGAAAGCCGCAATTAATTCCGTATACTTGTTCTTCTCCATATCCGAGTTGAATTTAGTTCCATTATGCAAATGTAGAGTTGGCCACTGCCATTGTTCGGCAATTCCATAAATAGAAAATGGCTTGCTGAAGTCTGGTAGTGCGGGTCGGAGCTATCAGGTTAGTTTTTGCTGCTCTGCAAAAAGAATGATGGACTTGCTGCCAAGTTTCAGCAGTCCGGCTTGGTATCTTTGTGCTGAAAAGGAACGATATCATATGACCCAGAAAGTAATCAGGATGCGTGATTTGCACTTCAGTCCGGACCTGTTCCGCAATTATATGAGCGGGACGGTGCTGGATGAGTTGCTTTGCAGTTACAAGGGCTTGCCCAAGGGGGTCAACTATATGATTATCGGCGATCCCGGTGTAGGAAAGACCACCATCATCCTGGACTTGCTGTCCAACATCCGGAACAACACGCCCGGCTGTCGAATACGTAGGCCGTCTGGACGATGGCTCCGAGATCTCCGCATCCTACGAAGGATACGGAAAAGAATGTCTATCGCGTGGAGGGGACGGAGATCCTGGTAAACGATTTGGTTTCCAGGCAGCTGGACGAGATCATCGGCCTGACGCCCAAGCAGGCCAAGGTGGTCAGGAATGCGTCCGGCGCAGCTGGCGTCCGGGATTTCCGGAACTATCTGGCGACCGCCGGCTCTATGATGAAGCCCGTCTCAATCGCACTAATTGCCAATCCCTCCAGCCGGACGGTCAGCGGTCTGGTTCCCATTAAAGAGAATCTGATTACCGCAGATGCCTTTTTCGATTTCCTGGATTTATTCCTGGAGAAGAACCGTCTCGTGACTGTGCGGTATGAGATGGCTTATGACATCGCTGCTGGCCTCACGCTGTTTCTGGACAGCCTGGATCCCGATGTACGCCAGATAGCGCCCCGCGAGGACTTCCTGATCAACTCCTATTACCTCAAATGGAACCTTGGTCAGATTGAACTGGGGCGGTACCACGAGCGCCTGGTCTGCTCCAACGGCCAGACGGAGATTGTCCGTCACAAGGAGGCGCGGGTCGACTCCATCCGGGAAGAAAAGATCGGTGGGATCCTGGGCATGCCACGCAACGGTGAACTTTTGACGGACGCATTCGAACGCTTCAGCGGCAAGGCGCGCGAGGCGATGGAAGTCCGGGCTTCCATGGCCGAACTGAAACTTGTCTCGGAGAAGTTGGGGATGTTTCTGGTAGATAACCGGAGTGCAATGGAGATGGCGCCCTTAGGAGATGAATTGCAGCGGTACGCAGAAGCTGGGTACAGTTGCGAGGCTTTCCATCTCAAGTCGATGAAGGCAAGTATGTCCGTCTGGGAACTGTACAACACTGTGACGGATTACGCGTCCAACAACCCGGTTTGGGGAAGGGAGGACAACCGTCGCGGGTTGCTTCAGGCCGAGGCGCTTAAGTTCCTGATGCGAGAACGGGATATCCGGAACTATGTGGATATTTTCGCATAATTTCGTAACTTAGCGCTATGACGCAGTACATCGCCGATGACGAACATTTCAGGGAAGTGATCGCCCGTGTTCCGAACGTGAGGAAGTGCCTCTGGATCGGGACGGCGGATATCAAGGATCTGTATGTCGGCGAGCGTCCTTTCCTCGGCGTGCTGGCGGACCTAGGACGGAAGCGGATATCTATCCAATCATGATTCTATCCTTGTACTGGATTACTAGATTAGATTACATTTATTTGGTTTTAAATAGAATGAGTATGAGACACTATTGGGGGTATCGGATAAACACCGATTGTGCTAAATACTTTTGGAATGAATTAAAAGAAGGGCGTCTTCGTCAGGGCTGGGGTTTTGATCCTGGGCAAGATTTAAGGAATATGACCGTTGATGAAGGGGCGAGCCGGAATAAAAGGATGCGTGTAGTTGTTAAAAAAGGGGACATCCTCCTTATCCCAAGAATTCCTGAATGGGACAAGGTTACAATTGTGGAGGCAACTGAGGACTGGATTATTGGTTATCGTTTTGAAATATATGAGCCCTATGGCGATTATGGTCATATTTTCCCCGCCAGGTTTATAAAGTATTTTAAGAGAAATAGCAGTGCAGTTAGCGGCGAAGTTCGCTCTTCTCTCCATAATCCAATGCGGTTTTGGAATATGGACTATTATGGGGATTCAATTGACGAGATTATTAACACGGAACAGGATAAACTTGATATAAATCAGAGTTATGCAGACCGTTTCGGTAATTCAGTTGTTGATGTGTTCGGGTCTGCATTCAACGGTGGTAAGTTTTCGGATGAACTGTTTAAGAAGATGTGTATTCAGTTTAAAAGAGAAGAATGGGAGTATGCGTTACTAGCTGGTTTAAAACTCCTTTATCCGGCACCTTTCTTCCGGGTTGAGCATACTGGTGGGCGATCTGAGTTTTTACATGGCTCTGATATAGTTATCTCATTCCGCTCAATAACTCAAGAAAGTGAATATGTGATTGCAATTCAGGTAAAAGATTACGATGGATATGTTGCGGACGATGTAATTGCGCAGATAAATAAAGCGGAGGAGTTCTTTAAAGAACAGAATAAGATTTTAATCGATAAAATAGTAATCATTACAAGAGCCGAAAAGGATGTAAATCATAAGTTGATTGAGAATAAAGGGGATGTAAAGATTATCTTTGCAAATGAGTTAAAATCCCTTTTATCTAAGATGGGACGACGTTATATAGCGGAGAGTTACTTAAACAACGAAAGCGAGGAATAAATAGTTCTTTTTTTTCTGCTCCGTTAGTCTCCTTAGCCGTTTGCGGTCATAGACCTTCTTGGATATGTGGAGGGCCTTGCGGAAGGAGACGGGGCGGCCGCGAAAACTCCAGATCCTATCCAGCGGGACGCCGGTTTCTCAGATGCGCTCCACCAGCACCTCCCTTTCCATCCGGCGTGAACGGCAGCCATAACGTGTTTCCCTGAATCGTACAGCAGCACGGGAATACAGTCGGCCGTCCTGACGCCGATAGCCACACCGGGGAGATTCGTCACGAATGCGTCATATCCTTCCAGATTCTCGTGCGTCAAACCGGGTCGGTCCACGATGGCCACCTTGCAATCGTGAACCTGATGGTCCTGGATTACAGGATACGGCAGCGCAGCGTCTCTCCGGGTGGAAATAGCCTCCACTACGGGCACCCAGATTATATTTCAGCAAATCTGAAGACATTTATCCAAATATATGATCTTCCAATTCACCGTACATTTCCGGCTGATCGGCCAGGTGCCGCTCGGCGGCATCCTCTATAACGCCTTCGAAGCCCGTGAGGGCGGCGAAGGGGGCGAACTGGGCCGCCCGTTCGGCGCGGGGCATCCGGGGATGCCGCTTCGGGTCGGGATGGGGGAGCGCGATGATGTCGTCGTATCTGTGGTCGAACCCGTTCATGCCTTGTGTCCTCCTATCTGTTCGTTGCGTTCGCGCCCGGTGGCGCCTTCGTCGAAGTTCGTCCCGGTCAGGATGGCGTTCTTGCCGAATTTGCGGCGGATCTCCAGGATGGCCTCCTGACGGCTCCGCTCGCGCCCGTCGTCTTCGGTTCCGGGCTCTTCGAAAAGATCCAGCTGCACGGCGCGCGCCCGGGATTCATCGACGACCCGGGCGGCCACCACATACATCCGGCGGACCAGCAGCGACGGGTCCGCGATGCGGTCGAATAGTTCCGTCACCGCCTCGCTGAGCAGGCGGGTGGACGAGGTCTGGCGGGGCAGGTTGATGGAGCCGTGGGCGGGCTTGGGCACGTTGCGGCCGTACCAGTCTCGGGCGACGTTCCCCCGGAATTCCGGTCCGTCGAGCGACGCCGTATCGTAGCCGATGCTCAGCACGATCTGGTCCGTGAGCAGGTGCTTGTCCACGAGGTCCAGCGCCAGCTGCTGCGTCATTTCCAGTACCACGACCCGCGCCTTGGCGAAGGTGTAGGGCTCTTTGAGCACCTGCCCGCTGGACAGGCTGCTGCTCGCCGGCCGGTAGGCCTTGATGTCCGCCATCGTGCAGCTCTCCCAGCCCCAGGCGTGGTCGATGAGCAGTTCGGCGTTGACGCCGAAGATCTTGTACAGCACGTCTTCGTTGTAACGGTCCCCGGGCTTGCCCACGGAGCATCGGGCGATGTCGCCCATCGTGTACAGGCCCGCCGCTTCCAGCCGGGCGGCGATGCCGCGGCCGACCCGCCAGAAGTCCGTGAGCGGCCGGTGCGTCCAGTATTTGCGGCGATAGCTCATCTCGTCCAGTTCTGCGATGCGCACGCCGTCGGCGTCGGCGGGACTGTGCTTCGCCTCGATGTCCATCGCGATCTTGCACAGGTACAGGTTGGGGCCGATGCCCGCGGTGGCCGTGATGCCCGTCTCGGCTAGCACTTCCCGGATGAGTTTGCGCGCGAAGTCGTGCGCGGAGAGTTTATAGGCCTTGAGGTAGTCCGTGGCGTCGATGAATACCTCGTCGATGGAATAGACGTGGATGTCTTCCGGGGCGATGTGGCGCAGGTAGATGCCGTAAATGCGGGCGCTGACCTCCATGTAGTGTGCCATCTGCGGCGGAGCGACGATGTAATCCAACTCGAGCGAAGGGTCGGCCCGGAGCGCCCGGCTGTCGCTGGACTTGCCCCGGAAACGCCGTCCGGGCGCATTGCGGCGGCGCTGGGCGTTGATCTTCGCCACCGCCTGCACCACCTCGAAGAGCCGTGCCCGGCCGGGGATGCCGTAGGCTTTCAGGGAAGGGGAGACGGCCAGGCAGATGGTCTTCTCCGTGCGCGACGGGTCCGCCACCACCAGGTGGACCGACAGGGCGTCCAGGCCCCTTTCCACGCACTCCACCGAGGCGTAGAACGATTTCAGGTCGATGGCGATGTAGGTCCTCATGGTGTTTCCGTCTTCTTCTTGCGTTCGTACGCCAGCAGGCGGGCGTCTTCCGCCCGGGCACGCCGCTCGTCGTACTGCCGGTCCCATTCGCGGTAGTATTCCATCTTCGGATCCTCGAACAGGGACATCTGCACGGCGGATTCGTGGGTGAGCTTGCTCACGCCCAGCCCCACCTGGCGGAGGGGCGTCACGCCGTCCCAGACCTCGGCGAGCATGTGCCGCGCTTCGTTCAGGATGACGGCGGTCACGTCCGTGGGCTGCTCCACCTGGCGCTGCTTCTGCACCACGGAGAAGTCCTTGTATTTGATGAACATCGAAACCGACGAGGCCCGGAAGGCGTCGCGCCGGATGCGGTGCGCCACAATGCAGGCCACGTTGAACAGCGCCCGGTCGATGTCTTTCGGGTCCAGGAGATCCTCCTTGAAAGTCCGTTCCGCGCTGTAGCTCTTGGCTTCGGCCACTTCCGTCTCCACCGGCGAGTCGTCCCGGCCGTTGGCGTTCTCGTGCAGCTGCTGCGCGAACTTCCCGCCCACCAGCTGCGTGAGCGTGCCCATTCCGATCCTGGCCAGCGCCCCGATGGTCTTGATGCCGTTGGCGACCAGCCGCTCCTCGGTCTTCCTGCCCACCCAGAGCAGGTCGCGCACCGGCAGCGGCCACATCTTCGCCGGCACCTCACTTTCCCAGAGGGTGTGCACCTTGTCCGGCTTCTCGAAGTCGGAGGCCATCTTGGCGAGCAGCTTGTTGGAACCCACGCCCACGTTCACGGTGAATCCCAGGCGGTCCCGGATCTCGTCCTTGAGCCGGGCGGCCGTCTGCACGGCGTCGTCCGGGCTGCAGCGCAGGGTCATGTCGATGAAGCACTCGTCGATGGAAAACTGCTGAAGGACAGGCGAATAGGACCTGCAGATGGCGATGAAGCCCTTGGAGCACTGCTTGTACCACGGCCAGTCGCCGCGAACGATGACCAGCTGCGGGCAGGTGCGCAGCGCCATGGATACCGGCGTGGCCACCTTGATTCCGATCTTCTTGGCGGGGATGGAAGCGGCCGTGACGATGCTCCGGCGGTCGGACGGGTCGCCGGAGACCACCGACGGCACCAGCCGGATGTCGGGCTGTCCTTCGCGCACCATCTTCACCGCCGACCAGCTGAGGAAGGCGGAATTCACGTCGATATGGAAGATGATGCGGGGGCGCGTGAGCATGCTAACCCTCCAGGACCTGCACGGCGGCGTTCTTGGTGTCCACCTTCTCGATGATCCGCTCCAGGATGCCGTTCTCGTCGAAGATGAAGGTGCGGCGGAGCGTGCCCATCGTGGACTTGCCGTACATCTTCTTTTCGCCCCAGGCGCCGAAGTCCTGCAGCATCTGCGTGGTGGTGTCCGCCAGCAGGCGGAAGGGGAGTCCGTACTTCGCCCGGAAGCCGGTGTGCGACTTGGCGCTGTCCTTGCTCACGCCCACCACGTTGTAGCCGGCGGCCGTCAGTTCGGCGTAGTTGTCCCGGAACGAGCATGCCTCGGCCGTGCAGCCGGAGGTGTTGTCCTTGGGGTAGAAGTAGATGATGGTCTTGCGGCCCTTGCCGATGAAGTCTTCCGATTTTACCGGATTTCCGTCCTGGTCTACGACCTCGAAGGACGGCATTCTGTCTCCTATTTTGAGCATATTTCTAGCGGATTTCCTTGCCGAACGGGAAAATGGCGGAAATGGCCATCTTGAAATGCTGCAGGCCCCACGGGATGCCGACGATGGTGACGCAGAGAAGCAGCCCGCACACCAGGTGGATGACGGCGATCTCCCACCAGCCCAGCAGGATCCAGAGCAGGTTCATCACGGTGGAGATGCAGCCCGGCTGTCCGGGGCCGTTCACCAGTTCGTGTCCGAAGGGCCACAGGGCGTAGATGCCCAGTTTGAAAAGCTGGACGCCGAAGGGGATGCCGATGATGGTGATGCACATCAGCAGCCCTACGAGCCAGTAGATGACGGCGACCAGCAGACCGCCGAAGACGAGCCAGATAAGATTTCCCAGGAATTTCATACTTTACAAATATAATGATAATCCGTGGGAAAAACGTTACCTTCGTGTTTGGAAATACAAGTGAATTCAACTCGGGTGGGAAAGACCTGGCATACGAAACAGGAGTTCCGGAAACTGGTCCGGGAGATGGGAATCGGCGCCGCGAAGGCAAAGGCCTCCCGGCATCCCGGCGGGACACGCGCCAAGGGCCTGCGGAAGCAGGCTCCGGACAAGATCCACATCGCCGCGGACCGGAACCGCTTCGGAGATGCGTACGAAAAGAGTTCCCGGATGCGCCGGCTCCGCCGCTATATCAAGCATTCAGCCCGGAACGCGGCTAAACGTCTGAGCACTGAAATCGAAGAGTAAAAAAGAAGAAGTTCCGGATTACTGAAGCGGACCAATTACTGGATCGGAGCAGTATTGCCTTCGGCCGCAGTCTTTGCATTTGAAGCCGGCCCAGACGGCATCGAATTGGCTCATCGCAGCCTCGACCAAGGCGGGTTCGTCGGTAAGGATGCCTGCTTCGAAATTGCGGGTACGGGCGCTTTTCATTCCTAGCCCGGCGCCGGTCAGGTTGGCGGAACCGATGTAGGCCAGTTTCAGGTCGAAGAGAATCATCTTGAAGTGCACCCGCGGGCAGAGCACACGCTCCAGCCCGGTGAAGAGGATGGGGTAATGGTCGAAGTCTTCGCGGAAGTTGGGCCCCGGTTCCTTGGCGTGGATGAGGCGCACTTCCCGGCCTTTGCTGATGAGGTCCGCCAGTACGCCGAGGAACGGGCGCTCGCCCACATATAGATCCTTGATGTCGGCGGTGCCGATCCAGAGGCTCTGCCGCACGTTGGGAACGCGCGCAATCACCTCTTTGTAATGGGCTTCGTCTGCGATATACTCGATCATACCGCTAAGTTACGAAACTTATGCGAATATATCCGAGTAGTTCTTGATGTCCCGCTCGCGCATCAGGAAGCGGAGCGCCTCGCCCTGGAGCATCCCGCGGCGGTTGTCGGATGCGTCCCAGTCCGTGTTGTTGGACGCGTAGTCGGTTACGGCATTGTACAGGTCCCACGCGGACATACTCGCCTTCAGTTGCTTGAGCTGCTCGCCCTCGCCGGCGTATCCGGCGTTCAGGTACATCTGCAATTCTTCGCCATAGGGCGCAATCTTCGTAGCGACCCGGCTGTCAACCAGATAGCGGTAGAGCCGATTTGAGACTACCTCCAGTTCGGCAATCGACGCGCGGACTTCCATCGCCTCCAGGGCCTTTCCCCGGAACCTGTCGAAGGAGCCGTTCAGCAGCGCCCTGTTCTGCGGGATGTCCAGGATGCCGCCGATCCTGTCCTCGCGGACGGATGCCACCCGGGCCTCTTTCAGCCGGACGACCTCGGTCTGCCCGTTCGCGCAGACCAAGCGTTCGTAGTACCGCCCCAGCTCGATCTGCCCGAGGTTCCACTTGAGGTAGTACGAGTTGACCAGGAAATCCTCGCCGGGCGCGATCTGCCGGACGTCCGGGTGGAAACTGTCCAGAAAGATCGTGAACCCGGCGGCGATGTCGTATGCCATCTGGTAGTCGGTGGGGCGGAGCCCGTTCTTGTCCAGGAACAGTTCCAGGAAGTCGAAGAATGCGTCCGAAGTGATGGGCTCCTCCCGGATGGGCACGAGGCCGCTGATGGTACGGCTTGCAGGGTTGGCGATCAGCGCGACGGATACGGGCGAGAGCATCGAGCCGGCCGTCGCCAGGTAATTGCGGATGTCGCGGACGCCGGTCTCGCCGGAGGCGTTCCGGACAACCTTGGCCTGCGTGGGGGTGAGGCCGATGATCTCGTCCAACTGCCTGGATACCATATCGTTCACGAGAAGTTCAGTGCCTTCTACGCGGTAGACGTTCTTGCCGTATCCTTCGTAGGGTGCTGAGACTTCCGAGCCGTCTTCCAGGCGACCGACGTATTCGATGGCGTCCCGGCGGACGACTTTGTAGGGGTTGGCGGTGGCGTTTATGCGCTGCCGCAGTTCAGTCAGATTCACTTCGCTCATTCTGTTGTGTCGTTTGCGGGTTGTTGAATATCTTGTCGAACTGGTCCGCGAACTTGCGGAGGCTGCTGGATGCAGTGGATTGCAGCTTCCGGAGCTTGCGGTCCTGCTCGAACTTATCTCGGTTGTAAAAGACGTCGCCGGTCACCGACAGGTCGTAGTACAGGCGTACGCCGACGTCGCCCCGACGGTGCTTGCTGAACACGGCGTAGCGGTCGGAGTAGATGTTCTTGGGGTTCTCCAGGCGCAGTTCCAGCATCGCCGTGATGGCATGTTTGAGGCGGTTGGAGCCGATGAAATGCCCGGTCTTGGTAACCTGCTGGATGGTCAGGAACGTGGTGTTGATGCCGCAGGCGTTGGCGGCCTTGTTCTGCTTTTTGATCAGCGAGAGCAGCACGCTCTCCGCCTTCTTCAGCGTGTAGTTTTCCTCATCTTTAATGATTCCCTGGAGCTCATAGAACGAGTCGATGGCCACGATGTCCCAGCCCTGCTCCAGGGTGGCCTTGACGGTTTCGAGGCTGTGGGTCTCTGTTTCGTCATCGAAACTGGCTTCGATGAAAAGAATGTCGAGGTCCTGGAACTTCGGGAAGCGCTGGACATAAATGGCCAGATCGATCTCATTCATCTCCGCGCTGATGAAGAGGACGCGTACATCGGGATTCTGGCTGCGGATGTTGGACAGCAAGTCCAGGATGATGGTGGTCTTGCCCACGCCCGGGTCGCCGATGATCATATAGTTGACACCCTTGGGGAGCCCCTTGTAACTGCACAGCAGTTCGTCCAGCACCGTTCCGCTCATATAGTTGCGGAACAGTTCCGGATTGAACTGAATATCGCGCATTCTGGTTATTCCTTGTGACATCTTGTCTGCAAAAATGATGCTTTACACTGCAATATACCGGCAGTTTTGATTATTATTTCATAACTGGGAACCTGCCACTTTCTGGCAGAATGAAACCATTCCTTTGCGGTATGAAAGACCCGGGCGGTCCGGGCGTATTGTAATGCGTATGAAAACGATTCTGGAAAACATGTATGGCATCACGGAGAAGATGCACGGCGGAAAAAAGATTCCGGAAGGGATCATCATCGATGATGCGGGCCTGAAGCTGGCGGCAACGGAGCTGCGTGCTCTTCGGAAAGCACTGGGAATGAGCACGATGCAGGTGCTTATCCTGACGGCCATCATCCATAAATCGTCCCGTTACAGGATCGACGCGGACGAGATCGCTTCCTTCCTGGGAATGGAATACCTCAAGTTCCTCACGCACGACTGCGACCTGGAAGAGTTGCGGAAGCGGGGATATATCCGTATCGACGACGAAGGGCATATCAACGTCCCGAAAGAGGTCTTGCGTTGCCTGAAGTCGAACCAGCCGGTGGTACCGGAACCCACCACGGGCTTGACTACGAGCAAGATTCTGAGCAGGGTCAAGAAGATTCTGGCCATCAGGCACGACGACCAGATGACAACCCGGGAGGTGTTCAGGGAACTCAACGCCCTGATGGAAGGGAATCCGGATACCAGTATCGTCCGTTCGGCCCGGAAATACGCCGGGGACCTGTGCTTGGACGAGACCGTGCTGTTTTTCGTGCTGATTTACCGCTATTGGTACGAAAAGGATGATATGGTGGGTTGGAACGACATCGACGATTACTTCGACGAAGACGCCTTGGACGAACTTCTGTGCGAATTTCGGGCAGGCATTTTGGAACTGCAGGTAAATGGAGTCATCGAGTATGCCGGGATGGACGGGATGCTTACGAAGGACTTCTTCAAGATCAAGGATGCCATCAAGGAGGAGATCTTCGCAGACGTGGGCGGCGTCCGGAAGGCAGAAGCGAAGGTGTCCGCGTCCCGGAAGCTGGCCGCCGCCGACATCGGCCGAAAGGTTTTATTTTACAACCCGCAGGAATGCCGCCAGGTGGCACAGCTGAAGGAACTGATGAGCGAAGGGCGATTCGGCGACATCCGAGAAAAGATGAAGGACAAAGGCCATCGCACGGGCTTTACCTGCCTCTTCTATGGAAACCCCGGCACCGGCAAGACGGAGACCGTCTATCAGATTGCGCGCGAGAGCAGGCGTGACCTCTATATCGTAGACGTGTCTCAGATCAAGAGTTGCTGGGTGGGGGAGAGCGAGAAGAACATCAAGGACGTGTTCGACAAGTACAGGACGGCCGTCAAAGCCGGTGACAACATCCCCATCCTGCTCTTCAATGAGGCCGACGCCATCTTCGGCATCCGCCAGCAGGGCGCCGAGCGGGCCGTTGACAAGATGGAGAACTCCATCCAGAACATCATCCTGCAGGAGATGGAAGACCTGGACGGCATCCTCATCGCCACCACGAACCTGACCACCAACCTGGACAAGGCTTTCGAGCGGCGTTTTTTGTACAAGATCCGCTTCGAGAAGCCGTCCCTGGAGGCGCGTGTGTCCATCTGGCGCTCGATGCTTCCGGAACTCTCCGAGGGCGAGGCCATCCAGCTCGCCACGGATTTCGATTTCTCCGGTGGCCAGATCGAGAACGTGGCCCGCAAGCGCGAAGTGCAGGCCATCATCGGCCTGAAGGAACCCGGCTTCGCCGACATCCGCGAGTTCTGCATGGAGGAATGCCTTGGCAGCGAAACCGATCGGAAAAGGATCGGATTCTGACTATCCGTCAGTCCTGCCATACTCTGGCATCTTGGCGTTCTATTTTTGCGTCATGGAAGATAGCAAAGCATTCAAATCTGTCCTGGACGTAACAAAAACGATCTGCGAGTTTATCGCCGGAGAACATTATTCCGTATTCCGCAGGATAACCTGGGCGACGTTCGGCGTCTCCGTGTCCTTCGTGAGCGTGCGCATCTTTGAGAAGACGCCAGACCTGGAAAAACTGGGAGAAAGGACTGGCGCCCTGTTTGATACGCTTGCACAAGGAGGCGTCAAGGCATTGACTGTCAATGTCTTCTCCGCAGGCATCAAGTATATCCTGCGCTATGACGACAAAGGGAAGGACCTCAGCCAAAGGCCGGAAAATACTCCGGACGGTTTCCTCTTTCTGGCCGATCTGGGCGGAAAGAAGGACGCGCCCTTAAAGGATCCGAACTTGTTCGGATCGGTCGTGGGGCCTTGGCTTGCACCGCTGCTCGATGAATCGGCGGCAGGGCGGATCTTCCTGAACGGGCAGGCACTGCCCGAAGATTATCTGTAGAACACGGAGTTGAAGAAGTCCTCCATCTGCCGGGCATAGGGGCGGCCGAAGCGTTCGAAGGTTTCCTTCGTGGCGCTGTCGGGCTTCCAGTCGTAGTAGGCGTGGGAGGCGCCGGGCACGAGCACGTATTCGGCGCGCTGACCGGCAGCTTGCAGAGCCTCGGTGTATTCGCGGTTGGACGCGTCGTCCACAGTCCGGTCTTCCGTGCCGCGGTTCAGCCAGTGCGGAATTTTGCGCTTGGACGCTTTGGGGATATTGTCCAGCGGCGAGACGGCGGCGCGGGCTTCGTCGCCGTCCAGGTCGCGCACGAAGCGGTCGATGCTCTTCGCGGAGAAGATGCCGTAGTTCGGCGAGCAGGCGCGGATGCTGCGGCGCAGGACCCTCCGGGCCTTTTTCGCGCTCATGCCGGCCGGCAGGTAGGTGGGCCTGTATTCGAAGACGCCCGGGCGCACGCCGAAGCCGCCGTCGCCGATGCGTTCGACCATCGTGGCGACGCTGGCGCACAGGTGACCGCCGGCGCTGTCGCCGGTGACGGCCAGGCGGTTCGGGTCGAGGCCGTACTCGGCGGCGTGCTCCCGGATGTGCAGGATGGCGCCGTAGCAGTCCTCGATCAGCTGGTTCATCGTGTTGGGCGTGGCGTCGCCGTCGCGCGTGCCGATCCAGCGGTAGTCGATGCTGAACGCAACGTATTTCCCGTCACGCACCAGGGCGCGGGCGAGACCTTTCATCACGTCCTCGCAGTTCATCTGCCAGCCGCCTCCGTGGATGATCACGATGCCGGGGAGCTTCTTCGCGCCGTCCGGGATGAAGGCGTCGTATTTGAGCGGCTTCACACCCGGCTTGGCATACACGATGTCAGGGATGCAGCGGTAACCCTCCAGCTCGGCGGGATCAACGAACGAGGCGCCCACGGAGATGTCCCCGTCCACGACGACGTCGAACGCGGCATCGGGGTATTCGGTGTAGAAGGCGAACATCCCGCGCTGCGCCTTGTAGCCGCACTCGAACGCGTAGCCTTCCTCGGGCGTAGCGTGGACGTGCAGGACGGTGCCTTTCGGGAACTCCGTGCCCGTTTCGGGGTCGACACCCGGGGTGACGGTGATGCAGCCGTGCGCGCATTCGCCGATTTTGACGCGGAAGGGGCCGTCGGGGTTGACGGGCTGCCGGCCGGGCTGTGCCGCGGCGGACAGGCAGGAGAGGGCGGCAAACGCCGCAAGGAGGAATCTATGTGGTCTCATACTTACAAAAATAGCATTTCCCCGGATATTTTGATATATTTGTAGAAAAACAATTGATACCGTTATGATCAGAATCGCCATTGTCGGAACCGGAATGATCGTCCCCCAGATGCTGGAGGCGATGCAGACCGTCCCGGGCTACGAAGTCGTGGCCATCTGCGGCCGCAGCCGCGAGAAAGCCGGTCGTTTCGGCATCCCGAACGTCTATACCGACTATGCGGAGATGCTTAAGCGGACGGACATCGATTTCGTTTATATCGCGCTGCCCAACACGCTCCACTACGTGCCGGCCAAGCAGGCTCTGCTGGCCGGGCACAACGTCCTCTGCGAGAAGCCTTT
>JAEEGL016654209.1_pt1 | contig 18038 bp, 19 predicted proteins | sample 9134231 | NCBI WGS metagenome assembly JAEEGL01 (sample SAMN16246548, study PRJNA631951) | gut metagenome | biome: gut microbiome; feature: rumen; material: fiber-attached | host: Bos | place: Iran: Karaj | collected 2018-10 | reverse complement strand
TCTCCGGCGGTAGCCGCTCCCCTCTTGAACCCTGCCCTTACGGGGAGGGGCAGGGGTGGGGTCTCTAATATCCTCAACGAATCTCTTATCGTTTGTTCTTCTCGGCGAAAAAAGTTAGAGACCCCACCCCTACCCCTCCCCTTGAAGGGAGGGGAAAGGCTACGGGTAGGCGACCGAAGGTCGGGAATGTGCCATCCGGCTTGCTCTCCGGCGGCATGCAGAAAAGTAATTCCTGGGTCAACTGCTATATTGTTGCCAAAATATATGACCAAAACCACATAGCCAGTACGAAGTCGCGATAGTGGACGTTTTAGACTGACAAAGTGGCAGTAAAAGTTCAAACGGCGTGCGCGTTTGTAGAAGCGCGCACGCCATTTTGACGGCTACAGAATCATTGCCTAAACTTCTCCGGATGGCGCTCCCCTCCCCTTGATGGGAGGGGAAAGGCTACGGGTAGGCGACCGAAGGTCGGGAATGTGGCTGCCGCCGGAGAAGATGCCCTGTGACAACTGCTATATCGTTGCCATAATTTATTGTTCGCACGCGTGATAGAAATGCTGCAAAAACAGTCGTTTTTTACAAATATAAAGCCGATTTTTACATTTGTTAGCGTATCTATACCTGCCTTGGTTTCCGCAGTTCTTTGGCATTAGCACCAGTTTCCCCAAAACTTTTTCACCATTTCGCAAGGTGAGACGTTTTCATTAATAAATATATATATTGTAATATATATATTTATTAAAGTATATCTTCGCTAATCCTACACCCGGATGAGCCAGCGCAGAGGTGCAAAAGGGTAGGAAAGTTTTGGGGAAAATGGTGCTAAAAATAAGGTAACAATATAGCAGTTGACCTGAATTTGCTTCTCCGGATGGCACATTCTTGCGTCCCTTTGGTAGCAAGCGACCGGAGGTCGAGCGCCCGACCTGCGGTCGCCTACCCGTAGCCTTCCCCCTCCCCTTAAGGGGAGGGGGAAGGACTACCGCCGGAGAAGAGTTCCTGGGTCAACTGCTATATCATTGCCTGTCTTTATTAGAACTGTGGTTGGAAAGACCCTAAAAGGGTCTTTTCATCCGCAAGAAAACTGCTGTCTTATGAGTTAAATAAAGTTAAATATCCTTGTAGAGTTTTGAGGAATTTTGTAACTTTGTATCGTGATTCAAGGGGCTATTCCGGAGAGCCGTATGAGACACAAGAGAGAGAAATTAACCTTAGTAATTAACCCGTAAACTGAAAAACACACTATGTTGTACATCAACCTTTACAAGAACAAGAACCAGAACTCCGCTCAGTTCGGACGCGTCTACGGTCGCGTGAAGAACGCCGACCCCATTGGAGTAGCAGAACTCGCCAAGCACATGAGCGACCACAACACCCCCTATTCTCAGGGCGTCATCAAGGGCATCCTCACCGACATGGTCTCCTGCATCAAGGAGCTGATTCTGCTCGGCCAGCCCGTGAAACTGGGCGACCTCGGTATCTTCTCCGCTCAGGTGACTAGCAGCTCCAGCGCCGACGCTGCCCACTTCGAGCTGGGCAAGCACATCAAGAACGTGCGCCTGCTCTGCAAGGCCACCGGCGAGATTCGTCAGGCCAAGCTGACCGCCGAGGGAATCTTGGGCTTCACCGACCTCGCGCAGAAGATTATCAGCGGCGAAGCTGTCCTGTCGAACGAGAAGGGCAAGTACCTCGCCGGAGGTGAGTAAGGAGGAATTTATGGGAATTTATGGGAAGTTATGAGGAGTTATAGGTCAATAGACTTTGCCTCTGCAACCCAGCGAAAATACTAACGACCCATGACTTCCCATAACTCCTCATAACTTCTTATAACTTCCTAAAGAAAGAAAGCTATGAAGTTCTTTGACAAATTGGGCGAGAAGGTCTGGAACCTCATCAAGAAGAAAGCCGTTGAGGTCATCGTCGCGATGCTGACTGCCGCCATCACTGCACTTACCACCACCAGTTGTATGGGCCACGGGCCTATCAGCTTTTGAAAATGAGAAATTGAGAAAATGAGAAAATGAGAAATGAAGACAATGTGAAAATGAGAAATTCCCTGTCGAAAACGCGTCCGGCAGGGAATTTCTCATTTTCTCATTTTCTCATTTTCTAATTTTTTTGCACACTCCTGCTGCATGTGTGCATAGCTAGGTATACCTAAGGTGTATTTTAGGTGTGAAATCTCTCAAAACCCCCGTATATACGGGTGTTTTGCGTTATCCTCATTTTCCTCATTTTCCTCATTAGTGTTTTCTGTGTTTAAGTATTTTTCCAAACGGCTTTCGTATTTTTCAATCATCACTTTTCCCCGGCCAATTGTGGTAAATCCTTATGCTCTGCCCTGCTTCTGTCTATTTTTTCTTTTTCAGCTTTTTCAGTCGTCGGCGGGCGTCGTTGGCCTCGGGGTAGACCTCCAGGGCTTTCTCGTAGTTGCGGATGGCGGCATCGGTCATGTGTTCGTGCTCGCACTCCTTGCCCATGAGCGTGTATTCGGCAGCCAGGCGGCGCAGCTTTTCGTCGGTCTGCTGCTGCTGTGCCTTGAGGGCTTCTATCTCTTCCTTCTGGCGGTTGATGACCTGCAGCTTATGGCGGATGTACCTCTTGGCGAGGGGCTTCTCTATGTCGTAGCGGGAGTGGATGGCGAGCAGGAAATGGTCGAGGAACTGCTGGAAGTCGCCTCGGTCGAAAGCGTGGATGGCGTCGCGGTACTGGCGGTCGGCCTTTCCCTCCTGCATGGCCTGGCTGATGGCAGCCTGGTCGTTGTAGCGGCGTGCGAACTGCACCACCTCTCCGCGCACGAAGATGTCCTGCCGCCGGATGGGTGCAGTGAGTACGATGCCCTCGAGCGAGGTGCAGCGGGAGAGGGCGACGTAGGTCTGTCCGCCGGCGAAGGCACCGCCCGTGAAGTCGATGTTGACCTGGCTGAAGGTGAGACCCTGGCTCTTGTGCACGGTGATGGCCCAGGCCAGGCGCAGGGGGAACTGTGTGTAGGTGCCCAGCAGCTGCTCCTCTATCTTCTGCTCCTTCTCGTTGAACACGTAGCGCATGTTCTCCCACACCTCACGCTCGACGTCGAAGTCCACACCGTCTTCTGTCTGCACGGTGATGGTGCCCTCCTCCTCGTCGAGGCCGGTGATGATGCCCAGGGTGCCGTTGACCCAGCGCTTGTCTTTGTCGTTCTTGATGAAGATGACCTGTGCACCGGGCTTCACCTGCAGCTCGATGGGCGTGGGGAACGACTGCTCGGGGAAGTCGCCTTTCGTCCATCCCTGGAACAGGGTGGGGGAGCCGGGCAGGGCGGCCAGCTGCTGCTCGTTGATGTAGTCTACGGTGTCGCGGCGGGTGGCGAGGGTGATTCTTAGTTGAGAACTGAGAACTGAAAGTTGAGAGGTAGCTGCCGCGTTTATCGTTAATCTTGTATTCAGCGCCGCGATGTCCTTGTCTGTGGCCTGGTTCTGGCGGATGCGGTCGAGCATGGCGACGAAGTAGGGATCGCGCTGTCGGTAGACCTTGCGCAGCTCGATGCTGACGAGCTGCATCTGCTGCCACACCTTCGCGTTGAAGAAATAGGCGCTCTGGTAGAAGGGGCGCAGCAGCTGGCGGTCTTCCTCCTTGAGCACCGGCTCCAGCTGATAGATGTCGCCCACGAGGAGCATCTGCTTGCCGCCGAAGGGCTCGTAGTTGCGGGTGTAGATGCGGAGCACCTTGTCGATGAAGTCGATGATATCGGCCCGCACCATGGATATCTCGTCGATGATGATGAGTTCCAGCTCGCGCAGCAGGCGGCGCTGGGCGCTGGTATATTTCAGCGAGTGCCTGATGTGGCGGCGGTCGTAGCGCACGTCGTTGGGCAGCAGGGGGTGAAAAGGCAGCTTGAAGAAGCTGTGCAGCGTCTGCCCGCCGGCATTGATGGCGGCGATGCCCGTGGGGGCGAGGACGACGCACTTCTTCTTCGTATGCCCTACGACATAGCGCAGGAAGGTGCTCTTGCCGGTGCCGGCTTTCCCCGTGAGGAAGAGCGAGCGGCGGGTGAAGTCGACCAGCTGGAGGGCGTCCTGCCACTCCTTGTTGTCGAGGTCCAGCTCCTGGTCGTTCATTCTTCAGCCCCTCCTGTGGCTTCCGGGAGAACTTCCGCAGCCCTGTTGTCAGGCTCTACTCCTTCGGCCCCTTCGGGTGGTGACGGCAGCGCCTCGTCGCCCTCGGTGTTGCCTGGTGCCAGCTCGTTGATGATGACCTGGTCGTCGTCGAGGGCACCGAGGTCGTCGGGGTCGAAGACTATGATGCTGTCGATGGGGTTCACGTAGGCGCCGCTCTCATACTGGTTGGCGAGGATGGTGGAGTCTTTGCAGGCTTCGAACTTGGCATGGTAGTGGCTGAAGCGGCTGTCGTCGAAGACGGCCTTCAGGAAACGTCCGCAGATGGGCAGTGCCGTCTTGCCGCCCTGTCCCAGTGCGCCGGTGCGGAAGTGTATGGCGCGGTATTCGCCGCCTACCCATGCTCCGCACACCAGCCGGGGGCTGATGCCCACGAACCAGGCGTCGGAGTGGTTGTTCGACGTGCCTGTCTTTCCGCCGAAGTCGGTGTCGGTATGCTTGTCGATATATTGGCGCAGGCCCCAGCTGGTGCCGCTGAGCCCGCCCATGAGCATCTGCTGCATGAAGAAAGCGCTGCGATAGGGGATGGCATGGGGGTATGAGGCGTTGGACGGAGGGGGCAGCTCGTTGCCGTCGCGGTCGAGAATGCGTGTGACGAAGACCGGCTCGTGCATGCGCCCGTCGTCGACCACCGTGCAGTAGGCGTCGACCAGCTCCAGCAGGTTGACGTCGCTGGCACCCAAGGCCATTGATGGTACTTCCTCCAGGTGGCTCTTGATGCCCATGGCATGTGCGGTGCGGGCCACGTTGCTGATGCCCAGGTCGTCGCCCAGCTTGGCGGCGATGGTGTTCACGCTGTGTGAAAAGGCCGAGCGCAGCGTCATGCCGGCGCCCGACACGCTACCGTTGGCGTTGTGGGGTGTCCAGGTGCCTCCTATGCGGTAGTAGGTGTCGACGTAGACCTTGTTGGGCGTCATGCCCTGGTTCATGGCCTCGGTGTAGACGAAGAGCTTGAACGTGGAGCCGGGCTGCCGCTGGGCGGTCACCTTGTCGTAGTTCCAGGTGTTGAAGTCGATGTCGCCCACCCAGGCCTTCACATGGCCGGTGAGCGGCTCCATAGCCACGAAGCCGCAGTGCATGAAGCGAGTGATGTAGCGGAGGGAGTCCATGGTGCTCATCTGCTTCTTGACAGGGCCGTCGTAGCTGAACAGCTCCACTTCATGGGGCTGGTTGAGGTAATGCCACACGGAGTCGGGCTGGTCGGGGAAGCGCTCTTCCAGCTTCTTGAAGACGGGCAGGCGGCGGGCGATGTTCTCAATGAAGAGGGGTATTTCGCGGTATTGCTCGTCCTGCCAGGGGTTCATGCCGGCCCAGTGCTGGTTGAAGTTGTCCTGGATGATGCGCATCTGGTCGGTGGCGGCCTTCTCGGCATAGTGCTGCATGCGGGTGTCGAGGGTGGTGTAGATTTTCAGACCGTCGGTGTAGAGGTCTTTCTGCTGCTCCTCGCACCACTGGCGCAGGTGGTCCTGCAGGGCGCGGCGGAAATAGATGGCCTCGCCGTCGTAGTTGTTTTCCACGCTGTAGTCGAGCTTCACCGGCTCTGAGCAGATGGAGTCGTAGAGCTCCTGCGTGAGGTGGCCGTGGCGCAGCATGTTGGCCAGCACGATGTTGCGCCGGCGCATGGCGTTCTCAGGGTTGCGGCGGGGGTTGTAGGTGGTGGTGGCCTTGAGCATGCCCACGAGCACGGCGGCCTGTTCGGGGCGCAGGTCTTTGGGGTGGATGCCGAAGTAGGTCTTGCAGGCGGTCTTGATGCCGTAGGCATTCGAGCCGAAGTCCACGGTATTGGCGTACATGGTGAGGATTTCCTCTTTGGTGAAGTTCCACTCCAGCTTGGTGGCCGTCACCCACTCCTTGCTCTTCATGACGAGCATCTTCAGGCCGGGCAAGCGGCCGAGCACGCCGGTGGAATACTCGGTGCGGGTGCGGAAGAGGTTCTTGGCCAGCTGCTGGGTGATGGTCGACGCGCCTCGGGCATCGTGGTGCACCACGTAGTCTTTCAGTGCAGCGAAGAAGGCGGGAAAGTCGATGCCGCAGTGGTGGTAGAAGCGCTCGTCTTCCGTGTCGATGAGGGCATCCCAGAACACGGGGTTGACATCGTCGTACTTCACGGGCGTACGGTTCTCGTTGAAGAATTTCCCGATGAGCACGCCGTCGGCGCTGTAGACTTCCGATGCCTGGGCTGGCCGTGTGTTCCTGATGGTGTCCATGCTGGGGGAGCGGCCGAACAATCCCAGGAAGTTGATGTCGACGGCTCCGAGGTAGAGGAAGATACAAACGACGAGCGTGGCGAGAGCCGACAGCAGCTTGATGTACCACGGCCTACCCCTGAACAGGTTGAGATACCAACGAAAAGGTTTAATCAGTATCTTGTATATATCTGATAATGTGCTCTTTGTCATCTGGCGTAAACCATTTTATTTGAGTGTCTTTCTTAAACCAGGTCAGTTGCTTGCGGGCATAGCGGCGGGTGTTGCCCTTCATCCGCTCCACGGCCTCATCGAGTGTCCACGTGCCGTCGAGATGGCTGAACATTTCTTTATAGCCCACGGTGTTCAGGGCGTTCAGCCCGCGCTGGGGCAGCAGAAGGCGGGCCTCGTCGAGCAGGCCGTCGGCCATCATCTGGTCGACGCGCGTGTTGATGCGCTTGTAGAGTAGCTCGCGGGGCATGTTGAGCCCTATCTTCTTAATGCGGAACGGACGCTCGCGCCGGGTGTTGGTGCGGAAGGAGGTGTAGGTGTGTCCGGTGGCGTGGCATATCTCCAGTGCGTGAACCACGCGCCGTGGGTTGTGCCGGTCTACGATGCTGTAGTGCTCGGGGTCGAGACGCTGCAGCTCCTCGCAGAGCGCCTCCAGCCCCTCTTCGGCCAGGCGGCGTTTCATGGTGGCGCGTGTCTCGTCGTCGACGGTGGGAATGTCGTCGATGCCGTTGCACACTGCGTCGATATACATCATCGAGCCGCCCGCGAGAAGGGCGTAGTCGGACGTGAGGAACAATTCTTCCAGCAGGCGCATCACCTGCTGTTCATACATGGAGGCGCTGTAATAGTCGGTCAGGGAGAGGGTGCCCACAAAATAGTGGCGCACCCGCTGAAGCTCTTCTTCAGTGGGTGCGGCGGTTCCTATCTTCAGCTCACGGAATATCTGCCGGCTGTCGGCATTGATGACGGGGATGCCGAAGTGGCGGGCGATGTCCATACAGAGTGCTGTCTTGCCGACGGCTGTAGGTCCCGTGATGACTATCAACGTCTTACTCATTGTCAGCGTATGATGCCACGCTTCGAGGTCTCGATGAACGAGCAGATGTAATCCACCTCCTTCGAGTCGGGATACTTCGTCCTGGCCTCGGCAATGCCGTCCTTCAGGATGCCTTGGGCGTAGATGGTGCGGTAGGTGTCGTGGATCATCTCAATGGTCTCGTTGGTGAAGCCCCGGCGGCGCAGTCCGATGAGGTTGATGCCGGCAAAGCGGATGGGCTCCTTGCCGGCGATGATGAACGGGGGAATGTCCTGGCTGGTGCGGCTGCCGCCCTGAATCATCACATAGCTGCCTATGCGGATGAACTGGTGGAAGAGCACCTCGGCCGAGATGATGGCATAGTCATCGACCTCCACCTCACCGGCAAACTTTGTGGAGTTGCCGATGATGCATCCGTTGCCTATCACGCAGTCGTGGGCGATGTGCATGTTCTCCATGAGCAGGTTGCCCGAGCCCACGGTGGTCTTGCCGCGCGAGGCGGTGCCTCGGCTGATGGTGACATTCTCGCGGATGCTGTTGTTGTCGCCAATCACGCAGGTCGTCTCCTCGCCCTGGAACTTCAGGTCTTGTGGCTTCGTGGAGATGCTGGCGCCGGGGAAGAACTCGTTGCCGTTGCCTATGCGTGCGCCGGTGTGCAGGGTGACGCTGTTCAGCAAGTGGTTGTTGTCGCCCATCACCACATTGGCGTCGATGACGCAAAAGGGGCCAATCACGTTGTTGTCGCCCAGCTGAGCCTCAGGTGAAACGACGGCTAATGGATGTATCTGGTTCATGTCTTACTTGTTCTTTACGATTTGTGCGGTGAAAGTAGCTTCGCTCACTACATGGTCGCCCACGAAGGTGTAGCCGCGCATGCTGGAGATGCCGTGGCGCAGCGGCGCCAGCAGCTCAACCTTGAAGAGGAGGGTGTCGCCGGGCACTACCTTCTGGCGGAACTTCACGCCGTCGATCTTCATGAAGTAGGTGCTCCAGCGTTCGGGTTCTTCCACGCTGTTCAGCACCAGCAGGCCGCCCACCTGGGCCATAGCCTCTATCTGCAGCACGCCGGGCATGACCGGCTCCTGGGGGAAGTGGCCCTGGAAGAACGGCTCGTTGGCAGTGATGTTCTTCACGCCGACGATGCTCGTGGGGCCAATCTCGATGACCTTGTCCACCAGCTGCATGGGGTAGCGGTGGGGCAGCAGTTCGCGGATGCGGTTCACGTCCATCACCGGCGTCTCGTTGGGGTCGTAGAACGGAGCCTGAATCTCGTGCTTGCGAATCTCCTTGCGCATCTCACGGGCAAAACGGTTGTTGATGGTATGTCCGGGGCGAGTGGCCACGATGCGTCCTTTGATGGGGCGGCCAATGAGGGCCATGTCGCCGATGACGTCGAGCAGCTTGTGGCGGGTGCACTCGTTTTCCCAAACCAGCGGCTTGTGTTGTACATAGCCCAGGTCGGTGGCGTCGCGGTGCTCCACATGGAGCATGTCGGCCAGCATGTCGAGCCGCTCCTGGGTGGTCTGCCGCTCGTAGATGACGATAGCGTTGTCCAGGTCGCCGCCCTTGATGAGGTTGGCCTGCAGCAGGGGCTCTAAGTCGCGCACGAAGACAAAGGTGCGGGCGGGAGCTATCTCCTGGGCATACTTCTTGATATCGTCGAGGGTGGCAAACTGCGAGTTGATGAACTTCGACTCGAAGGAGCACATCGTTGTCAGCGAGAACTCGTCGTCGGGCAGGATGGTGATGCACGAGCCGCTTTCCTCGTCCTTTACCTCGATTTTCTTCCGGATGATGTAGTAGTCCTTCGGGGCAGTCTGTTCCTCGATGCCTACTTCCTGTATCTTCTCCACATACTGTATGGCAGAGCCGTCGAGAATGGGAAATTCGGGGCCGCTCACCTGAATCAGGCAGTTGTCGATGCCGAGGGCGTAAAGGGCGCTCAGCCCGTGCTCCACGGTGGAGATGCGCACATCGCCCTTGCCCAGCACTGTGCCGCGCTGGGTGTCTACCACGTTTTCGGCAACGGCATCTATTGTCGGCATGCCCTCCAGGTCGATGCGCTGGATTTTGTAGCCATGATTCTCAGGAGCGGGATTGAACGTCACGGTGAGGCTCAAGCCCGTATGAAGGCCCTTTCCGCATAGCGTAAAGCTGCCTTTCAGCGTCTTTTGTTTCATAGAAATAGTGTTAATTGCAATTACTGGCTGCAAAGGTACGCATTTTTTTTCAAATAATATGCTATTTCACATTTTTTCTATTATTAAATAATGTACGAGGCATGCCGGCTTTAAGAAGTTCGTCTTGAAGATGCCGTGCCTCGTCGTAGCGTTTCATGCTCCAGAGCACATTGTATTTCGAGAGCAGGAAGTCCTGCTGGCCGGGTCTCAGACGGAGCGCTTCGTCCCAGTCGTAGAGCGCCAGGTCATATTGCTTTTGCTCCTGTTCGAAGTCGGCACGGGCGGCGTAGGCCAGAGCCGAGTCGGGGTAAAGGGCAACGAGCCGGTTCAGCTCGTCCTGTGTCTCCAGCGTCTTGCCCAGATAGCGTTTGGTCATGGCCAGTCCCAGCTGAGCATCGAAATGGCGCGGCACTATCTGCAGGAACCGCTCATAGTCGGCGCGGGCCATGTCGTAGCGGCGCAGGTGGTTGTAGCAGTAGGCGCGGAAGTAGAGGGCGGCGGGGTTTTTGCTGTCCAGTTCGAGCACTCGCCCGTATTCCTCTACGGCATACTCCCATTGCTGCAGCTCGATGTTCACCGCCGCCTTCTTCAGCCGCAAGTCGGTGGATTGTGGCTGGGCTGAAATCATCTTGTTGAGCACAGCAAGAGAATCGCGCCATTCCCGGGGAGACTGCGCCCCTGCGGGGCTAAATGATAAATGAAAAATGATAAATGATAAAGCTAGCGGCCTGCATGCTGTCTGCCATAAAGATAAAGCTAGCGGCCTGCATGCTGTATTCCAAAATGTTAAAACTAGCGGGCAGCATGCTGTCTGCCAAGTGCCTTTGGTGGCGTAGTGATGGTGATTCCTTATTTCACATTCCTTCTTTCTCATTCCTCATTCTTCATTTTAGGCTTCGGCCGAAATGTAGTCTGCAATCCACTGGCCTACCTCCTTTGTGCCATAGTGTGCTCCGCCTTCTACCTGAATCTCAGGGGTGCGGACGTTGGCGGCCAGCGAGGCATCGACGGCACGGCGGATGGCAGCGCCCTCTGCTTTCAGGCCGAAATGCTCGAGCAGCATGGCGGCGGAGAGAATCTGAGCCACGGGGTTGGCCAGATTCTGGCCTGCGGCCTGCGGCCATGAGCCGTGGACAGGTTCGAAGAGCGGTGTGTGCAGGCCCAGCGACGACGACGGCTGCAAGCCCATGCTGCCGGTGATGCATGAGGTCTCGTCGGTGAGTATGTCGCCGAAGGTGTTCTCCGTCACGATGACGTCGAAGAAGCGCGGCTCCGTGAGCACGCGCATCGAGGCATTGTCGATGAACATATAGTCGGTGTCGACATCGGGATATTGCGGCTCCATCTCCTTGGCTATCTGCCGCCACAGGCGTGAGCTGGCCAGCACGTTGGCCTTGTCGACCACGGTGAGGTGCTTCTTGCGCTGCATGGCTATTTCGAAGGCTACCTTCAGGATGCGCTCAATCTCCGGACGGGTATAGACGTCGGTGTCGTAGGCACGGTCGTTGTCCTGGTATTTCTCGCCGAAATACATGCCGCCAGTCAGCTCACGGATGACGATGAAGTCGGCCCCGCGCAGCAGTTCCTCCTTCAGCGGCGACTTGTGGAGCAGACAGTCGAAGGTGGCTACGGGACGGATATTGGCAAAGAGGCCCAGCTGTTTGCGCATAGCCAGCAGTCCCGTCTCGGGACGGACGGGAGCTGTGGGGTTGTTATCGTACTTCAAAGAGCCTACAGCGGCGAAGAGCACGGCGTCGGCCTGCATGCAAATCTCGTGTGTAGCGGCAGGGTAGGGGTCTCCCACGGCGTCGATGGCGCAGGCTCCGACGAGCGCCTCCGTGTAGGTGAACTCATGTCCAAATTTGCGGGCTACGGCATCCATCACTGCCACGCCCTGCTTCATGATCTCCGGGCCGATACCATCGCCTGGGAGAACAGCAATCTTCAGTTTCATTTTCTATGTTAAGTTTCTGTCTAGTTGTTTCAAGGAATGGATAATGCCTTCGGGGTCGCTCGCCTTAAACACGTAGCTGCCGCTGACCAGCACGTCGACGCCGGCCTCTACCAGTCTGGGAGCAGTCTCGCCCTGCACGCCGCCGTCGACCTCGATGAGTGCCTGGCTGCCGCTTTCGCTGATGAGCCGGCGCAGGCGTCGCACCTTCTGGATAGTGTTCTCGATGAACTTCTGCCCGCCGAATCCCGGATTTACGCTCATCAGCAGCACCATGTCCACATCGGCAATAACATCTTCCAGCGTGCTGACCGGCGTGGAGGGATTCAGCGTGACGCCGGCCTTCATGCCGGCGGCGTGAATCTCCTGGATGGTGCGGTGCAGGTGTACCGTAGCCTCCTGGTGCACGTTCATCATCATGGCGCCCAGCTTTTTCGTCTGCTGGATATAGCGTTCGGGCTTCTCTATCATGAAGTGCACGTCCAACGGTTTCTTGCACACCTTGGCGACGGCCTCCAGCACGGGGAATCCGAAGCTGATGTTTGGCACGAACATGCCGTCCATCACGTCCAGGTGGAGCCAGTCGGCCTCACTGCGGTTAATCATTTCAATCTCGCGGTCGAGATGCAGGAAGTCGGCCGCGAGCAGGGAGGGGGAAACCTTTGTCATTTTCGATTTAAGGATTTTCGATGAATGATTAGTTCAGGCAGTACGCCTGCTGGTTTGTCACACGATAGGTATGGGCTATCTGTTTAATCAACTTGATCACCCGTTCGCTGGGCGTCGTTTCTTCGAGGGTAAAAATTTGCACCATAGGCCAATGGGGTTTTGTTGTTTACGTTTTTCGGATGCTCGATTTTCGGTTCTCGATTTTCATCCTGTTATTTTAGTAACGCAAGTTCCCCGTCAATTATTATGTCTGCCTGCAGAATATTTTTAGGCTATCTTCTATTACTGCGGTTATGGAGCTCAGCGGCCCGTTGTTTTGGTAAGTCTGCCGAAAAAGCCGGCTGATTGAACAAACATTTTTGGTCAGTTCAATCAGCCGGTTCTGTGCTTCCGGAAACCGGGCAGCGTCTACAGGCACTTGGCCTGTATGGTGCTTATTCTTGCGGTGTGGTATTCTCGGCAGCGGGAGCCTCTTCTGCGGGAGCAGCCTCTGTGGCGGGAGCCTGTATGGGGCTGGCCTCAATGCCCTGCGTGTTGTTGGGGTTCACTGTGGGAACCTGAATCTCGTTGACGATGGCGCCACGCTGTCCTCCCTTGGGAGCGACGTATGCGCTGGCGATGCTGATGACGACCATAGCAGCAGCCAGGCTCCACGTCATCTTCTCGATGAAGTCGGTAGTCTTGCGCACACCACCAATCTGGTTGTAGCTGGCAAAGTTGGAGGCCAGTCCACCTCCCTTAGACTCTTGGATTAACACGATGCCTACCATGAGAATGGCGGCAATGATGATAAAAATCAGTAGCAGAATGTACATTTTTTTTACTATTTATTTTTGTTGTTATTAATAATCAATTTCTCTAGGAAGCGAATTTGGTCTGCAAAGTAAGCATTTTTTTTCGGATAATCCAAACTTAATTGCCGAATAATTTGCAGCGCCTTCGAAAAATTGCCCTGTTTTATGCAAATTCGGGCAAAAGTCTCGGTATAGACGCCCTCTTCTCCATCTTTTTCCTGTGCCGGTGACGCGTTTTTGGCTTCGGGCAGAAGTGTCGGAGTCTCGTTCAGCACAATCTTCCCTTTGTCATTATTTATGAATGAATCGATGAGCTCCTGTCCGATGAGGTGCGGCACTTCGGCAGCCATCTCCCGGTCTTCCTCCGTCTCGTTTTCCAGCAGGTAGGCCACATAGTCCACAGCGGCGTCGGCAGGCGTTGGCTTCCTTTTCCCGGAAGGGGTCGTCTCCTTACTGTCTTTGGGTATAGAGTCCAGGAAATCGTCGATGAGCGACAGCGTCCTGCTGTCTTGCTCTTCCTTGCTGCGCTCCGGCTCTTCCCTTTTCTGCTTCTTTAGTTGATAGTGTCCGGCTTCAATCAGCTGGAAAAGAATTTTCCGGTCGGTGATGTAGATGGCGGCCCTGCGCAGCTCCTCGTCGAACGTCGGGTCGTGCAGCAGGAAGAGGTTTTGCAGCAGCAGCAGCCGTGCATTCTGGTAGTAGGGGTAGAGTGCGAGCATGGAGCGCAGCTCGTACAGCGTGTCGCGGTCGAGTCGCTCTGGATGGTTGATGAGTTCTACTATTTCCATAATTTCACTTCACACTTCTTGTCTCTTACTTCTTGCTTCCTTCTTTACCAGATGGCCACGGTGGCGTTGAATATCTGGTCGGTGATGTCTTTCACCATGAGCGTGACCAATTCTTCCTGCACGGCATTGAGGCTCATTCTGGAGTCGTAGCTTTGAGCGGCCGTGAACTGGCGTTCAAAGTCTTCGTCGTGCTTCACGTTGTTGGTAAACCTCACGTTGACCGTCATCGACAGCTCCACTTGTGCCGAGCTGCCTTCTGCCGATACCGACTTGTTGCGCTGCTCGTAGCGGGTGATTTCTCCCTCCAGCTTCAGGTCGCCGTTTTTCTTCACCTGTGTCAGTTTGGTGTGGTGGGCATACTGGTCTTTCAGCTGGTTGTTGAAGATGCTGGCCATGGGTCCCCACACATAGTTGGAGCGGATGGGGAAGTCGGCTATCTGTATGGTCTTCGTTTTCGTATAGTCGATGCTGGCGCCGTTGAAGGTATAGCTTACGGAGCAGGACGAGATGAAGGATGAAGAATAAAGAATGAATAATGTTGCGCCAAGCCAGCTCAGCACAGTTCTCAGGGTGTTCTTCCGCTTTCTTGCTGCGGTAGCATTTTTTTCACTCTTCATTTTCTTTCTCCTTTGATTTCTTATTCCTCATTCATTCCGTATTGCTTCAGTCTTCGGTAGAGCGTGCGGTCGCTGATGCCCAGCTCCTGTGCCGCTTTTTTGCGGTTGCCATTGTTGCGGTCGAGCGCCTTTTCCAGCATCTGCCGGCTCAGCTCGTTCAGGTTCAGGCTCTCCTGTCCGTTCGTTGGCTCGATATATTCCTCCGCTTCAGCATCTTCCAGCTGGGGGTTGATGGGCGGAATGGCCTGTATCGACTGTACTGGCGTCGTGGTGCCGATGATGGTGGCCGGTTTGCTCTGCACGTCTTCAATTTTCTTTTTTAGCAGGCTCATCTCCCTCCGCATGTCGTTCACGTTGCCCCGCAGTTCGAAGAGTATCTTGTAGAGTATCTCCCGCTCGTTCTCAAACGAATGGTCGCCGCCCTGGTGCGGCAGCACGGTGAGCTGTGTGCTCTCCCGGTCTTGGGGGATGAACTTGGCCAGCACTTCTGGCGTGATGACACGCTCCTTGCTGAGGATGGAAATCTGTTCGGTGATGTTCTTCAGCTGTCTGACGTTGCCCGGCCATTTGTAGCGCATGAGCATCTGCTTGGCCTCCTCTGTCAGCTGCACGCGCTCCATCTTGTATTTCTCGGCTATTTCCATGGCAAAGAGCCGGAACAGCAGTATGATGTCCTCGCCGCGTTCGCGCAGGGGTGGCATCATCAGCGGGATGCGGTTCAGCCGGTAGTAGAGGTCTTCGCGGAAGCGGCCTTCGCTGATGGCCTGTCGTACGTTCACATTAGTGGCGGCCACGACGCGCACGTCGGTCTTCCTCACATCGGTGGCGCCTACGGGTATGTATTCGCCGGTCTCCAGCACGCGCAGCAGGCGGGCTTGGGTGGCCAGCGGCAGTTCGCCCACCTCGTCGAGGAAGAGCGTCCCCTTGTTGGCTACTCCGAAATAGCCTGGCGAGTCGCCGATGGCGCCTGTGTATGCGCCCTTGACGTGGCCGAACAGCTCGGAGTCAATAGTCCCTTCGGGTATGGAGCCGCAGTTGATGGCAAAATACTTTTCGCGCCTGCGGGGTGAATTGTCGTGTATGACGCGGGGGATGATTTCCTTTCCCACGCCGCTTTCGCCGAAAATGAGCACACTAAGGTCGGTGGGCGCCACCTGTAGTGCGACGTCCAGCACCTGGTTCAGTGCATCGCAGTTACCCACGATGTTGTACCTCTGTTTGATGCCTTGCAACTCGTTTGTATTCATTACGGCTGACAAAATTACGCATTTTTTTTCATACATCTGCAATTTTGGCAGAAAATTAACTGAATTTAGCTTGAATTATTCCTGACAATTACAAGTCCCTCTCAAATGTCTTTGTTTTTTAACACGAATTGCCACGAATGAAACACGAATTATTCAAAAATTTAATTCAACTTTCGCAAATAAAAAAATGAACGCAAAGACGCAGAGCATGAGAGTATTTGGGAGTTTGGAGAGAAATGCTAAAGCATTTGCAGAGTTCGCAGAGTGGTTCCGCCGACCTTTGCGTGCTTTGCAGGTGGCTTCTGCCACCCTCTGCGCACTCCAACTATTGTCATGTAATTCTCTGAAACTCTGCGGCTCTGCGTTCAGAAACGAGCTTGCGAAAGTTGAAAAATGAGTCCACTTTAAAAAGTCCGCTACCGTCGAAGAACAAGCCGTATGGTACTCCCCTCCCTTATAGGCAATTACGAGGAGGGAGCAATTGGGGAGCGAAGCGACGGTGGGGCGAAGCCAGGGCAGGGGTGGGGTGACTAACTTATTCAGTGGCAGGAATATACTGACCCCACCCCTAACCCCTCCCCTACAAGGGAGGGGAGCGGCTGCGCATAGTTTTTCTGCGTTTTTCTTCATTGTTTGACTTTTTAAAGTGGAGTCAAAAATTTAATTTATGAGAAATTCGTGATCAATTTATGGTCATTCGTGTAAAGCAAAAAAACTATGAATAATTCAGGTTAGAGAATAGGCCAGTCCTACTCTCCCGTTTCTGCCTTGCGGTAGTAGCCCTGCTCGCCTTCGGGAAATCGCAGGACGAGGCTGTCAGGTGTCAGCACCACGATTTCAGCCGTGTCGGTGGCGGTGGGGATGAGGTTGCCCAGCGAGTCGGACGACATTTCCACCAGCAGCAGGCGTCCGTTCTGAATATACCATTGTCTGTAGCGCTTGGGCGTGGGGTACTCTATAGGGCTCTCCTCGTCGGTGGTCTGGACGCGCGCTCTTTGTCCTATGGGCATCACCAGGCTGTCAATCTTCAGCGTGAAGCCGTATTCCCGTTCCTCTTCCATAAGCTTCTGGATGGAGTCGGGCAGCAGGGCCATGGCATGCGCTGTGCTGTAGCCTTCCATCCCGGCCTTCCTCCGCAGCGTGGGCTTCACCTTGTAGCACCACTGTCCCAGCAGGTCTTCTGTGATGATGACGAGGCTGGCCTTCGTGGCGTCGGCGGTGTCGAGCAGCAGGGCCAGCTTGTCGCCAATCCTGAGTGTGCCGAACACCCGTTGCTGCTTCGAGGCATCGAGAATGTTCAGCGTGTCGGGGTCGGCACCGTCATACGGGTCGTGGAGGAACACGAGTATGGTGTCGTTGCTGCCGTCGCACACCAGGCCGTAGATGGTGGTGTCGTTGGCTGCAGCCTGCAACTTCGGGCTGATGTCTACCGCTTTCGGCTTGGCCTCATGGCAGGCCGTGAGCAGGATGGCGGCCAGCCAGGCATATAGTATGTGTTTCATTATCTTCGTCTGCTTTGTCTGTTTTGATGGCACAAAAGTACAAAAAAGTTGGGAGTTAGAAGTTAGGAGTTTGGAGTTTTTTCGTTTTGAATAAATAAAAAATGTTAACAAGCGAGTAATAACTCCCAGCTCCTGACATCTAACTCCTAACTTTTTACTATCTTTGCAGGCAATTCATCCAATAACCACAAATATAAAACTATGGGAAAGAAGAAAATCAAGTTCAGTCTCGTCTATCGCGACATGTGGCAGTCGAGCGGAAAGTTCCAACCTCGTAAGGATCAGTTAGAGCGCATTGCGCCCGTTATCATCGACATGGGCTGCTTTGCCCGAGTGGAGACCAACGGCGGTGCCTTCGAGCAGGTGAACCTCATGGCTGGCGAGAATCCAAACCTCGCCGTGCGTGCCTTCTGTAAGCCGTTCAACGAGGTGGGCATTCAGACCCACATGCTCGACCGCGGCCTGAACGCACTGCGAATGTACCCCGTGCCCGACGATGTGCGCGAGCTGATGTACAAGGTGAAGCACGCCCAGGGTGTCGACATTCCCCGCATCTTCTGCGGCCTGAACGACACGCGCAATATCATCCCCTCCATCAAGTGGGCCAAGGCTGCTGGCATGATTCCGCAGGCCACGCTCTGCATCACCACCTCACCTGTGCATACGGTGGAGTACTATAGCGCCATTGCCGACGAGGTCATTGCTGCCGGAGCCGAGGAGATATGCCTGAAGGACATGGCCGGCATCGGTCAGCCCGCCCTGCTCGGTGCCCTGACGAAGAGCATCAAGACCAAGCACCCCGACATCATCGTCCAGTATCACGGCCACTCAGGCCCGGGCCTGTCGATGGCCTCCATCCTGGAGGTGTGCAACAATGGTGCCGACATCATCGACACCGCCAT
>JAEEGL014689526.1_pt1 | contig 18038 bp, 15 predicted proteins | sample 9134231 | NCBI WGS metagenome assembly JAEEGL01 (sample SAMN16246548, study PRJNA631951) | gut metagenome | biome: gut microbiome; feature: rumen; material: fiber-attached | host: Bos | place: Iran: Karaj | collected 2018-10 | reverse complement strand
GTCCTCGAAGGCGATGTTATGGTTGTTATCGGATAAGTTTGTAGTTAAAAGGGTTAAAAAGGTTGGAAAGGTTCGCTCCCTACGGTCGTTGAAAGGCTGATAAGAACCAACCCACAAACCTTTATAACCTTTAAAACCTTTTAACCTTTAAAAAATAAGACAATGAACATATTAGCTTCAGGTGGCTTTATGGACTTTATGTCGACGCAGCTGGTGCAGTTCCTGCACTACACTGGTTTCGCCAACGTGGAGTGGGGCCACATTATAATGATTTTTATTGGCTTGATATTCATTTTTCTGGGTATCAAGAAGGAGTTTGAGCCGTTGCTGCTCGTTCCTATCGGATTCGGTATGATTGTGGGTAACATCCCATTCTATCCAGGATTGAAGATAGGTATATATGAGGACGGCTCGGTGCTGCACATTCTTTATCACGGTGTGCAGAACGGCTGGTATCCACCTCTTATCTTCCTTGGCATTGGTGCAATGACCGATTTCTCGGCAATGCTTTCCAACCCAAAATTGATGCTTATCGGTGCTGCCGCCCAGGTTGGTATCTTTGCAGCCTATATGGGTGCTTTGGCACTGGGCTTTCAGCCCAACGAGGCTGGCGCTATCGGCATCATTGGTGGTGCTGACGGTCCTACCGCCATATTCCTGTCGTCGCAGTTGGCTCCCGACCTGATGGGCGCCATCGCTGTGTCGGCCTACTCGTATATGGCCTTGGTGCCTGTGATTCAGCCGCCTATTATGCGTCTGCTCACCACACAGAAGGAGCGTACCATCCGTATGCGTCCGCCGCGTCAGGTGACCAAGCTTGAGAAGATATCGTTCCCCATCCTGGGTCTCATCTTCTGTGCATTCATCGTGCCGTCGGGTCTGCCTCTGCTGGGTATGCTGTTCTTTGGCAACTTGCTGAAAGAGTGCGGTGTCACCAAACGTCTATCAGAAGTCGCTTCGAACGCCATCGTCAATATCTGCACCCTTCTCATCGGTATCACCGTTGGTGCCTCGACACAGGCCACGACTTTCCTTACCGGTCGTTCGATATTGATCTTCGCCCTCGGTGCAGGTTCGTTCATCGTTGCCACAACTTTCGGTGTGTTGTTTGTCAAGTTTATGAACCTTTTCCTGAAGGAAGGCAACAAGATCAATCCTCTTATCGGTAACTCTGGTGTGTCGGCAGTGCCTGACGCCGCTCGCGTTTCGAACAACGTTGGCTTGGAGTACGACAAGACCAACTACCTGTTGCAGCACGCTATGGGTCCCAATGTGGCTGGCGTAGTCGGTTCGGCCGTTGCCGCCGGTATCCTGCTGGCATTCCTGCACTAAGAGATTGTATTAACAGTCATAGAATTAAAGTCCCGACAAGTTATCGGGACTTTTTTTATTTTCCCAACGGCAATTGTCAGCAATTAACCGACAATTACCAAAAATATTATTTTCATAAGACATTTTGCTCGCCTATAAATTATTTTTTGCCACATTCGAAATAGTTTGTAATTTTGCAGCGTCGTTCAGTCCGGAAAAGGGATGGCAAAAGTGATGGGGAATGTCCCATAGCATAGCCAGAAAGATTGACGGAAAGGACGACAGAACATAGTAGACAAGACGGTGATCGGCGTTTTGAAGCTTGCTTTCCAAGCTTTTTTCTTTTTTTAATTTTCAATTCTCAATTTATTCGTATCTTTGCAGTTTGAACCAATGGCTCCTTGCGGGGTTCTGTTGGCATATTGAATTGTATAATAAACATTTGAAATAAATAAATAATATTATATATAATGGAAATTGCATCGAAATACAATCCTCGTGCCGTAGAAGAGAAATGGTACAGTTTTTGGTTGGAGAAGAAATTGTTTCATTCAGAGCCTGACCGCCGCAAGCCTTACACGGTGGTTATTCCGCCACCGAACGTGACTGGTGTGCTGCATATGGGTCATATGCTGAACAATACGATTCAGGATGTGCTGGTGCGTCGTGCACGTATGATGGGCAAGAATGCCTGCTGGGTGCCAGGAACGGACCACGCCAGCATCTCGACCGAGGCCAAGGTGGTGAAGATGCTTGCCGAACGTGGTATAAACAAGCGCGACCTGAGCCGCGACGAGTATATGAAGTATGCTTGGGAATGGAAGGAGAAATATGGCGGCATCATCCTGAAGCAGTTGCGCAAGCTTGGCGCAAGCTGCGACTGGGATCGCACGGCTTTCACGATGGACGACATTCGCTATGAGAGCGTGATTCAGGTGTTCGTCGACCTTTACAACAAGGGCTTGATTTATCGTGGCGCACGTATGGTGAACTGGGACCCGCAGGCGCTTACCGCCGTCAGCGACGAGGAGGTCATCTACAAGGAAAGCCACGGCAAGCTGTTCTATCTGCGCTATTTTGTCGAAGGAGAGGATAAATATATTGTTGTCGCCACAACCCGTCCCGAGACCATTATGGGCGATACCGCTGTTTGTGTGCATCCCGAGGACGAGCGCTACCAGTGGCTGAAGGGCAAGAATGTGATTGTTCCAGGTGTCGGCCGCGTGGTACCCATAATTATGGACGAGTATGTCGACCGCGAGTTCGGTACCGGTGCATTGAAGATTACGCCAGCCCACGACATCAACGACTACAACCTGGGAATGAAATACAACCTGAACAGCATCGATATCTTTAACGACAATGGTACACTCAACGATAACGGCGGCAAGTATGCCGGTATGGATCGTTTCGCTTGTCGCAAGGCTATTATGAAGGATCTTGAGGAGTCCGGCCTTGTCGAGAAGATTGAAGACTATGTCAACAAGGTTGGCCACTCGGAGCGCACTGACGCCGTGATAGAGCCCAAGCTCAGCACGCAATGGTTTATGAAGATGAGCGACATAGCCAAGAAGGCCCTCGAGGTTGTTGAGGACGGCACAATCAAGTTCCATCCCGAGAAGTTCAAGAACACCTACCGCCACTGGCTGGAGAATATAAAGGACTGGTGCATCAGCCGTCAGCTGTGGTGGGGTCACCGCATCCCTGCGTGGTATTTTGACGTAAACGGCAAAATGGAAATCGTCGTGGCTTTGAATGAAGAGGAAGCCAAAAAGATTGCCGCCGATAAGTATGGTTATACCGGTGAACTGCGCCAGGACGAGGATGTGCTCGACACTTGGTTCAGCAGCTGGCTATGGCCCATCAGCCTCTTCGACGGCATCCGCAACCCCGACAACGAGGAGATAAAGTATTATTATCCCACCGACGACCTTATCACAGCTCCCGACATCATCTTCTTCTGGGTTGCCCGTATGATTATGGCCGGTGAGGAATACAGAGGCGAGGTCCCTTTCAAGAATGTCTATTTCACAGGTATTGTGCGTGACAAGCTGGGACGCAAGATGAGCAAGTCGCTTGGTAATTCGCCCGACCCAATTGAACTGATTGAAAAATACGGTGCCGACGGGGTGCGAATGGGTATGTTGCTCACGGCTCCTGCCGGCAACGACCTGCCGTTTGACGAGAGTATTTGCGAGCAGGGCCGCAACTTTGCCAATAAGATTTGGAACGCCTTGCGACTGGTCAAAGGATGGGCAGTCAGTGACGAGCTTCAGCAGTCGCCCGAGAACGAGGTCAGCGTCCAATGGATGGAGCAGCGTATGGCCTGCGTTTTGGAGCAGATTGAGAAGGACTTTGAACAGTACCGTCTTAGTGAGGCACTTATGAACACCTACAAGCTTATTTGGGACGACTTCTGCTCGTGGTATCTCGAGATGGTGAAGCCCGCCTACGGGACGCCGATTGACAGAGAAACATACCTGTCTACCATCGCTATCTTCGAGCGACTGATGTGTATGCTGCATCCGTTTATGCCGTTCATCACCGAGGAAATCTGGCACCTGCTACAGGATACAGACAGCGAGGCAAAAGCCGAACTGATTGCACAAAGCAGCATAATGATTCAGCATATGCCGGTCAGTGTGTTCTTTGACCAGAGAATGCTCGACGACTGCGCTATGGCTCAGGATGTTGTCACCGGTATCCGCAATCTGCGCAACAGCAGGGGGCTGTCACCGAAAGAAGCGCTGGAACTCTTTGTTGTCTGCGGTGACGGCAAGCAGATGAACAGCCGTTTTGACGGCATTATCAAAAAACTTGCCAATGTGAGTAAGATAAACTATGTGAATGAAAAGGTCGAGGGTACCATCAGTTTTATGATTGGCACCACCGAATGCTTTGTTCCGATGAGTCAGAATGTGGATGTAGAGGCCGAACGCAAGAAGCTCGAGGAAGAATTAAAGTATGCCGAAGGCTTCCTGGCAAGCGTGATGAAGAAGCTTGGCAACGAGAAGTTTGTCAACGGCGCACCCGAAAAGGTCGTGGCCGTGGAGCGTCAGAAGAAGGCTGATGCCGAGCAGAAGATTGCCGCGTTGAAGGCTCAAATTGCAAATCTTAAATAGAAACGATCATAATCTAAATATTATGAAGACAAGTAAAAGAATATTGACAATCATCTTCCTGGCGGCTTTTTCGCTGACAAATGCCAATGCACAGCAAGCTTCGCTGGACACTCTGCTGAGCCACATTCGCGAATTGTCGTCTTCGAAGTATGAAGGCCGTCTGTCGGGTACCGACGCCTATCTGCTTGCTGCCGACTACGTCGCTGAAGCTTTGGAACGCTATGGCGTGCAGCCTTACAAAGGCGAGTGGGCACAGTATTTTGAGACAGAATGCAACAAGATTGAGAACTGCACATTCAACAGCTATGTCAATGCCAGCGACACACGCCAGGTTTATGTGCTTGGCCGTGATTTCTGCTGCTCTGGTATGACAGGCCGTGGATATGCTGACGCCTCGGTGGTTTTCTGTGGCTATGGTATCGACAATGGCGCTTTCAACGAGTATGCCGATGTCGACGCCAAAGGCAAGATAGTCGTTGTCCTCAGCGGTGTGCCGTCGTTCCTGCCCAGCGCGGTGACAAACAAGTATGTCCAGCTGCGTGACAAGGCCCGTGTGGCAAGAGCCCACGGCGCTTGCGCCTTGGTGGTTATCAATATGTCGCCCACCTGCTCGCCCTACGAGGTGCAAGGTGCTGTCTATAGCGGCGAACTGCCACATCTGGCTACATTCCCCGTCATACAGCCCACTCGCGACTGTGGCGACCGTCTGCTGCAGAACGAGGCGATGACTCTCGAGGAGGCTGTCCGCAAGATGGACGACACCCATCAGCCGCAGTCGTTCCACCTGCGCAAGAAGTTTGAGATAGAGGTCAACGCAAAATACCATCCTGCTATGCTGGCTGCCAACGTTATCGGCATCTATCCCGGCAGCGACCCCAAGATGGTCAACGAGTATGTAGTGGTCGGCGCCAGCTTGGATCACGTCGGTATGCAGGGCACCACCTGCCTGTTTCCGGGTGCCGACGACAACGCCTCCGGAGTCGCAGCTTTGCTTGAGACGGCTCGTCTGCTGCAGTATTCCGACGACCAGCCGTCGCGCAGCATCATCTTTGTGCTTTTTGCAGCTGGTGAGCAGCAGCACCTCGGATCGCAGATTTTCGTGTCCAACTTCACTCCGCTCAAGCGCATCGAGGCTTTTATTAATGTTGCTTCCGTGGGTTGCGGCGACAGCATCTTGGTAATGGGTAATAAACGCTATCCACAGCTGTGGGGTGCCGCCAAGCGCGTCGACACGCTCTACTGCACAAACGATGTGGCGATAGGAGTGAAGACGATGCCTAAAGGCGATGCTGTTGCTTTTGACTATGTTGGCATACCGTCCGTCAACATTACCGGTTACAAGGGTGGACGCCACAACCACGTGCCCAGCGACATCGTTGAGAATATCGACCGCCGCTTTGTGGTGAAGGCCACGCAGCTGCTGTTCGAGACGGTGCTGGATTTGTCGTTTGGCGAGTATCAGGGCCGTTCCAACGCATCGAAGAGGGTGAAGTTTGAATAAGTGAATATTAAAGTCAAATTATGTACGCATTATATAGAAAAGAACTATCGACTTTTTTTTCATCGTTGACCGGATACCTGACTATAATAGTGTTCCTGGTCTTCACGGGTTTGATGCTATGGGTTTTCAAAACCAGTTTCAATATTCTTGACTACAAATATGCCGGTCTTGATGGTTTGTTCCTTATTGGACCATTTCTATACCTGTTTCTTATTCCGGCCATAACAATGCGAATGTTTGCAGAGGAAAAGAAAAACGGTACGCTGGAATTGTTGCTCACCAAACCTTTGTCGGAGTTTACAATTATTCTGGCAAAGTTTTTGGCAGGATTGACATTGGTAATCATATCACTTCTACCCACTTTGGTATATTATTGGACCGTTTATCGTTTGGGAGACCCTATGGGCAACATTGATACTGGTAGCGTGGTAGGTTCATATATAGGTATGGTTTTCTTGGGTGGCGCCTTTGTGTCCATTGGACTTTTTTCGTCGTCGTTGACAAACAATCAAATAGTGGCATTCATTATATCTGCTCTACTCTGCGCTTTTTGCTATTTAGGTTTTGAATCGCTTTATCAACTAATGCAGGGCGGTTTTGCTCTTCTACTGCGCTCTCTTGGCCTTCAGGCACATTACGAGTCAATCTCACGCGGTGTAGTTGACACCCGCGATATCATCTATTTCCTTTCGGTCATTGTTCTTTTCCTGATGTTGACGCGAATGGTGCTCCAGTCGCGCAAGTGGAAACGTTGACAGTTACTGAAAAATTAATTCATTTAAGAGATTTTTTAAGAAAATGCAATCGAAAAACATACGCCGTCAGAATATTCTCGGAATAGTCGCTGTTGTCGCTGTAATAGTTTTTCTCAATATCATAAGCAGCTACCTCTTCACTCGTTTCGACCTTACTGCTGAGAAACGCTATACACTCTCTGACAGTACAAAGGATATGCTCAAAGGGCTTGACGAGGAGGTCCTGTTCAGAGTTTACCTTGAAGGAGATGAACTTCCAGCCGAATATCGTCGTTTCCGCAACGACATAAAAAATATGTTAGACCAATTCCGGGCGTATAGCCGCAATGTTGAATACGAGTTTGTAGATCCCAACAGCTTCAAGACCGACGAGGAAAAGATGCAGTTTTATCAGACGTTGGTCAAGAAAGGTCTTACACCAATTCCTGTTACATCACAAAACGATGGCGTACAAAAGCAGCAGATGGTGTATCCCGCTATGGAAGTGAGCTACAAAGGGCGCGAGACTGCCATTCAACTTCAGTCGGCTGGTGTAAGTGGCAAATCTACAGACGAGATTGTCAATACATCAATAGAGAACCTTGAATACAACTTTGTTACTGCTTTGCATCGGCTTTCGCGCCCCGTAAAGGCACGTGTTGGTTTCCTTTTGGGACACGGTGAGTTGGCTAATATCGACCTGTATGATATTCAGATGTCGCTTGTCGAGGACTATACTGTTGAAAATGTATACTTGGATCGCAACATAAGTGCTCTCACTGGACGAGTTCAGAATATGAACGATTCAAGCATTACCGTCAGTAACAAATTCGATGTTCTTGTTGTACCTAAGCCTCTTACAACATTCACCGACCAGGATCTTTATGTAATCGACCAATTTGTGATGTATGGCGGCAAAATCCTATGGCTTGTCGATGCACTCGATGCCGATATGGATAGTTTGCAGGACAAACCACAGTCCTTTGCTACAAGGCTGCCAACCAATCTTGAAGAATTATTCTTCAACTACGGTGTCCGTATAAACCCTGACCTCATAATGGATTATCGTTGTCGTGGAATTCCGATGATGGGTGCTGACAACCGTATGCAGCTTGTTCCGTGGTATTATTTCCCGACTTTGGTGCCTAATTCCAAGCATCCCATTGTTAGAAATCTTGATGTATTGAAAACTGATTTTATCAGCAGTATAGATTTGATAAACAACGATATTGAAAAGACTGTATTATTGACGACATCAGATCATACGCATATCAAAAATGCTCCTGTCAATATCCAGCTTTCAGACGCTATGATACAGGTCGACAATCAGCTTTTTAATCGTAGTAATCTGCCTGTTGCAGTACTCCTTGAAGGAAAGTTCCTGTCGTTGTTTCGCAATCGTCTGGCATCGTCGTTTGCTGAATTGACAGAAATAGGTTATCGTACACAGTGCGAGTCTTCCACTCAAATGATTGTTGTCTCTGATGGTGACATTATTCGCAACGGCACTGGTGTAAGTGATCAGGGACGATATCCGTATCCTCTTGGTTATGATAGATATACTAATGTTGAATTTGCCAACAAGGCTTTTGTCCTTAATGCAATAAATTATTTGGCTGGCGACGAAGCTATGATTGATGCCCGACCGCGTTCCATTGAGATTCGTCGACTTGATGTGGCTAAAGTCAAAAACCAACGCAACTATTACCAAATTATTAATATAGCCTATCCTATTTTGGTGGTTTTGGCTCTTGCCGCTATTGTTCTTATTGTCCGTCGTTTCAAATATAAAAAAAATAAATAATGAAATCACGTAAAAACCTAATAATCTCTTTTCTGATTCTATTCTTGGCGGTGGTAACATTGCTTGTTGTGTTTATGCGAGGCCGTAGCCACACCTTTAAACAGGACTTTCAAGTAGATGCTGCCGCCCGTCCAGGTGCTGTTACTAAAATATTTATGGCCGACAAGGAGAACCATCAGGTTACACTTGATTGTGTAGATGATTCTACTTGGCTGGTTGATGGTGTTTTCCCTGCAAGCAACCATATGATAGATCTTCTTCTCCAGACGCTTTCGGATATGCGCATCCGCAGCCAGGTCAACAAAGCTGCTGCTGAAAATGTTGTTCGTCAGCTTGCAGCAAAGAGTGTCAAAGTTGAAGTCTATTTCAAAGATCACAGAATCAGTTGGTTCAATAATCGGTTTAGACTTTTTCCATTTATAAACTGCAGAGTATTTTATGTCGGACACGACACCCAGGATATGATGGCTACATATATGTATCGCGATGGTGATAAAAATCCGTTCATTGTAAACATTCCAGGATTTCGTGGATGTCTTTCGCCTCGTTTCGTGGTTGACCCCTTTGCGTGGCGAAGCCATTCTATTGTGAGTTTGCCTGTTCAGCACATCGCTAAAGTGGAACTTGTGATACCAGCAACACCCGAAGAGTCTTTTTCAATTGAAAGGGAAGGTGAGGGCTTTGTATTTAATCTACTTAATCCACCTCAGCGTGTCAATGGTTTTGATACTGCACGTGTCGCCCAGCTGCTCTCGTCGTTTACTAATCTTAATTTTGACGAATATGCGCAAGCTGTTCCACGGGCAGAACTCGATACCACTTTTTCGGCTAATCCACGTACCATTCTAACTGTGACAGACATTGAAGGCAAAACCAGGCAACTAAAAACATATATCAAATACTCAAATCCTGACGACTTGCGTGCAATGCCAGACACTACTATGTATCAAGTCTTTGACCTCAACCGTCTGTATGCAATCCTCGACGACAAAGATACGGTTCTTATACAGTACTATATTTTCGATAATATACTTCAACCGGCATCATTCTTTTTAGGACGTCAACACAGTTATTTTGCCAGATGAAACCATTATTACTCATAACTAATGATGATGGTCTTAACGCCAAAGGAATTCAGACCCTTATCCGTGTTGCACGCACTATTGGTGATGTCGTTATTATGGCTCCCGATCGTAATTCGTCTGGATTGGCCCATTCCTTCACATCATCCCGCCCGCTGCGAATCAATACTATCTCCAATGTACCGGAATGCACTATATATACCTGTGACGGTACTCCTGTTGACTGTATAAAAGTGTGTGTGGAACATTTCTGCCCTCGCAAACCTGACCTTGTTTTATCTGGCATTAATCACGGTAGCAATGCATCAATCAATGTACTTTATTCTGGCACGATGGGTGCTGTGATAGAGGCCTCTGCTAGTGGATATCAGGCAATAGGTTTTTCGTTACTTGACCATAGTCAAGACGCTGACTTTGAACCGACAGTTCCGTATATCAAAGACATTATTCTCCGTACACTTAAGCATCCTTTGCCGAATTGTACATCTCTCAATGTCAATTTTCCTGTACCTGAAGATGGTATAATTCGAGGTGTAAAAGTGTGCCGTCAATCGCACGCGCGATGGCTTGACAGTTATGAAAAACGTATTGATCCGCGTGGAATGCCGTATTTTTGGCTTACTGGGCGCTTCGAATGTAATGACATTGAACCAGATACCGACCAGTGGGCATTAGAGAATGGATTTATTTCCGTTGTGCCGACTACAACAGATTTTACTGACAAGTGTTCAATGCCACAAATACAAGCTGTATATGAGTGATTTCTTAAAAAATGATACTGTTGCCCGTGCATTTTTCTACGCTTTAGGTTCAATGGCTATTGTAGCCATCTTGCTTTGGGGGGGACTTGCAGTTGCTGGTATGAATGTTGAAAGCCATTTACGGTGGTTTGGAATCTGTTTTTTGCCACCTCTGCTTTTACTAAGGTATTTTGTTAAACGCAAGGATGCTCTTGTTACTACTCGAACAATTATTATCATTCTTTTTGTTACTTTCATAGTGTTCATCTTCTTTCTTATTAGAACCAACGCCATAGAACTATGAAATATTATATCATATCTGGCGAAGCATCTGGCGATCTGCACGGAGCCAATCTGATGAGGGCACTTTTGCAACGTCAGCCTGATGCGCAGATACGTTTCTGGGGTGGCGACCGTATGGCCGAAGTAGCTGCGTCATCTGCTTTCCCGGCCAATACTGTACAGGTTCGCCATATTCGCGATTTGGCTTTTATGGGTATCATCGAAGTGCTGTCGCATTTGCGAGAAATACTTGGTAACATCAAGTTTTGCAAAAACGATATAACTGCTTTCCATCCTGACGTGATGGTGTTTATTGATTATCCTGGTTTCAATCTCAAAATTGCCAAATATACTCATAGCAAGGGCATCCGCAACATATACTACATATCACCACAGATATGGGCCTGGAAGAAAGGCCGCATCCGCCCTATGCGTCGTGACCTTGACAAACTTTGTTACATTCTTCCTTCTGAACGCAGGTTCTACGCTGATAACAATTTTCCTCAAGCAGTGTATGTAGGCCATCCGTTGCTCGATGAGGTGGAACGTTATAAGAATGAAAACGTGGCTTATATTGCTGATAATAAACAGTCAATAAGTCAATCATCAAAAATAATCGCTCTTCTGCCCGGCAGTCGCAAACAGGAACTTAGTCGTATGCTACCTCTTATGGTTCATCTTGCGCAACGTCATCCTGAATATCATTTTGTGATAGCTGCAATGTCGTTGATAGGCAGCGATTTCTATAAAAAATATATACCTGCCGACTTGTCAAACCTCGAAATGCGTTTCGACTGCACTTATCAGATACTATCAAGTTCTTTTGCCGCTGTTGTATGCTCTGGAACAGCTACTCTCGAGACAGCACTGTTTCGCGTGCCGCAGGTTGTATGCTACCAATGCAACCGCATCTCTGCATTGATAGCACGCATTTTGATTGGCCGTAGCATCAAATATATCTCGCTTGTTAATCTTATTGCCGATAGACCAGTGGTAACCGAACTCATTCAAAGCCATTTCAATGACAATGTGCTTGACAGTCAGTTTCTCAGCATCACTGAAGATGCCTCCAATCGACAGCGCATCTTTGACGAATATGCACGGCTGATAGAAATACTTGAAGGCCCCGGCGCCTCTGAACGTACTGCTAAAATTATTTGCCAATGAAGTATCTTAAAGTCATTTTGCTAATAGCTATATTGTTTTTTTTCGACTGTAAAGCTAATGCAACACGTGTTAAAGTGCGATTGTTTTCCAACAACAATATAGAAGCTCTATATGTTTCTTTTGATCTCGGTGTCTACGCTCTCTTTGCAAATGACAGTTTGCTTCTCGAACCCGAATTAGGCGAGGGGCTTTCCGTCGAGCTGCTGCCCACAGCTTTGGGCGTTTGCGTTTCAGTTAATAATTACAACTATGGCACTTTCCGTCAGGTGACTCTTCAGGCCACCGATACGGCTTGCATTCTATGTCTCAATCCGCGTGGCGTGAAACAGCGTACCTATGAAGGCAATCTTATTGTCTCCGCTTTTGATTCAAAAAATCTTCGTATCATAAACGATGTAGACTTTGAGACCTATCTTGCTGGTGTTGTTCAGTCTGAAATATACGGAAAACAGAGCGATATATTTCGCATACAGGCAACAATTTCCCGCACTTGGGCGCTGCGCAATATGGGCAAACATCGTGCCGACGGGTTCAATTTCTGCGACTATGTTCACTGCCAGGCCTATCAGAACCGTTGTGTCCGGCCCGACATTATGCTCGGAACCATACAGTCCGCAGGCGAAACCATTGTTGACACCAACGGCAACCTCATCGACACTCCTTTCCATTCCAACTCCGGCGGACAGACGGCCAACTCCGAGGATGTCTGGCGGACGGCATTGCCCTATTTGCGTTCAGTTCAGGACACCTTTTCCCTGCGTATGCGTCAGTCCGACTGGACTAAAGTCATCCCGCGCGACAAGTGGCTCAACTATTTTGCCAAGACACACAAGCTCAACACACAGGATTCCGAAGTTCGCAACACACTCCTCACTTTTGCACAGCCCGAGCGCAAAGCCAAGATACTTGGGGTTCCATTGACACGTGTACGTACCGATTTCAACCTCAAGTCCACCTTCTTCACTGTCACCACTGACTCCAAGTCCGGCGATGTCCTCCTTCTTGGTCACGGCTACGGCCACGGTGTGGGACTAAGCCAGGAAGGCACTATACGTATGGTTTCGCTCGGCATATCCTACGACTCAATCATTCGTCACTACTATACAGGTGCTTCCATCCATCGCGATGAAAACATCTCGCAGCGTTACGTCGATAATTTTGTTACCGAAATAACCAAAATCATTGACGAAGACAATGCAAACCCTGGGCGCGTCAAATCAAAGAAAGATGACTGGCTTGGCAAGCTCTTCCGTGTTCGCGACCGTATGGACCGTGAAGAAGAATACGACCCCACCAAGCAGGAACTCGAGTCTGATGACTTTAAAATCGAATGGTGACATCATTTTTAAGTATATTTAATAAATTATTGGATAATATTATACGTTTTTTTGAGTTATTTAAATTTAAACGAAATCAAATGGCAATGAAAAAAATAATACCTATTCTGTTGCTCGCCGCTCTATTTGCGGCACCGACTCAAGCTCAAGTGCATTGGCAGACAATAGATCAAGCCTCGCAAATTGACACGAAAAACAACAAAAAACTTTTCTTCATCGATTTTTCCACCTCTTGGTGCGGATGGTGCAAGAAAATGGACCGCGACACTTTTAGCGACCCTGTCGTCACCGCCATTCTAAATAAGTATTACATCCCGGTTAAATTCGATGCTGAAGGTAACTCTACTTTCACTTGGAACGGTACAAAATACAGCAATACGCAGGCTCCGGGACAGAAAGCCCAGTTACATCCTTTTGTGCGTGCTATTCTTGGACAGAAGGCCGGTTTTCCCTCCTTTGCCATTTTCAACAAGGGTAGGGGACTCACTCAGATTCTTCAGGGTTACCAAGGAGCTTACGAATTCTCGATGCAGTTGTGGTACATTTGCTCTGGTGACAATCAGCGATATACTTATGACGAGTATCAGCAGATTTTTCAATCTGAAATTAAACCAGGTATGATGAAAAAGCTTGGCTTTTAAACTAAAGAGTTATTTTAAGATAGCGAAATAAACTACGATAAAAATTATATAACAGTGCGTTACATATCGCACTGTTATTTTTTTTGGGGGGGAGCTTTGGAAAGTATGAGATGGATATGGTTATTTCAATCGAACTCGAGGGTCGAGAATTCCGTACAGTAAATCGACGATTATATTGATGATAACCAATAGTATGCATACAAATAATATGGCTCCCATCACCACAGGGAAGTCATATTTTTCAAGTCCATCAACAATGACAACGCCCATACCTTTCCAGTCAAATACATATTCGACGAAGACGGCTCCGGCCAACAATCCGGCCAACCATCCCGATGCGGAAGTGACAATTGGGTTCATAGCGTTGCGAAGTGCGTGTTTAAAAATAAGACGACTTAGTGTCATCCCTTTTGCTCTTGCAGTGCGTATGTAGTCCTGCGAGAGGGCTTCAAGCATCGAGCTTTTGGTTAGTTCTACCAATACTGCCAATGGACGGATGCCAAGGGTTAGTGCAGGTAATATCAGGTTGCGTAGGCTGATGTGTTCACCGCAACCGTAATCATCGACTTCGTAAAGATTGCCGAACATATTGAGGTGTGTGATGTCGGACAAAACGTAGGCAAAAAACCACGCTATTAAAATGGCAGCAAAGAAGGATGGTAACGACATTCCCATTGTCGATAGAAGTAGTGTGAGGCGGTCGATCCAGGTACCCTTGTGCAGTGCAGACAGTATGCCTAGTAGTATTCCAATGACAAGTGCAAAAGTCATTGCCGTCAGAGCCAGCACCGCCGTCTGCGGGAATGCCGTTGCAATCACTTCGGTGACCTTGCGTTTGGTCTGGTAGGAGCGGCGCAGATATGGCATTTTCAGCACGACCGAAGTGTTTCCAGCCTTGAGTAGTGTTGCGTAGGGTTCGTATTTTTCTGGATCTAGATACCAATAACTCTTTGTGTCGCTGTTGTTGTGCAGCGATATGGGTGTTAAGTCGTTGAGGTAGCCCAGATACTGTGTGCCGATAGGCTTGTCCATACCTAGGTCGTGACGTATTATATCTATGCTTTCGGCGTCGGCACGTTGACCGAGCATCATCCTTGCAGGGTCGCCAGGAAGAATATTGAAAAGGAAAAAGACCAATGTCACCACGCCGAAAATGACGAGAAGACCATATATAAGCCGTTTTCCTACATATCGAAGCATAGCTTATTCTTTTTTCAATCCGTGAACAATGGATTTTTTTGCAACGAAGTCTTTCAGATAGAACGGTTCGAAATAGGCTGTGTCTTCTTTTTCTCCGTTTTTAAATTTTTCTTCTGCCAATGTGGCCATTCCTGCGGCTGAAATGGTGAATCTGTTGTTATACAGAGCGTTTGTGTGGGCGGAAAGTATTGGTTTAGTTTTTTCGGCTCCGTCACCGATAAATGTAATTATGTTTTCATTCAGCCATTTGTCGTATATGCCAGGTTCGATAATGTCAGCAGCTGTTTCCCTAACGACGCCATTACGGTTATAGATGGCTGTATAACATTCCATTCGGCGTGCATCTATCATCGGGCACACTAAACCATTGTAATCCGGATGCTGAGAGTAATATAGTGTGGCCATATTCTGCATTGTTGGAATGGATAGCAGCGGTATGTCAAGAGCATAGCATAGTCCTTTGGCGCTGCTGACGCCTATTCGGAGGCCTGTGTATGATCCAGGGCCCGACGACACGCACACGGCGTCGAGCATATTTGGCTCTATGTTGTTTTCTTTGAACAGTTCGTCAATGAAAACCGAAAGCATCGAGGAATGGGCGTTAGGCACGTCGCTGTGTTTTTCGGCTATTATTTTGCTGTCTTTCTCCAGTGCTGCGGAGCATATTTGTGTTGCAGTTTCGAGTAGTAGTATAGTCATAGACAGTCGTTTATCGCATATCAATAATTTCGACACCGGTGTTTTCTTTCTGTGGAAAAACAAAGGTGTTCAAGGTGACCTTTGCGGTGTTGAATTTGCTTACCTCGTATTCTGCGGCTGTCGAGTCGTAGTTGTGCATCTCCATACGTTTGACAATGCCGTTGGATCCGATGATGAAACGTATTTTGTAGTAGCTTTTGGCTTTCTTGGGAGTCAAGTCTATAACAGCATCTCCATTGCTTTCTTTGCGGATATATTTGGCTTTGAAGTTCTTGGTGTAGTTGGCCAGCAGTGCACCTGGATTCATTAGGTCGTCCTGACTGTCAGTTATCGTGTTGACAACAACTTCGTTAGCATCTTTATTCCAATGCCACGTTGCTGTGCCGTCGCAGTATATAACGTTATCACCGAAGGTTACACGATATTTTCCTTGTTGATAGATGACATCGGCCGTCATTTTTGCAGTGGCTTTCTTGTTGCTGTCTTTGTTTGTCATTGTGACAGTGAAAGTTACTCCGCTGGCGTTGTCTATTTTCTTTGAGGCTTTCTTCAGTATCTCGTCGGCATTTTTGTCATAGTTGCCCTGCGCGGTATGGGTTATTTGCGCCGTCAGGGTGGTGGCGCAGAAGAGCAGTAGCAGTATCAGGATTGTTCTTTTCATTGTTTTTATTTTTTGCAAAAACGTCGAATGTCGTTTTATATTGCGTCGTTTAGACAAATAAATGACCTTTTGTAGGGTTGCTGCCGTGCAGGTGGCCCTATTCATAATAAGTGATTTTACGAATGATGAAATTGTTGTCACTTCGCCGTGTCACCCAGTTGTCGTAACTGTCGTATGTGTATTCGTAGTGTGTGGTAATCTCTTCTCCGGCAAAGTTATCGATATAGGTAGATACAAATCCTTTCTCGTTGTAGATGTATTCTTTGTCGCCATTTGAATACCGATGCCTGCTTTGCTCTTTGACAAGAAGACCTTGGCTGTTGTAAATGAATGTGGTGCATCCGTCGCATCCTTCTTCGCATCTTTCCCAGTTGCACCATTTTGTCATCCTGCCGTTTTCGTCGTAGGTGCACCGGACTGTATCCTGGAAGTGGTTGTGTATTTGCATCGTTATGCGGCACAGCGAGTCGCAGTGGTATTGGTTTGTATCATAAATCTTTTGTTCGCCCTCTTCGTAGTAAAATTCGACGGCGTATGACAGGCAGCCGTTTGGAGAATAGTGATATTGACTTCTGATGCTGTCATAGTTGTTCCACCACTTCTCCTCAGTCAATCTGCCATTGATGTAGAGGTATATGATGTAGGGATACTCAGCGTGCATAAAACAATTGCGTTGTAGGATTTGCCCGTCTTCGTTGAAAAGCAGGTATATGGTGTCCCAGATGATTGTTTCACCGTCTTCATAGACTGACATATCCAGGAGCTCCATTTCTTTCACAGGGCCACGCAGGTTCTCATAACTCAGTGGGTTGTCGTTCAAGGTCAGCAGACCTTGTCCTGTTGCGGTACTGCAGGCTATAATCAGCAGTGCTAAGGATAGGAAGCGTTTGAGGGCATTCATTATTCGCAGAGTTTGACTATTTCTCAAGGCTACGCAACCACTTGATTTCGTCGGCCCAACGCATCGGATCGGGAGTTTCGAGTATGATTGGCATATCGTCGAAGCGTGGGTCGTTCATAAAGTGCTCAAAGAATGCTTTGCCCAAGAAGCCTTCGCCCAACACCTCGTGGCGGTCGACGTGTGACGATGCGGCTTTCTTGCTGTCGTTGAGGTGGATGGCACGCAGGTACTTTTGGCCTATGAGCCTGTCGAACTCTTCAAAGCAGAACTGGTAGCCCATTTCTGTCGACAAGTCGTAGCCGGCGGCAAGGGTGTGGCAGGTGTCGATGCAGACGCCCACACGACTCTTGTCGTCGATGCCCTCTATGATGCGCGCTATGTGCTCAAAACGCCAGCCAAGGTTGGTGCCCTGTCCGGCGGTGTTCTCGATTACAGCGGTGACGCCCTCGGTCATAGACAGTGCCAGATTAACCTCGCGCGCTATCTGGTCGAGACATTCCTCCTCGCTGACCTTGTTGAGGTGGCTGCCTGGGTGGAAGTTGAGCATCTGCAGTCCCAGTTGCTGGGCGCGTGTCATCTCGTCAAGGAAAGCGGCACGGCTTTTCTGGAGCGTTTCTTCGTCGGGCGAACCGAGGTTGATGAGGTAGCTGTCGTGCGGCAGCACATATTTGGGGCTGAAGCCGCGGTCAGCAAGTAATGCTTTGAATCCGTCAATCTCCATCTGAGCCAGCGGCTTGCTGACCCAGCTGCGCTGGTTGCGTGTGAACAAGGCAAAAGCGTTGGCTCCAATGGCCTCTGCATTAAGGATGGCGTTTCCTACGCCACCCGAAGCACTAACGTGAGCACCGATGTATTT
>JAEEGL016234149.1_pt1 | contig 18039 bp, 1 predicted proteins | sample 9134231 | NCBI WGS metagenome assembly JAEEGL01 (sample SAMN16246548, study PRJNA631951) | gut metagenome | biome: gut microbiome; feature: rumen; material: fiber-attached | host: Bos | place: Iran: Karaj | collected 2018-10 | reverse complement strand
GTCTTTCCGGCTACGTCTTTTGCAGTTATTGTGAATACGTATGTGCCGTCAGTAAGGATAGTCGCATTCTCAGGTACACCATTCTGACCGGCAACTGCATCGCCGACGTAGAACGATTGTGTCCAATAGTACCAGCCTGTGAGCTCAGCACCTACTGGTGTAGTGCTGTTGTTTCCGGTCACTTCTGTCATACCGCTCGTAGAGCTCGTAGAAAGCTCAATCTTTCTGGATGATTCCCACTTATCTGAGGTTATAGTAACCGCCGCACCATTATCGCCCACATAAAGAGCGTTGCTGTCGTATACCCAGCCAGAAAGCACGAATGTATTGTTCGTAGTCTTTCCGCCGGTACCTACGCCAGTTTCGCTAAGCGTCGGGTTAGCTGTATCAACGTAGAATTCAACCGATTCTTCTTTCTTGTTGCCAAGCGTATCTTCTGCCGTTATTTTAAGTGAGAAAGTTCCCTCTTGAGTAATATACTCATTCGTAACTTCATCTTTCAGGCGGAAATCGACACCGTTCAGCGTCCAGCTTTCACCGTTCCGGGTAATAGTTCCATCTTTTGTTGCTGTTTCTTCCCCATCTTTCGTTATGGCATAACTTATCGCCGTTTTTACGCCGCTTCCTGCATCGGAAACAGTTCCTTTAAGAAGGTTTATCGTGTTGTTCAGGAAAGACTCGCCAGCCGCAGGTGAATTTATCTCCAGTGTCGGAGCCGTAGTATCTCTGTAAAGCGTGTATTTCTTTGATACGGTCTTGCCGGATTTATCAACTGCCGCCACAATTATCTGTGTGGCTGTATCGTCTGATACAGGAACTTCGTATGTCCAAGTTCCGCCACTCAACGTAGCATTGACCGCATCGTTATCGCCGACCTTTACAGTGACGCTTTCTATTCCGTAAGAGTCTGTCGCAGTCGCTGAAATTTTGTATTTTCCAGTAGCAACGTTAAAATTCGAATCACCGTTATTTTCTGCGTCATTATTGAAATAGTACGTACCGTTCTCTTTGTCCTTTACGCCACCGGTCGTTACTGTAAGAACAGGTGATGACATGTCCACATGGAAGTAAATTTTGCTTACTGTACTTTCGTTACCAGCTTTGTCTACAGCCTTTACGAACAAGTACCAGTGACCTTCATGAATCGAACCGTCAGTGCTTGCAGAAAGTTCTTCGACCATACCTGTTTCCGGCATAGAAGCAAGAGTCTGTGTGATAGACCAAGAACTTCCGGACAGATTTTGTGGCTGCCAGGCTGTATCTGGAATATTAGGAACAGCAGAACTGGAGAAGCTTTCTCCCGCAGCTATGTCAGACGCTCTTACAAACGCATATTTAAGTTTGGTTACACCAACACCCTCATCAGATGCAGAACCACGGAAAATAAACGAAGAACCAGAAAGAGAATCGTTGCCCGTTATATTGTTAGCTGAAGACACAGAATTGTCAGGAGCGGTTATGCTTACTGTTGGATCTATTGTATCTACAATGACAGTGACAATTGCCGATGTCGTTGACTTACCGGCAAGATCCGTTGCCACAGCGTAGTATTTATACGTGCCAGAAACTGGTTTACCGTCTTCTTGATATGGCGAAGCTGGGGAAGAAGGATTTCTTGGAAGCCCCGTAATTGTCCAGTCTGTTGACCCTGTAAGTCCAGAAACGCTTATAACTACATCCGGCTCCTCATCTGTTTCGTTTTCTTTAACCTTAATCTGATGTATCTCTACAGAAGCTATACCGTATGTATCGTTAGTTGTTCCCTTAAGAGTGAACTCCTTTCCTGTCTCAAACGAATTGTTGGTTATTGTTGTGAACTCATCTGGATCAGCATCTTTATTCTTATAGGAAGAAACAGATGCAGTCGGATGTTTCTTGTCATAAACAAAACTACAGGTAGCAGATTCAGAGGCTTTTATCAGCGTCCATTCACCTACGTTTCCTGCAGAGTCTGATGCGCGCGCGTAAACGTTTTTATTACCTTCTGAACTAAAGGCGTCATTATTAGCGAAAACAAGTGTATACTGCCAGCTGTCTTTTCCAGAAGCGTCATCTTTATTATTCTCTATGGCTTCATCTAAAGCTTCTGGAGCAACATTCGCATCCGTAAAAGAAATTTCAACTTTCGAGATACCTGAACTGTTTTCACCATCATATGCGTTACCCCTGAACATGAACGAAGCGTTTTCTGTTTGATTGATATCAGGTAAAGTATCTGAAATAGCCTGTATTGTCGGCTTTTTAGTATCAACAGTTACAGTACGCTGAACGGACGCTGTTTTAGAAGCAGCATCGGTCGCTGAAATTGTGAAGATGTAAGTTCCGTCTGGAATATAGTTTGGCTTATCCTTGTTTTCAATGCCAACAACGAATGTCTTTGTCCATCTATATCCACCGATATGCATTGATGCCACACCGAGAGTAGCAGCATTCTCACCTGTAATAAGAATCATGTTGTCTGATGATTGACCGGAAGCCGGACGAGTCAGAACAACATCGTTAATGCCTTCTGCAGAAATAGTTACCGCAGAGGAAGCAAGCGAGTTCGTATCATTAACATTACCGTAAAGCGTAAAGCTCGTTCTTGTTGTCTTTCCGCTAGAAGTAATACCCAATTCAGTTATAGAAGGCTTTTCTTTATCAAACATAAATGAAACTGATTTTATTTCAGAGACATTAAGGCCATCACCTGCCACGACATAGATAGTCTTATTTCCTTCTACAACAAGAGAAGTGATAGATGATGTACCTGCGGCTTTGTTTTCAAAATCATGCCATGAAGTATTGTTTTCTGGGTTTTCAACATCATAATTACCAGTAAATGAATACTTGATGAAACTATTAGCTGAATTCATTCCAAGGCCTGCATCAGAGACATCCGCAGACAAAGTGAAGCCAGCAGAAACAGAACCCGGATTTACCAAATTAACAGAAGGCGCAGTCTTGTCCACAATGACAGTTCTATTCGCATCGTCTGTTTTTCCTACAACATCAGTTGCTGAAATTTTTATCGTCTTTGTTCCGTCTGAATCAGCAGGAATAGTAAACTTCCATGTTCCGGTAACTTTTGTAACGTTACCGTCGGTATCCGTTGTATTCTCATACGAAGCGGAACCGATTTCAGTAGCCGATGTTCCGTTTACGGTCACAGCAACGTTCATATTTCCGTTGGAGCTTGGGTTCGTATCGGAAGCAGTTACAATGAGAGTCACTGTATCATTTATGTACTTCGCGCCATCTTTTTCCATTATATGGATTTCTTCATCTGACGTACCAATATTGATAGATTCTATTGTCGGTCTGACTTTATCGAACTGGAAAGACTTTGAAACTGTCGTTATTTCATTAAGTCCATCGCTGGCTTTTACAGTCAGGGTTTTTGCACCTTCCTCACCAAGATTCGCCACAGGAATTGTTATTGCGCCGGAAGAAGCTACGGTATTCCAGCCGCTGTTTGTTTCAGTGCTTTCGAACGATTCATCAGTCGTTTCTGTAAGTGAGTATTTTACAGTTACATCGTCAGTACCTGCATCATAGGAATCCACATTGAAAGTAAAGCCGTCATTGTCAGCAACACTTTGGGCAGTTACATTAAGGACTGGTACCGTAGTATCCACTGTGACAAGCTTGGTGAGTGTACTTTCTTTTCCAGCGGCATCCGTTGCCGTAATAACGACACGCTTTAGTCCGTCGCCATCATTAACAGGAACAGTATAACTCCAAGAGCCTGTAGATTTATTGTATATATCAACAGCAGTACCACCGTTAATGGTTGCCGTTACAGTCATGGCACCATCCACTCCGATTGAAAGCGGGTTCGTTTCCGTAATTGTACCGGAAAGCGTACACGCGGTGTTTATACGGCTGTTATCTGCAATATTTTCAGTTACGTTGATAACCGGATCCGCAAGGTCAACCATAAAGCTGACGCTCTTATTGACCGCTTTGTTTCCGGCAGAATCTTCAGCACGAATTTCCAGTGTATGATTACCTTCAGCAAGTTTTCCTGTCTCGTTTCCGAACGAAATCGGCAGAGTCCAGTTATCTGCTACAGTTATATTCGTCCAATCGCTATCTGTGGAAGAAACAGTCTTATCTATTATGTACTGGAGCTTGCTTACTCCGGCATTAATTGCATTATCCGGCTTATCTACAGCCGTTCCACGGAATGTGTATGAGTCGCCGGAAAGTTTTGCATCGGCAGTCAAATTTATTGTAAGTTCAGGCTTATCTTTATCGACACTTACTGTACGTGATACTGAATCAGCATCTTTACCGCTTGAATCTTTTGCATTTACGGTTATCACATAAGAACCTGATTCTACACCTGTAACACCATAGCTCCAAGAGTAAGACGTAGATGTTTCATCTGTAAATGTAATACCCGAATCTATTGGCGAACCATTAATACTAAGAGTCAAACCACTTGTTGAAAGTCCGAGCGTATCTGTAACCGTTCCGCTAACCGTAAAGTTTCCGTTGATCCATGCAGATGATATCTCGTTTTCATTAACTTTCACTGATATATTGCTTACGACAGGTTTATTCTGATCGATTGTGAAAGTCTTTTCAGCCAGATGATCCGCATCAATTATTTCTCCAACGTTACCTATTTTATCCGTTGAAGTAGCTTTTATTTTCAACTCGCCTTCGTCCCAATCGCCGAGCGGCAATGTATAATTCCAGATATTGCCAGTTGCATTTGTTGCACTGACAACTTCTGGGGTAACAGCTACGCCATTCTTCTTGCCGCTAATTGTGAATTTTACATTATCAATTCCGCTTCCATTGTTGGCATCGGCTGTTTCTACACTTACATTAACAGCAGTTCCGCTTATGTAACCATTTGCATTGGCAGTACTTATATAAGGCACACCGATTGTAGGAGCGGTCGTATCAACCTGAATAGTCGTGTTCGCTACAGTTGTTCTGTTCGCAACATCTTTGACTGTTATCGTGAAATTATGAATTCCATCCGATACATAGTTTCCTGCACTAGAATTCGTGCTGCCTACTGAGAAAGCCTGCGTCCACTTATACCAACCGATTTGATCCTCTGTCGCACCCTGTTCCGCACGATTTTCTGCTGTAATTCGTGTCAAGTTATTCAAAGCTAACTCAACTTTATCACTTCCACCAATTGTTCCGTTGCTCGTTTCGATAGTTACAGTCGCACTTTGTGAAAGCTCATTGCTGTCGTATACAAAGCCAGAGAGTGTGAATGCATTTTTCGTCAGTGAAGATTCGTTGGCATTCACAGTTATAGATGGAGGAGTCGTATCGACGTATATTATTTCCTCGGATTCAGCAGGATGTCTTGAAGAATTTCCTAAAGTATCGTTTGCCGTCAGGATCAATTTGTTCACACCCTCATCGAGCGTAGCTGTAGCTGTCCATTGCTCACCAGTCTTTGAGAGTGCGCCTGTCTTTCCACCCAAAGTCTCATACGTTACTGTGGAAAGTCTTTCATCATTGACCTTAACTGCAATTGGTACAGCTGATGTTAGCCACCATGTCTTGTCACCAACAGTAGTTTTGTTTGTTCCTGTGTATTGTATATAATCCGTGCCGTTCTCCGTATTCGGAACGAACTCAGGAGCTGTCGTGTCTACAGTCACAGTGCGCTGGAGTGTCGTCGTCTTTCCTACAACATCCTTCGCCGTAATTGTGAACTCGTAAGTTCCATCTGCAAGATAATTATCCTCATTCTCATTTGCTAATCCAACTACGAAGCTCTTTTCCCATGTACGCTGATTATCAGATGTTCCCAACTCGTTAAGAGCAAATGTTTTAAGAGTATTGTTTCCTACGGAAATTGTGACAGCCTCAGTTTCATCAAGCGCGTTCAGGTCACTTACCAGACCTGAAAGAGTGACCGCTACTTTCGTCGTCTGTCCGCCGGTTCCTATGCTTGTCTCTGTCAACGAAGGATTCGCCGTATCTACATAGAAAAGGACGTTCTGTGCAGAGCTTTCGTTGTCAAAACTGTCCTTTGCGGTTACGCTCAGAGCAAGAGCTCCTTCTCCGGTTCCCAAATTAACATTGCTGAAACTCCAGTTTCCACTGCTCGTTGATGCAGTACCAGATGCCACTGTCTGGTCTTGTCTCGTTATTGTATAGCTTATTTCTACTGGATTCGTTGAGCTTATGCCTACTCCTGCATCTACAACTGTTCCGCTCAGCGTTTTGCTGTTCGACATAAGAGATTCGTCTGCCACAGGAGATGTTATCGTAATAACAGGAGCTGCCGTATCTCTGTAAAGTGTGTATTTTTTCTCGGCTGTCTTACCTGATTTATCAGTTACCTTAACAGTTATCGCAATACTGGTATTGGCAGTTACCGGAACATCATAGCTCCAGTTATAGCCAGTCTCGTTATTGCCGGTTAGTTCCGCATCCGCTGTCGCAGCATCCGCATCGCCTGCTTTTGTCGTAACTTTGACGCTCGCTATTCCGTAACTTTCAGTTATTGTACCTGCAAGCTCGAATGTATTTTCGTTGTCGTTAGCAGCTTGAGTCTTGTAGTAGTATGTACTGTTCTCTTTGTCCTTTATTCCGTCAGTCGTAACGGCAAGAGTCGGGTTCGCCATATCCACATGGAAATGAACGCTCTGCGCAGAACTTTCGTTTCCGGCTTTATCCGCTGCTTTGATGAAGAAATACCAGTGACCTTCCTCAAGCTTACCTTCTTTAGCTTCATTTGTCGCAGTTGCAGCCACAAGACCTTTGCTGATTGACCATGCGCCGTCCGCAGTTGAAACATCAGTCCAGGCGGATGTTTCGGTTGGAGCTGCTACTGTCGCACTTATATCATCGCCCGCTTTCACGAACGCATAGTAAATCTTGTCCATTCCAGAACCGTTGGCATTGTCTTTTACTGTTCCGCGAAAATCATACGATTCTCCCGACAATGAAACGTTACCTGTTGTTCCGTTTGCAGGTGCGCTTATGCTCAGCGTGTCAGGAGCCGTTGTATCTACTTGTACCGTCTTCATTACCGATGAAGTGCGAGTTGCTTTATCGGTAGCTGTTATCGTTATGATGTATGTTCCGTCAACGAGCTTGTTTGTCTCGCTGCTTGATTTCGCTGTGTTGAATGTAATGCTCCAGTTTCCGCCTGTCGCACCGCTTGTCATAGTGAACGGACCTTCAACCGTTGTTCCGTCCGATTTTTTCACAGTAACTGCTACAGTATCAACGCCGCTTCCGTTGTCCGTTGCAGTTCCGTTAATTGTGAAGGTATCGCTGTTAGTAATATCATCGCTTATAGTTGCACCAGAACTGTCTACCATGCCGGTTATATTGACAGATGGAATGCTTGTATCTATGCGAATAGTTTCGTAATTATGAGTTTCACCGGAAGATGGCTGTTCAGGATAATCAGATTTGTTGCCAGCTGCGTCTGTTACGATAATGCGGATTCCATTATTTGCGCCATCGTTCAAAGGTACAGATGCGGTATAAACATTGTTGTTGCCTTTGCGTAATACACCATTCGATACTGTGTTTCCACTGCTTCCATCAGAAGTAACAGTCTCATATTCAACTGAGGAAATTCCACTGCCAGCAGTATCAGTTACAGTTACAGCTACATTTACTACAGCTGCTTTGAACCAAGTGTTTCCATCAGTACCGGTTATACTTTCTGTTCCATTATAATTAATACACTCATCGCCACCTTCTGTAGTTGGCGTGAATGCCGGGGCTGTCGTGTCTACGAATACTGTTCGCGTCTGTATAGTTTCTTTTCCGGCTACGTCCTTCGCCTTAATTGTGAATGTGTACTTTCCGTCAGCAAGGTAGCTTGCATTTGTCGCGCTCGATGTACCAGCGTTCGTTCCGCCTACCGTGAATGTCTTCGTCCACTTATACCAGTTGCTAACATTTACATTCTCTATGCTATCTGCTCCAGTTGCATCCTTGATAGCTTCTTTATCTTCATCTGTATCCGTGGCTGCTGTTAAATTATCCACAGCTAACTGAATATTTAAGTTGCCTCTGTCAGATGTTATGATAATCGCTTCTCCAGAAGAAAGTGCGTTGCTGTCGTATACAAGACCTGACAGTGTAACTTGTTTCTCACTGCCACCGTTCGTTGTCATGTCGCTAGTTCCTACACTGTTTTCAGTCAGTGTCGGGTTTGCAACATCAACATAGAACTCAGTTTCAACTGCATTTACGCTTTCATTTCCAAGTACATCGGTAGCCTTTACTGTAAGCGTTAATGTTCCTTCGCCGCTTCCAAGAGGCACATTCTCTTTTCTCCAGTTTTCGCTGGCTACATCTGCAATAGTACCTTCTGCAACCTTTGTTGCTCCCTTATATACTTCATAGGTTATGGTCGCTTTGTTCGTACTGTTGATACCGATACCTGCATCTACTACTGTTCCTATCAAAGTCTTAGTGTTCGCTGTAAGAGACTCGCCCGCAGCTGGAGATGTCATCGTTATTTCAGGAGCCGCAGTATCTCTGTAAAGCGTGTATTTTTTCTCGGCTGTCTTTCCTGATTTATCAGTTACCTTAACAGTTATCGCTATATTGGTATTGGCAGTTACCGGAACAGTATAGTTCCAGTTATAGCCCGTTTCGTTATTGCCGGTCAGTGTTGCATCCGCTGTTTCAGCATCCGCACTACCTGCTTTTGTCGTCACTTCGACGCTCGCTATTCCGTAACTTTCACTTATTGTACCTGCAAGCTCGAAAGTATTTGCGTTGTCGTTGCCAGCTTGAGTCTTGTAGTAGTATGTATTGTTCTCTTTGTCCTTAATTCCATTCGTTGTAACAGAAAGCGCAGGAGAAGCCATATCAATATGGAAGTGAACAAAATCAACATCGCTTTCATTTCCAGCACTGTCAATTGCCTTAGCAAAGAGATACCAGTGACCTTCGTTCAGCGTACCGGACTTGCAAACTGCACCAAGAGCTGTTGTACCAGTTTCACTTGAAAGACTCTGTGTTACTGACCAACTTCCCTGGCCTATATCAACAGACTGCCAATCAGAATCGCTCCAACTTGCTGAATTCGGTCTCGGATTTGCATTAGTTGCGTCAAAAACGTCATCATTTGCTTTTACAAACGCATACTTAAGCGTCGTAACACCAACTCCACCCTCATCATCGTTAGCATTTCCACGGAAAATGTATGAACTGCCAGAAAGTGAGTTTTCACCAGTTCTTCCGTCCGGCGGAGCCTGAATTTCCAATGTAGGAGCCGTTGTATCAACAGTGACTTTTATGTTCTTTGATGTAGTTTTCTTTCCAGCTTTGTCTGTAGCCACTGCATAGTATGTGTACTCACCGTCTTCAAGTGCTGTCTCATTGCTTGCGTTTCTTGGAAGTCCGGTAAGCGTCCACGATTGTGTTCCTGTAGAATCAGACTCTTCAAGTTCGCTTGCATCCAATGTTGTAAGGCTTGCTGTTGATATGGTTTCGATTTTCGCTGCATCGCCAGTACCGATTTTCTGCCATATCTCTACGCTCGCTATACCATCATAAGAGTCATAAACTTTACCTTTAAGACTGAATTCCTGATTCGTCTCGAAACTACCGCTCGTTTTCTTAAAAGCGGTTTCTTCATTTTTCTTGTATTGAGTTACCGTGCTTGTCGGTACATTTTTGTCTACAACGAACGAAGCCTGCGCCTTAATCTCGCTTACGTTTCCGGCGTTGTCTTCTGCTTCTGCAACCAAAGTAAGCGCACCTTCCGGATAATTGTTCAAATCAAGTACCGTAGTCCAGATTCTGCGCGTATTTCCATCGTTGCCCGGCTTTTCTGCAACAGAGGCATCAACGGATGTCGTACTTCCGTTAAAATACAACCTGACTGCTTTTATACCGGTTCCAGGAGCGTTTTCGTTTCTCTCGCACTCACCGCTTAATGTTACGGTTGTTCCAGAAAGATATTTTGTTCCATTATATAAGTAATAATTGAAGTTAGAAGCATCCTCGTTCTCAGCTATCGTCTTTGTAGGCGCATCAACATTTATAGAAGGAGGTGTCGCATCAATCGAGAACGTAAAATTCTTCTCTGATTTCTGTGAGTTCTTGTCATAAACAGCTACATTAATAAGCCAAGTTCCGTCGTTCGTTCCGTCAGTTTTTCCGACAAACGCAGGGATAGCTGCCAAATCTGCGACAGTAACATCCGTTCCTGTGAAATTTTTCTTGTACCAATAACCATTTGGCTGGTTCGTACCTGTCTGTAGAACTCCGTCCTTCGTTGCTGTAATTTCAAACCGATCAATTGCTATCTCATCGTGCGCGACAACGGTAGCAGATGTTATCTGGCTTTCACCTTCGCCAGTTCCGATTGCCTTGAGCAAACTGAATGTTCCGGCTTTCTTTATATACTGCGGTGCGCTGTTGAAAATATCATTAGTAAGTGCTGGCGGTGCGGTATCAACAGTAAGACCTGTATACTCTACTTCCGTCTTGTTGTTCAGCTTATCGTAAGTGATGAAAGTTATCTTCTGGTTTATTCCCTGTACATTGAATACGATTTGTGCCGTCGAACCGGAGATAAGGTGCTGCTCATCTTCATCGTTAAGCCGCCAATATAGTCTGCGAGAACTGTCGAGACCAGCATGTGTATCGAAGCATGATATAGTAACATTGTTCGTAAAGCTTAAGAAAGACATATCATTGCCAAGCGATGTACTTATTACAGGACCAGCTGTATCAAGCAGAATATTCTTCGTCTTTGTCGTAGTCTTTCCGGCTCTATCTGTTACTGTAAGAGTATACTGATAGTTTCCGTCAGCAGAATCATTATTCGGAACTGGCATTTTGTATGACCACTCACCGAAATTCTCTGATTCAGGGTCGTTATCCCAAACAAAACCGTTCGTTACTGTTTCAGAATCACCGTTATCCTTGCTGAATGAAAGCGTTGCGGACAGAGCTTCCCTACCAACTGTATAATATGCGTCATCCGCAGTTCCACTGAAAAGCACGAACTTATTGCCGTTCTCGTCAGTTCCGGTTCCGTTCGTCTGGTAAATTCCGTTCGAGAAATCGCCATTAACACCGATTGAACCTTGAGGATTGTTCTTGTCTATGTTTATCGTTCTTGTTACGGAACCCGTATTTACAAGACCGCTGCCGTCTATCGCGCGGAAATAGATTGTATACTCTCTTTCTTCCGTGAATTTGTTGCTTTCTATTGTTACTGTCCAGTTTGTAGTACCGTTACAATTCGTCCATTCGCTATCGTTTGTTCCGCCTGTAAGCGAATACTGCACTTTCGAAACTCCAGACTGCGCAAGTTCTTCGCCACCATCACTCGCTTTTCCGCCTATCGTCAGCTCACCGTTGTAGTATGTCACGCCACCATTGGTGAAAGACGTTCCGTTAATCGTTATGTCATACGGGTCTTCCGGCGGAACAAGGTCTATGCGGATTCTTCTTATTAAAGAAGCCGTCTTTCCCGCATCGTCCTTTGCCGTAATCGTGAATTCATAAAGACCAGATGTAAACTTTTCTCCAGATGTGTCGGAATCTGTAGCATCAACGATTACCTCACGGCTCCAAGCTACACCAGTTCCTTTCTTCGGGTCTGTTTCAGTTCCGGCAGGTATTATTGTCGCCCAATTCTGCGTCGCGCCGCCGTTCTTTGTGAATGTTATTGTTATTGATTTAAGCTCGTTGGTTTCTGTCCAAGTTCCGCCCAATGTAAATGTGTCCTGTTTGGGGACAATATCAACAATACTTATAGATGTTTCAGTAAGCACCGGAGCAGCCTTGTCATAATAATAAGGTCTTTCCAGAACTTCAGTCGTGTTTCCAAGGTTATCAACGGCTTTTACATAAACATACTGGTTTCCTTCTACCGCAGGAAGACTTATTTCCGGTGTCTCCCATCTTGCGCTGCTGCCTACGACAAGTCTTGTCCAGTTCTTGTTCTCGCCGCTGTCGAATGAATAGAAAATTCCGCTGTCTTCATTGCCGAACTTGCTTCCGTCATCACGGATTGTTCCAGCAATTTTGTAAGCGGCAGTAATCTGCTCGTCTTCCAACGGACTTGTTACTGTCAGTTCAGGTGCTTTAGTGTCAACAAGTACTGTACGCGTCCGTTTTGTCGTGTTTCCAGCAATATCAGAAGCAGAAAGCGTAAACACATAAGTTCCATCGCCTTTTGATGTAGGCAGATTATATGTCCACTTTCCGTACGTGTCAGATTCTGGATTGTTGTCCCATGTAAAGCCTTTGCTTGCAAAAGCCGCATTTGTAAATGTAGCGCTGTCAACAGATATTTCGTCCGTTCCGCCGTCATCACGGCTGTAGCTGAAAGTATACGTAACCGTATCGGTGTTCGCTGCGTCAAGAACCTTTCCGGTAAGAACGATGTTTTCTTTTGTTTCTATTCTATTGTTATTTTCGTTTTCCCAATCGTCCTGATTATTCTCTCCGCTGGAAATTTCTCCGAAAATTGCTGTCGGTGCAGAATAGTCCGTCTTGAATGTTATCGGATCAAGATCCTTTGTGTTGCCGGCTTTGTCAGTAGCACGTATATAAAGTGTATTCGTGCTTTCTGGCAGATTCTTAAGATTCACTGTCCAGTTCGAGGAAAGATTCTCCAACGAAGTAAAGAACTGATTGTCATTCACCTTATATTCTATGGACTGAATACCAGAAAGATCATCGGTCGTCATGCTTCTTACTTCAAGAGGGCTAGATACATCCTTTCCCTTCTTGTATACGCCACCGTTCTCAATATTCTGTACTTCAATTTCCGGCTTCACGCGGTCGAGCGTGAAATTGGTCGTAATTGCCGTTGATTTTGCTTTTTCACTACCGTCATCAAGGAATTTGTCCGTGGCCGTGAAAACAACCGTGTATGTGCCGTCAGCAGTGTCGTCTGCTGGCTGCCATGACCACTCGTGCGTAGTCGGATTCACAGAAATTTCCACTGCATCGCCGTCACCCACTTTTACAGTGAGCTTGTCAAAGTGCGGGTCTGTCGCAGTTCCGGTTATCGCCTGAATCTGGTTCGAAACCCATTTGCCGTTATCATCTTCGTTTATCGCGAGCGCAGGATTCGTCTTGTCGATTACGATAGCAGCGGATTTTTCGGTCATATTCCCTGCTGTATCTGTTATGCGAACGTAAAGCTTATGCTCGGTCTCCGGCAAATTCGATGAATCTATATCAAACTTCCATGAGTAGAACGAAATGTTTGTTAATACTTTCCAATCATTATCACTGGGTTCTGTTTCTTTCTCAACAAAACAATACTTAAACTCAGCACCGTTTGCAGTATCGAATCCGCTGAGAGAATCGTCCGCGTTTCCTGTTACAGAAATTTTAGAACCATTATCATTCTGCGTGAGCTGCATTATACTGACAACTTCCGGTGCGGTAGTATCGAGCACAACCGTACACTGTTTCGTAGTCGTAAATCCCTGCGAAGATGCCGTGAATGTAAACTCGTATGTTCCGTCCCCAAGCGGCTTTCCGGCTTCGTCTTTTAAAGCAAGTTCCCAATATCCTTTTTGAGCTCCAGTTTTTTGCACGGATATCGGTATTTCATCACTCTCTGTTCCGCCATTCTTTTTCACTGTATAAGTAAGATCACTGCCTTCCCTTCTGTTGCTTATGAGCGAAGTTCCTTTTATAAGGAAAGACCGATCTTTCGTTGTCATATTCGTAGGAGTATCTATCGTAAGGATAGGGTTCGTAAGACTTATCATGAAGCCTTGCTGAGACGGATACGTAGTTCCGCTGGCGTTTGTTATCTCGATGTATATATAGTAGGGATTCAAGCTTCCCTCAAATCCTCTCGTGCTTATTTTGAAATTTCGGTTAGTTCCGGCGTTCGTTATTTCCCACATGGAAGAATCAAGCAAATATTCTGAACTCGGAGTTCCAATCGGTTTGTTTTTTTCATCCACAGGAAGCGGGGTTTCATAAATATATGCCTTGAAGGAGCTGTTTACAAACGGAGCGTCAACGCCGATTTCCGGTGAAATAGAACCAAGTATGCTGTCGTTCTCGTTCAGCATAGCAAACGTTTCGTTTCCTTCAGAATCTGTTTCATGCTTGCTTATGTTCTGCCATTTTATTGTGGCAAACCGTTCCTTGGAATAATCTATTTCAGGTCTTGTTCCGCCAGCAACCGTTGAATCAACAGTATTATCGATAGGAATACGAATTTCTGGCAGAGACTCATTTGACAAACCTTCGAAATCCTCTTTGTCGCCCTTGTCCAAGGCTGCCCAGCTAGTAGAATCCAGTTTTTTGGGAGAAGCTAGATTTTCCTTCTTGTATACTGAATATATATCATCTTTATGGAAAAAATATGTGCTTACGTTTCCTACTTCGTCCGAGGCTGTTATGACATAATAATATGAACCATCTTCCAACACAGGATTATCTGTTTCTGCACGAAGTTCCTTTTCACCGTCGAAAGAAATTTTCCACTCACCAGTACCAGTTAGTTCAGCAGGTTTGGTAAGCACCGGCGTTTCCAAAGCCCCTTCTGTTTTGTGGTAGAAACTTACGGTTACTTTATCCATATCCGTAGCGTCATAAACTTTTCCTTCCATCTGGATGTCGAAGTTCATTTTCGCAGATTTTTCATCAGGAGACGTAACGATTATAACCGGCGGTGTGTTGTCTACGGTGAACGTAGTCATCTGGGTAGTTTCTCGTTTCGCTGCGTCCGTTACCTTTACAACAAGCTGATAAGTACCGTCTAAAACTGGTCTTAACGTATCTCCATCATTTTGATCTGTTTCTTTTGTACCGTGAACAGTATCTATCGTAATGCCCCATTTTCCATTATTCAGCACTGCTTTGTAGTTGTATTCGTTTGCGGTACCGTCAATTTTACCTAACTCTTTAAGCGTCACCAATACAGTATCCACAACACCGTCATCTGTTGCGTCTACTTCCACAGTGACTTCATCGCGCTCAACCGTACCCGCTCCAGGGTTATTTATCTTAACGGAAGGGGGCGTAGTATCTACGCTTGAACCAAGTCCGACATCACAAGTTGCAAGTATAAGTAAGGATAGAAAAATACCAGTAACAGTAATAATAGTGTAAAATAAGTTCTTTCCGTTCTTCATAAAAGCACCTTTCCGAAGCATTTCTACGCCCTCGGTTCAACGCATAAACAAATATCACTTCCACACGGATTGGTCTTCCGGGCAGACTACCCCCATCATCCCACCCATGCTTCTTATTATATTATCGTACACCAGTATAAATAATTCAATACTTTTATCTCTAATATCTGCATTTTTTCAAAAATAATAATATTTTCCAAAAAGGTTGTATCAATCAATGACAGTCAACTTTGAAACGTCGGCTCTCTTTAATATCCATACACTATTATTATAGCACTTTAAAAGTCAAAAAAAACTTTTTTTCTAAACAATAGTAACAATTACATGACCATTGTTTGTTTAAATTCATGAAGCTTGCAGAATTTTTGAACATAGTGAGGGTTCCCATCCGCAGGAACAACCGCCAAGCCCGGTGACAGACGGGAGCACGCAACAATCGCTCCACATTCATCTGCCCGACACATCAAATTCTGCCTTGAACAGCTTTAATTAACGTTGTATTATTGAGAGCTATGACTGTTTTTACTTCTTATGCGCTTATGCTGGTACTCACAACTATTTCCGGGGTACTTATTTTACGTTATTATACGCTTGCGTATATATATGACACGCTCGCAAACATGTGGAGCGGAAGCTTCACCGCCCTTTTGGGAATATCGTTCCTGCTTCTTGGCATAGGACTGTTCTTTGCTTACCGCATAACAAAGCCTTTCGACAAGGTTATAAAATCGATTAAAGAGGACAGATACACACCTACCGAACAGGACTGCAAAACATGCCTTTCATGCTACAAACAGCTTATCATCCTTACGATAATTGAAAACGCAGCCGGATTTTTTATCGGTCAGACGTTAGGAACGATTATAAGTATTCTTGCAGGACGACATCAGTTCGTACCGGTACAGACGACTTTAATTCTTTTGCAGGCAACAAGTTTCGGTATGCTTTCCGCCATCATCACGATAAACGGGCTAGATTCCCAGCTTTCCAAATTCAGGCAAGTGCTTCGGATCCACAGCCTGGAGAACTACAAGAAGCAGAGATGGCTTAACGTATCATCTTCTATTGGAACGACTTTTGCGATTTGCGCATTCTTTGTTGCAATAAACATGCTTTCGGTGATGTACGGTTCTTTAGTTTCGGAAAACAAGTCGCTTTTTCTTGAGCGCGGCATAACTTGCGCTATTTTCTCGCTCGTGCTTGCTGCAATTCCGTTCGCTACGATAATCAGGAACCTTTCGTTCCGCATAACGAGCACAGAAAAAGCACTTTCAAGCATATCCGAGCAGGGCGATCTTTCGGGCCGTATCGATATAACGATGATTGACGACTTTGGCGTACTTACTACATCAATCAATGACCTGATAAAAAAGCTGAGCGGCATGATACAAGAACTCAAAGAAAAAACTGATAATGCCGGAACTTCAGCAGATGTGATTTCTGATTCCGCAAGAACGGCTTCCGGCGCAGTCCAGCAGATGACGATGACACTCGACAAAATAGATGCAAATTCTTCTACTCAGAACAAGCTCATCATGCAGGCTGATACGAACGTCCGTACGCTTGCAGAAAGTGTCGAGACGATAAAAAAGCACATCGCAGAGCAAGTTGAGTCTGTAAAGAATATTTCCAGCTCAATAACAGAAATGTCGTCAAACATAAACGACGTAGCAATAACCGCAAAAACAGCGCAGGACACATCGCTGCAGCTTTCCGCCACAAGCGAGGAAGGAAAAAAGGCTCTTGAAAAAGCGACCGTAGCGATGAAACAGATTCACGAAGCTTCGCAAGAAGTTCAGGAAATAATCAAAGTCATTCAGAAAATAGCCAGTCAGACGAACTTGCTCGCGATGAACGCTGCAATCGAGGCAGCTCACGCAGGCGAAATCGGAGCAGGATTCGCAGTCGTTGCGGACGAAGTTCGTTCACTCGCTCAGTCCTCAGGAAAGAGCGCAAAAGAGATTCAGCTGCACATAAAAGACATGGCGGCAAAAATCAATCTTGGTGTAGATGCAATAACATCGGCAGGTGTTTCGTTCAACGGAATTACAGAGAAAGTTGAGAAAAATGCTAAGCTTGTCAGTACGATTTCGACCGCTATGGAGGAGCAGAGCTCCAGCGCAGAAAGAACTCAGCATTCAACGGAGTCTGTCGTAGAGGCGGTTCAGTCCATACAAACGCTTACCGACAAAGAAAATGTTGTCGCAGAAGACATGAGGAAATTCATGAATTCTGTTGTTGAAGCTTCGGAATCAACTCTTAACGCTATTTTCCAAGGATTACAGGCAACAACGAACCTTAAAGATTCAATTGCGAAAGTTGATGAATCTGCGGAAGAGAACAAACAGGCCGTTAGGATAATCAACCAGCAGATTCAGACGTTTAAGTTATAATCTGGAACTATGGCCCTATAACTGAGGAAGGGAAAAGAATCCTCGCTACAAACTTCATTGAGAATCTACTTTGAAAGCGCGGGTTTTCTTTTCCCTACAAACTCCTTCGTGCCTAGCAACACATATATCATGTTCTGCAAACACATTGCACATCACGGAAGCTCTTTCATTATCCGGCTGACATCAAGCTCAAATGCTTTATCCCAGTATTTTCCCGTAAGCCACAGTGTTTTTGACGTTTCATTCCATGCAATTCCATTCATCACATCAGCTTTTTTATTGCGCTCACCGGCAGGATACAGCTCCGAAAAATCAATTCTCGCCACCACATGTCCTGTATCAGCATCAATCACGATAACTTCATCAGTAATAAAGATGTTCGCCCAAATGTAGCCGCCTATGTACTCCAGCTCATTTATTCTGCGCAAAGATTTTCCGTCGGCCGTAATAGAAAGCGTTTTTTTTAGCCGATACTGAGTATCCATAAAGTAAAGATTATTGCTTCCGTCGCTTGCAATAAGATTTTTCCCATCTGTCGTAAGCCCCCATCCTTCTCGTGGATATTGAGCGAGCGACTT